>TARA_R110001592_G_scaffold328249_1_pt1 | contig 15266 bp, 5 predicted proteins | sample TARA_R110001592 | Tara Oceans TARA_R110001592 (sample SAMEA4398387) | marine metagenome | biome: Polar Biome; feature: [SRF] surface water layer (ENVO:00010504); material: water (ENVO:00002006), including particulate matter (ENVO:01000060) such as... | depth 5 m
TCTTCTATGTTTAATTTCTTAAACGACTTTTTAAATCTTAACATCTGAGCTTTTTCTAAATTCTCTAAATACTCTTGACGCTCTGCATTTTCTGTTTTATCTTTTAACTTTCTGATCTTTCTTAATCTAGAAGAAACATCTTTACTAATGTACTTCATTCGAGATACAGAAATCTTATCTTTTTTATTTAGCTGTCCGCTTTCAGCCTCTTTAGTCAATTGATTTATTAGCATTACATTATTATAATATTCAGAACGATCTTGATAGTCATTTGTTTGCCCCATAAATATTCTATAGAAAGGAATATCTCTTGTTTCAGGCAATTCTCCTTCAGTAACTTTTCTTAATGATCTTTGGGTTCTTCCAATTGTTTTTCCAGCACCCCCTGTAAACCACTCAAAAACAAAACCCATTTTGTCTGGGTTAAGGTCAATAGCACCAGGTCTAAATTCAGATCCTCCACTAGCTTTATTTAATGCTTTAGTCCAAGATTCAAGATTTTTAAACCTATCCCTTCCTAACTCAGAAGCTGGTCTTGGTGATTTAGACCAAGGGTTTTCTTTACTATATATAGTTCTTCCAAAAAAGTTTTCGTTGGCGACTAAGCTTATAATTGGCTGACCAAGAGTAGGTGCTAATACTTTAAATATATAAGATGTAGCATCTGAGCCATATGAAGGAAAGTTTAAAGGAGAAAATGATCCAAGTGATGCAGTAAATATGTCCCCTAGAACTTCACCTTTATCTGTAATTCCTTGATTAGCGTTCATCAAAGAATTTCCTATGACATAAAAAACATTAAGACCATAAGGGAGTGGGACCTTAACGTAATCACCCTTTTTTTTACTTAAAGGATTCATAATAATAAGATTTCTTTCACGAACAAATTCAGGTATCTTAGAATAATAAGACTCACCATCATCATCATCTTCACTCATCGATTCATTAATGATAGACATAACCCCACCAAACACCGCTAATCCTGCGGCAAGCTTTTGTGAGTTAGTAACTTTAAGTTGTTTCTTACCTGTCTTTTCATTGAATTCAAACTGTGGCTTTAATGTTTTTACCAATCTATTGGTTCCTTGAATAGAAGCGTTAAAGAAAAGATACAAAGAGTTAATAGTAGTACCGTATTCACCACTCCTATTAAAGTTTACAGTTAATTCTTTAGCTAATTCAGCAGCCTTTTCTCTAGATACTCCAGCTTCACGAGCTTCTATATAAGAAGAAAGACGGATCCCATTTTCTACAGATGTGTTTACCCTTTCCGCAAAATCTTTGGCCGCTTTTATACTGCTTTCTTTATTACCTTCAACAAGATTTTTTATGTTAGATTTAAACTCTTCAGGAGATCTAGAATAAAACCATTCTGTCTTACCACCATCCGCAACAAACTCCGTATAGTATTTTTCTTTGGTATTTAAATCCTTAGTTTTTTTACCTTCCACATTATATATAGCTTTAATAGAAGGAAGAACCCCAGAAAGAACTTTACCTGCTAGTCCTTTAACTTTTGCTTCATTGAGAACACCACCTTTATTTGTCTCTTCACCTACAAGATTAAATAAACCAGCTTGTATATCTCTAGCGAAGTTTCTAAATATAAACTCAGGATCATATGTAGTTATCATTGAGCTTAAAAATCTATTTAAACCAGCCACATATCTAATGATGGGTTTCATATCACCTGGGTCAAACACGGTAGTTCCCTTCATTGTTTCTGCCATTCTTGGGTCTGAGAACTGTATGAATTTACTTTCCCCATTTATCATAACCCTTAATACCCCGCTATCTTTTTCATTAGACTGAGCATTAAGACTACTAAGTTGTTCTTTGTTTTTTGGTTCTAAAACTGACCAAACACTTTCACCATCAGCACCAACTATAGGGTTTTCTTTAACTAAATTAAATAACCTTTGAAGAACTTTATTTTTATTTCCTTCAATAATAGTATTCTGAAGATTGTTTATAGACTCACTAACAGCATCTCCTGATTCACTTTCCCTTCCCTTAGCTTCTCTCTGATTAAAAACCTTAAATCCTCTACCAGACTGAGTTCGTACTATTTTATTCTCTTTAAGATTAGCAAACCCTGATAACGGAATGTAATTAGGATACTCTATAGCCCATTGAGATACCTGCTCTTGGCTTACCAAGCCAGTCTTAACTAATATATCTCTTCTTGCTTTATTTATATCTTGAATAGATTCAATTGCATCTCTAATCTTTTTATCTGCATTTTTAAGATTAGGATTTTGAGCTTGCTCCTTAGTGAAGCCCAACTCTTTTTCAAGAATTTCTTGAGCTTTTTTATCGGACATACCTGATCCTTCTGTGTTTACGTTCTTGCTGTTTTTTGTTTTTTCAAGTATACTTTTATTTCTATCTTGAGCAAAGAAAGCTGTGGCAATTTGATCTATTTGATCTAAAGTTTTACCGCTTTTTTTAATAGCTTCAGCCGTTGCTATTTCCAAGGGATTTATAATCTTTTTTAGCTGATCCTGAACCTTACCATCTAAAGTAGACAGAGCGTTTTTAAAATCAGAACTCAAGCTCAAACGCCCTACAGATTCTAAGACTTTATTTTGAAGTTGAATTATATCTTCATATTTATCTATGACGCTTCTTCTAAATATACTTAAGTATTCAGCATATTTACCTTTCTTCTCCAGCGTTATAACAGCTCCAGGAGTTTGAGAAGTAGTTACCGTACCATCTTCAGCAACAGTAGTTTCTTTAACTTGAGTTGTGCTTGCAGGTGTAGGTTTAGCTGTAGGCTTTCTGCTTATAGCTCTTCTTTTCTTAGGAGATTTCTTTTTCTTTGGTTTTCTTTTACGTTTTACTTGATTTATATTATCTGAAATAAATTTGTCATATTTAACCTTATCTACTGTGGATCCCTGTTTCCTTATGTATTTAATACCATCATCAATTGCTTGAGCTAAAGACTTACCTGCCAGATAAGCAGCTCTAACAACTTTTAGAGAGTTGTTAGCCATAAATAAAGGTATACCTAGTGTTGCGTCATATGCGTTTCCTCTTGTTGAAGTAACCCTTATCGCTTCATCAAGAAATTCTATTATTAAATCTTTTGTATTGCTTGATTCATCTGATCCTATTAACTCAATTTTTCTTTTATACAAAGACTCCAAGCGTTTTAAATCTGAATCAAGAGCAGTCGTTTTACTAGTAGTAGATTTATCTAAATCCTCTTCTATTAATTTTTCATATTCCTTTATGTTGTTATCGGCTTCTTGTATAAGCCTATTTTCTGTTTCAGTTTTTTCTTTTTTAAACTTATTTATAGCTTGCTGTCTAGATTTTTCATCTTTTATTCCGACTAGTTTCCCATCTTCTCTCATTTTAGAGACAGTAAATGAGCCATCTTTCTTTTTAACTACTTGAAATATATTTTCTTTAACTTGAACTAAATCTTTATTCTTTTCTTTAGAAGCCATTTCTTCTAAAAAGAGAGCCTCTGCTTCCTTAAGGTCTCTATCTCCTTGCTTCTTTAAAGCATTAAGATCCTTCTCTGTTTTATTTAATTCTTTTAACTGTTTTGAATCTCTTTCTTCAGTAATTACTTTAACTTCTTTATCTATTATCTCTATCCGTTCTTGTTGACTTTTTTTTGTTTTTATAAATTCACCTAATGTTGCGTCATATGAGGTTAGCTTAGGTGTTTCAGGAATTCTAGGACCTAATGTTATACCTTTATCTGAAACTAAATCCACTTGATCATTACCTTGCTCATCTTTTACTTGACCAATTTCTATTATCTCATCTTCCGTTTCAAATACAATTGTATTTTCATTTTCACTGTCTATTTTTATAATACCTTCTTTGTTTTCAAAAACCCCTGGTTGATTTATGTTTGCTGTTAACCTTTCTCTTTCTATCTTCTCTTCTTGCTGTGCTTTATTTTCTGAATCTTGTTTTTTTTGAGCTTCCTTTTCTCTTTCGATTTCATTAAAGTCAGATCTAGCTTCTGTATTTAATTTTTTCTGCTCTTTCTCTGTTTGATTAGTTTCTTTTTGTTGCAGATTTTTTTCCCTAGCTGCCTGTTCTATTCTTTCTGTGGCTGTAGGTTCTGGTGGAAAAATAATAGATTTAATTTCATCCATTAAAGCAATAGACTTTTGCTTTTGATATTCTCCCGAAGCAGCTAATCTTTGTTTGTACTCTCTAGATAATGTTTGTACGTTTTCAAAGTCAGTAAGGCTTAAACTTAAAATCCTTTCCTTAAGCTTACTTTTAATCTCATTTTTCTGTGATTGTAATTCTTTAAATTCATTATCAAGAAGTTCTTTAGTACCTTCAGGTATATTAGGTGAGTTTAGATCGCTTTTGGTTATTGATATTCTTTTATCTATAGTTTGATATTCTTTATCATCAGATAAAATTTCTTGAGAAAAATCCTCAGAAAAAGAAACAATTTCATCAGAAAGCTCTTCTCTCTGCTCATCAGAAAGCCTATCTTCAGGAGAAGCATTTTTATTTTCTTCGTTAATTTTATTGTTTAAATCAACAATAGTTTGTTCAGAACCAGAAGGTTCCCCTTCTTGTTTTCTAGACTTAACGTATTCAGCTAAAATACTTGGAGATGCAGGTGCTAGTTCTGCAAAACTTTCTAAAAGAATATCTCTTACATCTATTTCATCACCCGATATAACCTGACCTGAAAGTTCACCTGAACCCCCTAACAAGGATTGAGCTCCTACTTCTGCAAGAACCGCCTTTCTCTTTACAGCGGAGGGTAGTGCTTCACCTATTTTTAAACCTAGTGATTTTCTAGAACTCTTAGCAACAGCACCAGCAATTTTACCACCAGATCCACCAGATACAGCATCAAACAAAGCGATAGGTATACCCCTTTTGTTTGCGTACAATCTTGCTTTTTTCATAATGCTAGGGTTACTAAAAGCAGCAGATAAAGCTTCCTCATTAGTAGTGTCAACGCCAGCCTCTTGAAGAGATGACATTACAGCATTAGCATACTCTATAGCGTAAGAAGTACCACCAGCAAAACCCGCTAAAGCTCCAGTTAATGATCCAATACCAGGGATAGGAATAGCACCACCTGCTAATGCACCCGCTCCAATTTCTGTTAATGCAGATGGAGCCGCAACACCCATACTAATAAATGACTGAGGAACTGTCCTTAAAACATCTAAAGCAAAACCACCAATAAGGCTATCGCTGTAAAGAACATCTCCTTCTTTAGGTTGGTTTTCTTGAAGGATTCTATTATAATATGAAATTTTCTCAAAGTCTGTAGATCCCTTGTCTATTAATTTAGCAAGTATTCCAGAAGCAATACCTGAGTTTATAACTTTTTGAATCTCATTAGGATTGTCTGAAATCCATCTTGATTCAAATTCATCATCATCATTCCCTCCAAAAACGACTTCCTCTTCTACAACATCATACCCTTTATATGAAGGCTCTTGTACTTTAGTTTGAGTACTTAAATATTCTTCAGCTTTAAACAACTGGTCTTCGGTAAACTTATCGTCAGACCTTAAGTAATTTAATATATTTTCGGGAGTGTCAGCCTGTGCTGCTTCCTGAAGCTTCTCGAAGAACTCTTCATCTTCCATATTAAGACTGTGTTAATGCTTTTCTAAATCTATTAAAAATTCTACCAAGTGGACTTTGTTCAGATACCTTACCTCCCTCTTGATATTTTTTCTTACTTAGGTCTTCTATAAAGGATTTAACTTGATCTAAACTTAAAGGCTTCAAGTCCACATTGTTATTATAACGATCAAGAGTTTTCAATTTAGATTCTATATCTTTAGCTAAATCTCCATAAAGCGTTATTTTTTTATCATTGGAAATATCTTGAGATGTTATTGATTCTGTTTTTGTTTTTATAAATTCACCTAACAATAAATTAGCTTCATCAATGACATCTTGATTACCTAATATGCGGATCTCATTTAAGGCTGTATCTATGCGTTTTGTTTTTTTACTTTGATCAGACTTAAATTTTTTCGTGACACTAGAAGCTTTTTTATCCGAATCGTTTTTCTTCATTTCTTCGGCTCTTGTTTTTACTATTAATCGGTCTTCTTCACTTAAATCATCAAATATATCTTGACTTGCATAATGATATTTTCTTACCAATCTGGGTTGCTTATTACCAAAGTTTTTATCTAAATTTTCCCCGTAATTTTCTTTATCTTCTTCTCTTTTATTATAAGCATCTGCTAATTCATCTACATTGATATCTTTGTTATTTTTGAAGGCCTTTGCTACACCTCCTGAAGAATCATCTACAGTCTTCTCTCTATTTTTTTGAAAAAGGGGAGCGTTTTGCAATTGAATATCATTTAAAGTTTTACCAATTCCAGGATTTGTCTTTTGAACTCTAGCTAAAGCTCCAGGAATATTTTCTTGAGGTACAAATGTTGTGCTTACAAATTCTTCGTCATCAAGAGGGTTTATTATTGTTTCACTAACTATAAAACCAAGGTTTCCTAAGCCATCAAAAGCAACCCTATCAATATCTAATTCTTTGTTTTTGTAAGTTTGTTTGAAAGACTTTTTTAAATCTACAGCAAAAGGATAACTTCTTAATTCACCACGTTCAATTTCTCCCTCATCATTAATTTTAAATGAGCTTGTGTTAACATTTGAAATAAAATACGGTTCTGGTTCCTCTTTTGCGTTATTAATTCTTTGTGCAGTCATAAATCTATCCTCACTTTCTGTCCTAGCGTCTAAACGATTAAAAAGTTCAGTAGTTAATTTTTCTTTGTATTGATTTAAAAGCTTTGTTTTTTCTGCGTATTCAGGGGTTCCTTCTTCTGCTTTAGCTATATCTAGCATTGCTGCCATACCACCAATTCTTTCTAGCAAAGCTTTGTCTTCATATACAGAAGAAATCATTGAAGCAATGTCTTCATCGTTGTATGTGTTTCCTAAAAGAATTTCATCTACAGTCAATTGAAGTTCCTCTTTTGTTTTTTTTATTCCATTATTATAGAATATATCTTCTGAAAATGTTTTAATAAAGTTATCGGCTGCATCACCTGGATTTAAAACAGGAGTTTTATACATTAAGTTATCCGAAGCTTTAGGCACATCTTTGGCAAATTGAGAAATAGAAAAAGCACTAACAGGTGAAGATTGAGCTTCTTGAAGAGACAGTAAAAGCTCTTCTGGGTTTTTATATTTAGAAGGGTTCTGTTGTATTAAAGCAATATCAGTACCTAGTTGAGTGCTAAAGTTTAAAGCGTCTGAAGCTAAATTTTTATAGTCATTATAAAGTTTTTTTATTTGCGATTTACCTTGAGGGGTAGCATTACCTAAAGTAAATTGGTCTTCAATTTGAGTCCATAACTTTTGCATCTCACCTTTAACCCCTTGAGTAAAAGGACCATTGACCTCAACAAAATTATCATAGAATGACATAGCCGCCTCTTCTTCAGCAAGCTTTCTCTTTCTGTTTCTTTGAAACCTTTCGCTAAAGTCATCAAACTCTATTACATATGGATTAGGATCTGCCATCTCTTATTTAAATTGTGATTTATTAAGCATCTTATTTACAAATTTGTGTAATGGAGAGCTACCCTTTTTAGATAAAGACTTTAATTGTTTAGCTTGATTTGGATTAAAAATATATTCACCACCAGTCATCTCTCCAATCTTGTCTCCCTCTTGTACAATATCAATAGGGTTTTTCTTATGAGAAAATTTACCAGGAGTTTTCTTTGCTTTTCCTCCTTTGTTAAATCCAGAAAGATTACGTAAAGATGGATCTGTAATATAGTCTTCTATATCTTCAGTAGCTATAATATCATCTAGATCTTTATTAGTAAAACTAGAAGGCACTTTAGGTTTATCAAAAGAAGTAAGATTAATATCTTGACTTAAGTTTTCTTGTAATTTATCTAGTGATTCTAATTCTCTTTTGGTATCTACCATTACGTTTTTTTGATCTTTAGCAATTTTTGCCGCTTTATTTTTAGCGTCTATTTCAGCTAATGAATCAACGTCTGCGGTCTCTTTTGTAGGATCAAGTACATCCAATCCTCCACCAACAGCTTTTCCTAGTCCTTTAAAAACGTTTTGAAAACCAGCATCTCTTATAGATTGTGCTCTTTGTCTATCAAAATCAACTCTTCTTGCAGATTCTCCAAAGTCTGCTCTTTCTAAAGCTTTATCTCTAGCTGATGATGCTGATCCATATTTTTCTAAATATGCAGATGTAGCTCTATCGGCAGCCGATTGCAAACCTTGAACTCCGCCTATTAAAGCTCTATTGCCTCTTCTTGCTAATGCTTCTGTACCTGTTGCCATATTCCTAGTGATAGATTGAAGACCTCTCATAGCGTCTGTTTGCTGTTGAGCCATTCTCTTTCTTGCAGCCTCTGATCTAATCATACCAGCTTTAAGAGAATCAGTCTGAGCTAAATCTCTACCTCCCGTTCTATATTGACCAACGCCTAATGCCGCTTGACCTAAGCCTAAACCTAAGTCAACATATCCACCAATATTATATTTTTTTACTTTCTTTTTCATATTACAAAATTAACACTTATTGACCAAGATTATTAGCTAGGTTAGACTTAGCGAAAATTAGATTTATAGCATACACTTCTAATGGTGTAGTTAAATTAGAAGTAAGCCTAGCTTTTATATAATAATCTCTCATAGGGTCTCCTTCAATTGGTGAAGATGATATTAAAACTATTTCATCGTTAGCTGCAACTTTAGATGTAACATCTACATTGCAAGTTAATTCTTTTTCCCCACTAACACTTACAGCGGAAAGACCTAATGGGGCTAGTGATGAGCCACTTATCTTATACAAAGCTGTGCCACTTATTGATCCACCCTCACCCAAGGTTCCAACGGGAAATCCCATACTGTTAATAGCATTTTTAAAAATTATGTTTGTAACATCTGCTGTACTTGTAGTCGCTACAACACCTAGTCCAAACACTTCAGAAGTTCCCTTAAAAGAAGTAATACTAGCTGTAGAAGTTGTTGCTATAGCAGTAGTGGCTAATGTAGAGTCTTGATGTATAGGAGCATAATAAAAGCCTTCTTTCTCTTGAAAGACAGAAGCTGCTATAGTAGATGTTTGAGTTGTATTAGATAACGTACAAGACCAAGAACCACTATCCCCTTCAATACTTATAGCTTCATAAACCTTAACCATAGATGGATCAAAATTAGCTACAGCTTCAACTATACTAGGACCAACAACTCCGTAAAATGTGTTTCTAGCTGTGGTTGGATTGTGTTCATATAACTTTCCAGCTTTAAAAGTATAAAGTCTATTTGACAACGACACAATGTCCTCTGCTATATATGAATATTTAGAATTCCACTGAGGTTTTTTAAGATCGTAAGCTATTGTAAATGCATTTAATGTTACAGCACTTTCCGTTAATGTTAAAGTAGTGTCATTATTTACTAAAGTAAGTTGATTTGTTTTTTGACTTAATGTACCTTGACCAAAAGATGTAGAAGCTTGTGTAGTTATAGTTACAGGAACAGTTGTTAATTGAGTCAATTGATTTGTGGGAGACAGACTTTCCGCAATACCTAATATTGGATTACTAGTTTGAGTGTCTGCAATTAAAAGTCCTGACCCAGACTCATTGTACTTTTCTTGATCTAAGTTAAATGTTTGGGGATCTGTGTTCCAATCGTAAGTTAAAGCATCATCATATACAATTTCACTTTCTACAAATCCTACTGGGCTATCATTTGTTTTAACTTTTGCTGAAGATGAAACTCCCGTAAGGCTATCATCTATAGTTATTAAAGATGTAGTTAGATCTGGAGAACTAATTATATATTCATAGTTTTCTCTATCAATACCACCAATATATCTTCTGTTTACAGCTGTAGGCAATAATGAGAACATCCTGCTTGTAAAAAATGAATCAACTAATTGCTCACTTATAACAGACAGTCCGCTTTGTGGTTGTATTTTTAATACCTTACCCGCTCTATTGTCTACAAAATATGAATCTCCTCTATAAGAAGCAATAGATTCAGGGTTGTTATTACATCCATAATCTCCAACGTAATATCTAATAGGGCCTAACACTTTTTCTGTTGCTGTTACTAAATCATTTCCAGATCCAGTTTGAATAATGTTTCTGCTTACGGGTACAATACCAGCCCTTCTTTCTTGTATGACATACATACTTTCGTCATAAGAAACCAAACCTCTTATTGATCCGTACTCGTATGACATATCCTCATAGTTGACTAGCTGTAGGTTAAAAGAAGACAAGCCTAAGTATTCACTACCAGTTATAAACTGATCAGAATAAGTTACTGATCCATATCTTTTAATTCTTCTAGAGTCTGGTAAGTAAGGAAAAATTCTTCCTTTAGAAGTGTAGTCTGATGGATAAAAATCACTTACTCTAAAGTCTTCTATAAAATCTACTACTGAATTTTGAGTAGTAGCTAAAAGTTGATTTTTCTTTTCATCTCCATAAGATGGGCTTGCACCTACAAAATTAGTTCTTGCTCTAAAATAAGAGTCCCCTTCATCTAAAGTCATTACAGCTGTTCCTGATGCATTGTCTACAGTTATGGCTTTTACTTCTGCGGGAGTCCAGGTTGAAACAGATATCCCGTAAAACTTATAAGTATACCCTGTCTCATCCGTATTTTGCATAACATTACCTACGCTTATAGCTCTATTCGGAGCAGCGTCTTCTACAATCCTATCACCTTTATATAATTTTTGATCAGAATAAGCAACAACATTATCTGTCGTAGCGTCATAGCTTATGACTTTTATATTTGCTGTGGAAGAGGGTCTTTGTGTTCCGAAAACTCCATTTGTAATACTGAATGATGTTCCAATTTCGTAATAGACTTCTGTATTAGCCATTAAATTAGGCCGATATATTTCAATTATACAGTTACTATTCCAATTAGAATTCCCATTAGATATAGAAGTAACATCAAATCCCGTAATGTTTTTTACCTCTTCAACAACAACAAAATCTCCAGTAGTATTCAGTATTGCTGCAGGACTACTTCTATCTAAAAGAGGGTTCTTTAAAGGGTCTGCTGTTAAAGTAACAAAATTCACAACTCTAAACTCAACAGATGACTTTAAGTCATTACCATACCTTACAATTCTAAGTCTATCACCTTCAGCAAAGCCATAATTAATTAAAGCTCCCATTTGATTTACATAAGAGTTTTCTTTCCCTTGAAGAGTGTTTAAAGAAAGATATATGTTTTTTGTAGCGGAAAATCCTCCTTGATTACTTTGGTCGTTAAACGCTAAATAAGCACCACCTATTCCGTACTGTATTTTATTGTCATTAGTACCCTTACCAACATATACTGGAGAGTATCTAACGGCATAATTAGGAGCTCCTATTTGTGGTATTCTAATTGTTATATCAGAAAATCCAACTAGGTTGTTTTCTAAACCCCTGTTTCCTACAGGATATATATGCACAGTAGGAAATTTTTGCACTCCTGAAGCTCTACCTCTGTTATCAAAATAAACTAAACCTAATTGATGAGTAGATCCTGACTTAAAGGATTTAGTTCCGTTTAACTTATTTTTAGCTATTAAAAAACAAGCTCCTTGAGATACACTTGGGTCTATTCTATTTACTAACCCACGAGCACCATAACCTGTGGCGGGTCTAAGTCTAAATATTGTTCCCCTTCCATTGTTTGTATCAGGGTCTGATGATGAATATCCTCTTAAAACATTATCTTGACCTTTTGAATTTTCACCTTCAATAAAATCAAAAGAAGAACTTTGAGCTGTAGGGTTTACTACAGTACATTCTAAAGCTCCTTGTGTAAACTTATCTACAGTAAGAGTAAGTTTTTCAATGCTTCTTCTAAAAGTTAAAACATTATTAGAATCTATTGGTCCCGTAGAATCTAATCTAACATATCCTTGACCTTTAAATGCAGCACTTTCAATCAAAGTATTAGTACCTCCTATATTAAGATTACTAAAACCCGCTGGACCTCCTTGGGGAGATGCTTGTATTGGGTACTCTCCAATTAATTCATTTATTATTATATCAACAACATTTTCTATAGTAAAATTAGTAGAGTTTCCAATAATTGTTGATGCAGGTAATAGTATTTGTTTTCTTATCTGTAACCCACTTGTATTTATTTTTATGCCTCCATTTTTTATTCTTGTTATAGAAACAGCTTTAGATTCACCTGTAGATGTGTTTTTATTTTTTATAAAACGAATAGTAGGAGGACCAATTAATACACCATCAGCATTAGGACCAGGAAAAAGCCCACTGTTAGGGGCAGGGAATCTCACTCCAGACAATACAGCAGCATCGTTACTAGGGATGTCTTCATTTGACCCTATAATATTTACAACATTAGTATTATTCAGGTTAATTAACTCCCAATTAAAATTATTTTGAGACACTGATCCATTAAATAAAGTAACGTCTCCATCGCTTACAGAAAAGTCTAAGAAAAGTTCATAATCTTGAAGAAGATTTCTATTAGCAGTTGAAGGCAAGCCTGCTTGACTATTGTAGATAGCTAACAACTCAGTAGCGACATCGTCTAAGTCTACTTTTATTTGACTATTTATAACCCTTTGGGTCTGGGAATTGCCAAAGGTTAAATCTTGAGTAACGTTTATATTTGTAATAGATGGTTTCTCATTATAGTTTGCTAAAACGTTAGCGGGTAATGGAGAGTTTGGGAATCCTTCTGTATACCCTCCATAAAACAATCTACCACTAGCAATTGCTTGGCTATCAGCAACTTGAGGTACGTTATCATAGACTTTATCTGCTTGTTGAGATGATAATGGAGTATAACCCTGATCATCTGTAAAGTTTATAGTGCTTGTATTTACGTTTACATTGTTAGCAATTTCTGCTATAACCTCAAAAGCATTAGTTCCTCCTCTACGTGCTAAAACTTTAATCCTATTTACATCAGCAACACTGTGGTTAACTGTAATTTTAATAAGATTATAAAAAATTTTTTGCCCGTTATTTATAAACCCATCTTTTAATTGAGATATAGTTGTAGACATTTGAGTATAAGGACTCAAAGCAGATTCTTCACCGTCTATATATTCATACATATAAGCAAACTGAAAGTTCTCTTCAAATATGTTATTTACAGGTAAGTTTGAATCATTTTCAAACAACATTACAGGCGGCTCCAATGGTGGCTGTTTAGCTGTAGTTATATAAAGCAATTTCTGCTCATTGGTTCCGTTTAAAAAGAAGCTACCTGGATACCCTCCAGCACCTGTATAAGAAGCTTCAGATAGTGTAGCGTTTATCTTCTTAGGCGCAGAGTTAGCGTTATTAAAGTATATAAGTATATCTTCATTGGTATTCGTCAATAGAGAAGCTTGTACGTGGTCAGTTGAGCTAAACTGAAGCACAGAGTCTTGATATACTATGTAAAGTTCTTTACCATTTTGATCGTATCTAAAAATAGTATGATTAGCATTGCTGTTAAATACAAAGTAATATAGTTGTCCTTTGGTTTCGTCTGCAATAGAACCAATTGTTACATTAGTTCCAGTTGGCATTGTTCCATTCTCTATTGTGGTAGAAATATCTTCATTACCATAGGCGTTCTTAATAAGCAAAGCGTCCCCATCATCATCTACAGATACACGGAGATTTTGAGCGTCACTCATTTGAACGCTAGTTATAATCCTCTCGTCATCATCTGTGTTTAGATATCTAGGTAATAGCTTGTCAATAGCCATATATTAAGCTTTAGGAGATAGTTTGAAACTCTTTTGTATAGTGGATATAGCATCCATCTTATTAAATGATTTTAGTCTAGAATTAGCTAATCTTCTTTCGTTAAAATATTCTTTTCTAGCTCTAACTTTTTCATTATAAGGAACACTTGATCTTCTTGAAATAACCTTATAGTAGACGTAAGCTCTTAATGCTTCTTCTGCATAAATAGGAACACAAGGATTGCTGCATTTAGCAGCATCAGAAATGTATTCCATTACAATTCTTGAAGTGTCTATATTAACTGACAACTCTATTCTGTTTTGATCTGTATTTATTCTGTACTGACCACTTAGTTGACCACCTCCTAATCCGTACATTCTACCCATCTGTGACTGATATTCAAAGTTTCTAAACAAGTAAGAATCAAATCCTATTAAGCTATCAGGTATGTTAGAAGCTGGTTCATTAGGTAGTATGTTTATATTTGGATTCTCTCCAAAAACATATACTAAACCATCTGTGCCTAAAACTCCTATCTTAACCATATCAACATAGTCAGCAGGCAAAGGTACAGTCCCTAGTGTAGCATCATATGTAAGCATAGTGCTTTTTATATTATGCGCTATATCAAAGTTAAACTCTCTTATACCCAATAGGGCGTGTTGTCTTAATTGATAGTCTGCTGAAGTGTAACCGTAGTCATCTTCAGTTTGACTAATCATATAGTTATTTATTACTTGATCAACTGTTATATAGTTTTGTGCCATTAGCTAATAGATGTTTTTTCGTTTTCAGAAGAAGCGTAACTAAATACATCCTTGTCTCTAAGACTTACTCCAATAAGTTCTGCTACCTCATCGATTAAATCAGTAAAGTACATTTCTGGTAACTCAAAGTCAACACTGTTTGCAGCAGAATAAAGTTCTACACCTGTAACAGCTGAGGTATACCCAAAGGATGGTTGAGCTGTAGTTTTAGCTTGCGTAGTAGGGTTAATGCCTTGAGGAAGCTTATAGTACCTTAAAACAATAGAAGTTATATTTGTCCCAGTATTTGGAAACACCTCTATTTTGTCAGAGATTAATGCAACAGGCGCATCATCTGATGGGGCCATAATGTCGCTGTTAATTATCCTATCAATATGATCTGTATTATAGACTATCTGAACTAGGTTAGATTGTGAAACTCCTAGAATAACATTTGTTATTGTGTTTATCGTTACAGCCCTAGCAAAATCAGAAGGCTTGTCAGTTATACCACTAGAAAGTGTTAGTGTGGCTTGCTTTGTAAAAGTAGATAAATCCTCTAAGCTTTCTTTTGAACTAGCAGGTCTTTGACCCATCCTAGAAGAGCGTGTCATTCTATCAAATAATCTGTTATAAACATTCATCTGAGCAACACTTGCAAACTGATTAAATACAGCTGGAGTGATGAATCCACGTTGATCTTTATTGACCAAATCTTTCAATGTTTTATATACTCTTTCTACACTTGCCATAGCAATTAACCTTTAAGCAAATATACGGAAAAGAAAGAAGGCCCCAGGGGGCCTTC
>TARA_R110001592_G_scaffold6744_3_pt1 | contig 15265 bp, 17 predicted proteins | sample TARA_R110001592 | Tara Oceans TARA_R110001592 (sample SAMEA4398387) | marine metagenome | biome: Polar Biome; feature: [SRF] surface water layer (ENVO:00010504); material: water (ENVO:00002006), including particulate matter (ENVO:01000060) such as... | depth 5 m
TTGCCTGGCGGGAATGAGTTTCTTGTTCCAGTGTACTTAGTCTCAAAAGCATCTTTATAGTCTGCAGCTGATGTTGCGCCGATAGAAATGTCAGGCACGTATGGATTAGGTATATTCAAATCTTCAACCGGGACTTCACCCATATCAGGGGCGTTGCCGTGTGTGAGATGCGTAACGCCATATCCAGAACCCATATATGGTTCAGCGCCGAGAGCGGGTTGTGCACCTAGAGCTAGTTCTTCATCACCCGACATTAACAACGCATATGTTGCTGCAGGATCGTATGTGTCTAAACCTAAGACGTTTAACGGGAATACAGCATTTAAAACGCTCTGGTTGCGTCCCTGCGTTGAATTTCCTACCGGAAGGTCGTTTCCCGGGTATTCGTTAGACGGTAATGGAATTGAAGGTGCAGATCCGTACGGCATTGACTCCGTAGATCTTCCCGAGGGCTCTGATTTTTTTGTAATGTTTATTGGTTCAGCCATTAATTTTCTCCAGTATACGGTTTATTTTAGATATCTTTTATGATTCTCTTTTTTAACGCAACTTTTCTTTTCTGTAACTTTCTCATTTCAAGAACCAATCTTTTATGAGCGGCTTTGATTTTCGCTTCTTTTAGCTTAAGGTGCTTAGCATGATTAACGTTTTTCTCTAATTGAGAAGCTTCCTGACCAGCTTTGTACTCTTTTGCCTTAACTTTACTTGTAGGGACTAACTTTCCAGAAAGCTTTGCGGCTTCTTGGAGAATAAATTTTCTTAAATCAAATGATTTTGTTTTTTTTGCCATGATTGAATCTCCTAATTAGCAATTAATCTCAACAATAAGTATGTCATAAACCCGATTATTACTTATCGTTATTGTTAAAAGCTAATGCAGCCCAATTACCGGCACTTTCGAAAAGATCTTCTAAGTTATTGTTTGCAACAGTTTGAGAAGCCGCGTCGCGCGCTACAGGCCTAGAGTCTTTAGGGTTATTTGAAATTCCCTGTTGCTGAAGTGTTGTTTCTGCCGTATCTCTAAATATATCGGCCATCATTGGATCTTCAGTCAAGGTACTAATCATTTGGTCATTTTTAGTACTGGTCTTTACTTTATCTAGTCTTTCTCTTTGAGAATTAATTCTTTTTACTTCTGTATTGTATTGCGTATCTTTTTTAGTTGAAGAGGGTCGAGGCGTTGCCGCCTCGACCAATGCATTAGCAATGTTTGAGTCAGCGCTAATTCCTTCAACTAAAATTTCAACTAGACATTCTTTAATTAACTGTTTTAAAACTGAACGTTTAACTTTCGCCATTTTTTTATCCTTATGCTCTTTCATCGATGCTATAATTTGTTGAACCACTTGGGATGTTAGTTAGTTTTGCTAACACGGAATAATCCTGAAGTATATATAGCTCGTCGACTTGGCCATATATTACCGGGGTAGAAGTATTTCCAGCGATAACCATGTGCTTAGCACCGGCTGTACCCGCTAGTTCGAACGAATACTTTACAGCATCAGAGGTTGTTGCTGAAATCTGAAACCATTCTGTCGCGTATGGAAACTGCACTCTTGCTTCAGTTCCTGCAGCACCAGAAAACTGATAGGGAACTAATCTAGGCCCTAATGATCCTGAATGGTTTCTTATGCCGGAGATTACTGCGTCTCGGCGTCTATCTACATCTTGATAACTACTCATTGATTACTCCAATTTAAAACTTCATTTAGTATTCTATCAACTCTATCAGATTTATTAAAATGTTTTCTTAAATCTGACTCTTTTATTTCTCGAGACTCTTTCATCATAAAAGCTCCAGGAGTAGAAGGCTCAGACACAAAATCCCAACAAATAATTTGAAAATCATCTTGAACCACTTGATGGTCTCCTTCACGTCTAGTAGACCCAACACCGCGAGAACTAATACCAAGAGTAACACCTGAGTCAACAAGTGATTTAAGGATTTTTCCGCTTGGCGTATCAAGTATTTCAACCACTCCATGACATATGTCTCCTTCCATATAAGCTTCAGTAATGAGGTGAGACGCGTTTTTAAGCTCTACGACAGATGATTCTGGGTGATCTAACTCTCCTAACGCTCGACGCTCAGCAATGAATTTTTGATAATTTCTTATTTCACGCTCTAGGATATCTTTTGGATATATTCTTCCATTTTGATTTAAAGTATTAGATTTTTGCAATATACCGCGCATTATGTATTTGCCGCCATTGTTGGCTCTTTCTTGCAAGATTTTATCACGATCATATGAAAACGTGTTCCACTCTTTTAGCAGTTTTAGTGAGCTATCCATTTGTTCTCTCCTTGAGTTCTTCTTGCAAATGACATAATGTCATAAATTTGCTAAAGTTTTCATCGTTTAAGTTTTTTGTGTCTAGCTGCTTTAATTCTTTTATAACAGGAGTGATTTTTTTTGCTACTACGGTTGATTCGCAATTTAGAGAATAACTTTTTAAATCTCTAATACAACTTTCTCTAATAGAGTTTAGTGTTGATTCAAAATCTATTTTTTTATCTGACAGCACGTAATTTTTGATCAACACTCTTTGCTGATCTGTAAGCTTAGACCCGTATTTTTTATTAAACTTTTCAGTCATTATTTTAACAACTAAATTGCTGGCTTCTGGAGACTTTTGCTCACTTAGTGTCTTTATTGTTTTTTGCGACGTTAGTATTTTGTGTACTTTTTGTTCGTATTCTACAATGCGCTGAATGTTTGTACTGTTTTCGCGCCAATCATTCATAAGCGTCTGAACTGTTGCAAACTCTTTATATTCTTTGATTCTTGTTTTATAAAACGTTTTACTAAAAGTTAAATTAATGTCTCTGATAAGTTTAGACTTTTCACGTTCGAGCCGACTATAGTCATGTGATCTAGAGGCACGCTTTGCTTCCCCTAAAATCGACGTAGCTAAAGAATCGTTTTCGATATAAGGCTTAACTAAAGCCTGAAACAATTTATGCTCTTTATATAATTCAGTCCCTGGAATAAAATGCTTTTTAATTATTTTTTTTGCATTTTCTGCTAGTTGTAGATTATTTTTTACAATTCCTCTTGAGATAGTCAAAATTAATTGTTCATAAATAATCCCGACATTTCTTTTTTTGTTGTGGGATTTTCTAGTCATTATCGTCTTCCTCCAATTCGAAGCCTAATTCAATATCTTTATCTTCTTTTATGATTTTTAACTTTCCAAACTTTTTGTCTATAGACTCTAACTTTCTTTTCATTGCATAGTCTAAACTTGGTCTATAACCACTATAATTATTATCAGGTTCTGGTTGTTCTCCTAATATTATGTCTGCAAGGCTTTTTTTGCCTTCCATAAAAGGATTACCGAACGGGTTCTTTAAAAAATTAGAGTCATATGGATCGTTTAATGTGTCTTGCTTTCTTCCTGCTCTACCAGTTGACGTCATCTTAAGGAAATCAGGCATGCCAGTTTCTAAAGCGCCGTTTTTAATAGATCGATCTCTCTTTTTAATAAGGTCTTCACCCCATACGTTTTTACGATTACTTGATTGTTGAGACGGCTTTATATATTCAGCTGATATGTTTTCTAAATCAATTTCATCTATACTTTCGTCTTCAGACATGTCATCGTATTCTTTCATTGAATCATTGTATTCTATTGGCATACCATCTAGTATGTTTTGGTTCAATGGATAATCAGCATCGAATAGTCCACCGCCATCATCTTCTTCTCCGCCAGCTTCACCAGATTCTTCAGCTTTATTTTCGCCGGCTGGTTTTGCAGATTCAAGCTGCATATCTAAAAGCTTTTCTGCTAATTTTTGGTCTTCGATTCGATCTATGTCATCGCGAGTGAGGCCTAATACATTTTGTCTAATCCATGTTTTTGAGACCATTCCTTCTGGGGCTGAACTTGCAATGCTAAATTTTTGCTCGATAAGCGCTAGTTTTTGCTGTTGCGCTAATGAGCTTGGGTTTGATAGAGATAAAGTGAAATCAAGTAAATCTTCGCCTTCAAATCCATGGGCGTATAGATGGATCATTGCTACCTTGTTCATTTCAGAAATAAGAGTTTTTTGTATTCTCTGAATAGTTCTACTAAACCTGATGTCTTCTTGTGCCAATGTTGCTTTTGCTCCGACGTCTTCGTCATACCCAAGATAAGCTTTAGGTATCTTTAAAGCCGCAAACAACTTTTTCTGTATATATTCAACGTCTTCGATGGCCGATGTATTTGAACCTCCAGCCAAATTGTCGATTTTAGTTCCGGAATCTCCGCCACGTACTGGGATGAAGTAATCTTCATCAACCGACATTGGGTTATACCTTAAGTCCATTTGTCCATTGGATTTATTAACCACTGGACTTCTTTTTAAAGCTGATTTTGCTTGTTCTACGTAATTTGGTACATCCTCTGGAGGTACGTTTCCGACGTCAATGTAGAAAACTCGACGTTCGGGACTACGGATAACTCGGTATACTAACATTGCATCCTCAATAAGGATCAATTGCCGCCATATACGTCTTGCAGATTCTAGAACTGATGACCCGTACGGAAGAAAAGCATCGTTTCCGAGTAAACGGAAATGAGAAATTTGCCAGTTTTCAAGTACTTGGTTGCCTTGGGTTACCCAACGAAACCGCACTGCAGATGGATCTGATGGATCGTAATTTTCTTCTCTTTCTATTTCCGTAATTGGTATAGGATAAGCGTTAATTACCCCATATTCTGGATGGACGTCGTTGAAAAGAAAAAAGTCTCCATATTTACAAAGGTTTCTTACCCACATTACAAGATTAAAGTCTATATTTAGAGTGTCATAGAATAGAGTACTTAGCAATTCTTTAACTTTTCTATTGTCGGACCTAATATGGAGACATTTTCCTTCCGAGTCTTCTGATACTGTTTCTTCGGCGTATATATCGAGTGCGCTGGCTATTTCTGGTGTTGCTTCCATTTCAGAAAAATCTGAATATCTTGCCATTCTATCAAAGGTACCATATGCACTTAAGGTAGAATTATAGACATCTGAATGTGCTTTTTTAAATAGATCCACTGCAGAAGAGGCGTTTCGAGTCTGCGGATCATATGATCTAACTCGCCTCTTTACTGTAGGGCCGGATCTAAATAATTTTGTCAACCGCCTAAACAGATTTTCATTATTGTTTTCAGCCATTTAATTCCTCTTTTGTATATAAATATATGACTATTTTATAAGCCAATCAAAATTAGTATACTCTTTGTTGTTGTTAGTGATTATTTTTGTGCCTTTATAGTCGACCGTTATGTTAGGATTAGCATTTACGACAGTACTTGATATTGACGTATTAGACGTACCAAAGCCGGCTAACATTGCCTTATTAATGTCAGTGCCTGTTTTTGACAGTTGCGGGGTTGTATCATAAAGCCAAATCCCTATAGCCAAGGCTAAGATTAAATCGTCGTTTTGACCTTTTTGCGCCTGCACTTTTCCGTTTTTCCAAACAAAAGTTTTTAATTCTGCGTATAGCCTGGCCGATTTAATAGATATTTGTTTAGTTCTTAAAACCTCTTCTAGCTTAGTTAAGATTTGAGATCTAGTCTTTACGTTGGTCTGAAACCCTATTTTGCCTATATCTTGTGTTCCATACTGGTGGGAATAACGGTCTTTTTCGGCTTGAAAATAAAGATTTCTATAGTCCATTTCCACTAATTTCATAACGACTGCGTATCCATAGCTATTATTTTCTGGACACAATAGTGCATTATTGTATCTTCTACCAGCCTCTGCTAATAATTGCGCGAATTTATCTGGCGGCAATTTGCCCCTGTATTCAGCGACTACTGCAGAAGCTTCTGTATCGATTATATGAAAAGTTGAATAATCTTTTCCATCGCCTCTTGCGACATCTGCCGATATAACGTATTTTTTTTCACTTAAGGGATAATCCCAAACCCACACTCCCATGTCAGGTCCCCATTTATCAATAGGGTTTCGTATCCATCCTCTAATGTAGTCAATGTCTTCAACCTGAAGGAATGTATCTCCAGAAGCTTGGAAGTCACACAGGAGCTCTTGCGCGATCTGCTTTTTTGACATGTTTTTAGTTTCTTCGTTAAACCATTTATCATCTCTATTAGGATGTACTTCCCATGTTAGTTTTATTGGATTAAACGCGTTTTCTTTGTCTTCAGCCTTTTTCCATAAATCATAGTACTGGCCGCCTACTCCATTCGGAGTCGACAATACAATAGCCCGGCCACCAGTAGACAGTGTAGGGTAAAGCCCAGTCCAGAGTGTGTCAAAGTTTCTAACAAAAGCAGCTTCATCAACAATTAGAAGAGTCAATGCCTCTGATCTTCCTGCGTCTTCAGATGTCGGTACTGCTTTAATAGTCGAGCCGTTTGAAAATTCTAGTGCTTGTTTGTTGTTATTAATTATTCCTGGAATTAATAACCATTTTGGCATCGATTGAATAACAAACTTGACTTTTCTTATAAAATTTTGAGCAACCGCTAATTTGGTAGCAATGACAAGAATATTCTTGTCTTTATGAAATATGGCTAACCATGCAGAATAGGCTGCAGAAATAGTGGATAAACCCAACTGACGACTTTTTAATACGATATTAAACCTGTGCTCTTCGAAAGCAGCGACGCAGTCATCTTGAAAATCAAAAGTCTTAAAAGGAATTGTACCTTCCGTTGCGTGCTGTATTTTTGCGTATTTATTAAAAAAATAAGTTGGGTTTTTACCGCATTTAATGATTTCTTTTATTTGCCGCTGCTTTTGTGTAAGAGACGCCATTAAACACCAATTTTATAATTTATTCTTGCTACGTATCTGGCTCTTACTAGATCTCTATTAAAAGAGTATGGCAATATATCGGACTGTTCTTTACCTAGTTGTTTAACTTTTAAACTAGTTTCTGACAGCTCTCTGAATTCTTTTTTTGCGTCTTTAATTTTGTTTGCTAAAGCTTTAAAAGACTCGCCATCTAGATCTGATTTTTGTTTTGCTAATCCTTCGTTTGGAGCGAAATTAATCCCTCTTTCTAGTCTTAGTTCTAGTATTAGTTCTCCATCGGATTGGTCTGTCATTATTTTATGACGTAGTGCATGGCCTAGGTCATTCATTGAACCTTTTCCAAAAGTTGCTTCAAAAATATTCTCTAATATACTAAGTTGTTTGGTGTTTAACATTTGAGTCTCCTATATGTCTCTACTTTTAATTATGCTTTCTACTTTCTTTCTACTAGGTCTCCAGCCATTATCCCATTTTTTTATATTTGGCTGCCTAAAATACAACGAACAATCAGTGCAACACCCATGTTGGGCATGTTCATACACATCTTGCATGTCTCTTAATGCAAATCCGCAAATATTACAATCTTTTTCATCGCATTTATAATTAGTCGGTTTAATTATGATTAAACCATTTTTTTCTTCTCTAATCATCGCATTAGACATATTCAACCTTTGACTCTTTACCGTCTTTGGTAATATCGATAATGTTGTCGACTGAATCTTTTATTACGTCGACGTGTGATATGACCATGATTAACCGATAATAAGCCTTAAGTCTTTTCATCAATGATGTAACAGCTTCTAGGTTTTGAGGATCTAAAGCGCCAAATCCCTCATCGACAATAAACATATCTGATTTGTTTAAGTTTGAAACGTTGCCAAGTGCTACCCTTAAAGCCATAGATGAAACCATCTTTTCCATTCCGCTGGCGCATTCAATAGGTCGACGGCTGTCTCCATAATTTATAAAAATGTCGGTCTTTCTATCAGTTATATCTAACTCAACTGTAAAACCGGCTGAATCTTGCAATATTTTTGACATTTCGTTATTGATAATAGGCAACTGTTTTTTCATAATATATGCCGGGATTCCTCTCCACGAAGTTGCTTTTAAAAGATAATCGTATACTTTCCATTCAACTTGCAATCTATCAAATTCTATAGACTCTTTTTCCAGCTGTTTAATGTTTGCTTGACATTCTCCGATCTTTTGTGCTAAATTAAACATGTCCGCCTTATAGCTTTTTACTTCTACATCGATTGACTTTAACTTTACTTTAAGATTGGCTAAAACAACTGATTTTTCTTCGTCTGATCTCAGCTCCATATCTGTAATAACGTCTGATAGCCTCTTTATTGCTAGCAATGTATCATTGTAATCTCTGTTTTCTTTAGCTAGCTTTGAATTAGAAACAACTATTGACATTTTTGCATCTTGGATTTTTCTAATATTTTCATTATATTCTTGTATTTTCTGACGTAATCCTTCATCTTCTAACTGTTCTACTTTTAATTTAGCCTCGTCTAATTCATACTTAAGATTTAAAACTAAGTCTTTCTGTTCTTTTAAAAGCCTTTTGTTTGCGTGGCTTTCTGCAATAAACTTGCAAGATGGAAACGAATCTCCGCATGGTACCTCCTTTAGAAGAGATACAGATCTTTTCTGGTTTGACATCACTACTTTCTCTTGCTTAAGATTCATTTGCATTTTTTGCAAGTTTTTTCTTAATCCTTCTAGCAGCTCAAGACGACGGTTGTAAGAATCTAAAGGGAATTCGTCTCTATAACCTTCTAATTTTTTTAATTTGAGTTCTCGCTCTTTAGATGCTGATTCTAAACTAGCGATGACGTCTTTTATATCAGATAAACCGGCAGTTTTGTTTTCTAACATCCTTCTTTTTCTAGCTAACATAGAAGGATCAACAAAATCTCCACCAGCTTCTTCTTGGGCTTTTTCTGAAAAGTCCCTGTATCTGTCGTTTAATCCGTTTATTTTTTCTGAAAGAGTTGATCTTTGCTCTTTAAAGTTAGCTATATCTGTCTTGTTAGACCTTATAAGAGCGACCCAGTCTTTTTCAGATAATCTTTTTAGCAGGCCTTTAACGCCAGCTGAATCTTCTTTTACGATGCTTTGGAACTGGTCATATACGTCTAGACCCATGAAATTAGATATTGTCTTTTTTCGCTCTGTTGGGCCTTGCTTTATAAATGAATTCATGTTGCCTTGCGCTGCAAAAGACGTCATCATAAAGTCTTCAGGCGTACCTATTAATTCTCTGAGAGATTTCTCCGTGTCTCGCCGTTGTTCTCCGGACATATCTCTAACAATTCTTCCTTCATCATCGATTTCGTAAAGAGAAAGATACGACATTGCTCCTTCGCTTTTACCACCGCGCGCAGGATATCTCACGCTATGACGTTCAAGCCTATATAACTTACCGTTAACGGAAAAAGAAACATCGGCAGAGCAATTTGATCTTCTAGTATTGATAATGTGTTGTATAGACGCAATACCTCTATCGTTTGAATTATACAAAGCATACATTATAGTACCAGGAATAGACGACTTTCCACTGCGATTGCGTCCAAACAACCCGACAATACCAGACAGCTTTGAAAAGTTAATCACGTTATCTTTGCCATAAGCAAAAGTGTTATCGAAGTTCATTTCTTTGATAGACCAGAGATTACCCTTAAGGTCTGCAGATACTTTAAGCTTAGGAACGGTTGCTTCTACAATACGATCGACCTCACCCCAGAATTCTGGATCTGACATTCCTTCGTCATCTGACCATTCTCTTAAAAGTCTTTTGTGGGTCATAGGATCAGATAAGTCTTGGATTTTAATTTTCTCTGATGTCTCTTTAGAAATAGAGGATTGTTTTAACTTTAACTGATATACTACTTCGTCTGCTGCATGCTCTCTCCGCAAAACGGTTGCTAATTTTCTTTGGGTTTTAGGATCTAGTTGAACTGTCGACCTAATTCTAAATCTAGCTCCGGCCGGCCAATCTTTCATACACTTAGATATAGTCACTTGAATATTACTTTCCCAATCAACAGTGACAAAAGGATTCTTATGTTGTATTGGATAAAACTCTACTGTAAAATCAGAGTCTGACTTAATGTCCCAGAGTAGAAAACCTTTTTTGCCTGATTCGCCGTAATTTTGCTGTATTGGGCTGCCTGGATACCATATCCGGCCTTCTGTATCTAGCTGCTGACGTTTGTGAATATCACCTAGCATAACATACTCAAAGCCGCGGAAGAAGTCCATCTTACAATCGCCATCAAGCATGAAATCCATATCCGTGTGTGAACCCCAAACTGCGCCGTGATACATTGCGATATTAATCTTCCCTTTTTTAGGCTTTACGTTTTTATATCCTTCTTCGTCAAAAGGACTAAAAGCGCACCAGTTAAACTCAGGGAAGTTTGGATCTTGGTATACTCCAGACTGCTTATAAAGATATACATTTTGCAAGTTTAACGCGTTTAGAATTGGTGAAATTGCATCTTGTCGATCTTTATTGTTCATTAACCCATCATGGTTTCCTAAAATAACGTGAGTAGGCGCGATTCTAGATAATTCTGTAAACCACCAATTAAGACAATCGATTAATTCCGGGCTGATTCCTTGAGTTTTCGAGTGTACAATATCTCCAGCAACACAAATTGCGTCGACGTTTAGATTTTTAAGCTGATTAAACATATCAGAAAAAGAATCTTTGTATTCCTTATGTCGCTGGTATCCTCGCCAGTGAACGTCTGCAATGTGGGCTATTCTCATATAAACTCCATATGTATATGTTGTTATAACATTATACCAACTACACACAGTATTTATAAATTATATATTCTCACATGTACAGCATGCCTAAAAGCTTCTTTTTGGATTTCCTGCGAATTCATCAGCAATCAAAGCAGCCTGGCTTAACATCTCATATATAACAGTGTTGCCATTCATTTTTGCATCTAAAGCTCCATTACCTAACTGCCCATCAGAAAATACGCCGGCTAGTTCTTTAATGGCATCTTCGAGTATTTTTTCCGCGTATTGATAAGACTGTTCCATAGAGGATTCACTGATCAGTTTTTGCTTCTCTTCTTTGATAATTTTTCTAAGTTGTCTTTTTGTAATTTTCATTTAGTAACCCTCGGCTTCTTTTTTGCCATCATTATAGTTCACCATGTAATATTGGTTATCTGGATATCTAGGTGCGCTTCCGGATGTACCATCGTTATAACCAGTTTCCATCATATCTTCTTCGGCCTCGCCGCCAATTTCTTCTAGTGTATCAGCCATAGAAAGACTTGAACTCATCATACCATATTGCTGGGGATCTATGCTAGCTAAAATAGTGTTATGCCAATATCTACGTGCTCCCTCACCACCGCCGGCGATATCAAAAGCTTCCTCAACTAATTCAGCCATCTCACCCATAATTTCTTCAAATCTGTTTGCCTCTTGGGAACGTTGCTCACTGAGTATTCTTAACTTCTCTTCTTTGATAATTCTTTTTAATCGTCTTTTAGTAATTTTCATTTTACCTTCCTTTAAATTAGCGCAGCTGAAATTATATCTTCTGCCATTGTCCAGCCTTCGATGTCTTCAGAATCGAAAGCAATTTCTAAATCTGGCCGAGAGAAAGCTTGAGCGAGCTCAGAAGAGATTTCATTAGGTCTAAAGCCGTTTTCCAGAGAGTCTTCTATAAATTGTAATACTTCATTTGACTCTATTGGGTCTGCAGGATCATCCGTATACCTAGATTCCCGTAAGACTCTAGAATATTCTTCTTTGATAATTCTTTGAAGCTGTCTTTTTGTGATTATCATCTTATTTTCAAATAATGCAGCGGTGGTTGGATCGTTTTTCGAAACAATTCTTTTCACGATAGACTTCTGCTTGTCGCTTAAGCCGCGTCCTTTCTTTAATTGGTTTAAGACTGAAGTTAAGAAGTTATTAGGTTTGACGCTAAGTGCTGCTTCAACAGCTGCGATTTGATCGGCATTAGCATCAGATCCAACATAAGACGTCTTCCTTGGTGACGGACGGTAGTTGCTATTTCTTGTCCCAGATCCACCGGTTCTGACCTCATAATCTTTTACCATTTGCTGGTAATCTTCATATGATATAGATCCATTCTTATAGTCTCTATAATAGTCTGATGGCTCTTCTTTCAAAAGCTTAAGCTTTTCTTCTTTAATAATTCTTCGAAGTTGTCTTTTTGAAAGTCTCATTTTATCACATCCTATATTGATTAACGCAATGCTGAATATAATCTTCGAACCACGTAGCAACTTGTTCCATTAGCTTTCCGTATCCCATCATTTCGGCTTCTGCCCCGTAGTCACATACATCACCTAATGGGTCATCCATTGCATCAGCAACTGTATCTTGAATGCCAGCTAGCAGATTATGCTCCATTTTTTGATCAATTTGTTGATGGATATAAGTCAAATTAACCGGTCCAACCATATTCGATTGACCATCATCATGCATTGACTCTCGTATAATTTGCTTAAGTTGTTGTTTTGTAATTTTCATTGCTGTGTACCTATATAATATTTAAGCGCGGTGTGTAGTCCGGGGGAAGGCGCTGAACCTATGGCGTATACAATTCCTTGCTGATCATCTAACCAAACAATACATTCTTCAGCCATATCGTCGACAGCGTCGAATGCTGCCGGGCCTAAGGTCGCCTTAAGTTCGTCTAAGCTGACACCGGATGGCCGCATTGCCATACGTAAAACATCTGAATGCATGATGATACTCCCTGATCTTAATGGCGCCATTGTCTATAATTATATAGGCTCTCATAAACTTCCTATTAAATTGTTAAGTTTAGTGCTTTCTGTATACTTGTTAATTGACGTCATCCTATCTTTGATCTCTTCCGGTGTTAAATCTCCCCAATCGCGATCATTACTCGGGGGATCTACCCAATACACATCTTTATCGTACGACATTAGTTTCTCGGCTATTCTATCTTGCTTCTTTTTAGCATCGGCGTCTAGACAAAGTATAATTTCGTCGGCAAACATAACTAGCTTACAAAACAATAAAGATCTTTCAGAGAGAGAAGAACCTAATAAACATGTAGCGTTTAAACTAGTACACTTAATAAGATCCAGAGGGCCTTCGACTAAGTATACAGGGAGGTGCCAATCGATCTCTATCTCGTTAAATATAACCTCTTTCTTATCAGCCTTAGCGTTAAGGTACTTATAAGGGTTATCAGCGTCTATCGATCGACTAGTCCAATAATTTAACTCACCTTCTTCTGTAAAAGAGGGTATTATAAGACGCCGCCTATAAGACCAATCTTCTGTATATCCAACCCTATATGACCAAAGCATAGAATCAGTGATACCCCTAGAGAGGGCATAACGATATATGATCATAGCGTCTGGAATGTGCAGATTATCCATTAACAGCTTAAAGCCATCAGGTATAGTGACTGGTATAATTGGATCGGATAGTTGAGCTAAATTGTTGTAGGTGAAGTTTTTAGCAAATCTTTCGAAATATTCTGCGACTTTTCTTGGGTTTTTTTGTTTAATGACTCGGCCAAGAGACCGACCTTTGTTATCGCAGACCCAGCAGTGCCACAGATCAGAATCTAGACGAATATTCATCTTGAGTTTTTTAGTATCCTTGCAGAAGGGGCAAGGTACCATTAACTCTATCTGATTGTTTTGAAGTTTGGATTTACCAAACACGCCATGTAAATATTTAATTTTTTCATTCATGACTATATTATACTATTAATTATATAATTTTACAAAACCCGCTTTTGATACTACCCATGCATCTGCCATGTCTCTAGCTTCTTCTAGAATTATTAACTGACCTTTTCTAGGTCCAGATTGTAAAATCTTGTCAGGCCACTTATATTGAAGGCGATCGCTTACCCATTCAAAGACTTGTTCTTTAACGTCTTTTCCAGCCTTCTTTTTAGAGAGTGTTTTTATGCCTACTAAACTTCGACATGTACTAACTGCAATAGGCTCTGGCGCTATCCCTAACTCATCGTGACATATGTATTGCGTTATACCGTTAAAGGATGATAAGAGTGTTATCGTTCGCGCCGAGGACATACCTCTAGCAAACCTCTGAAAGTATTCTTCTATGTATACATGTTCTATGTTATGCTTTGATTTAATTTCTCTTAATATTTTCCTAAAATGAAAGCCTTTTTGAGTAATTCCTTTCGTTTTTTTAAGAGATATATAATCCATTTCTAGGATTGATCCTTCTTTATCTAGTATTGCATAGCCAATTGTTGCAGTCGAAACATCTAAACCTAATATCATTAATAATCCAATTTAACGCGAAACAAGTATTTATTCTCCGGGCGTTTAATAACTGGCTGAGCTAATTTAGCTTTACCTACTACATTTAAATTGTCGTCGTGCAAATATATAGTCGACACATACACAAATTCGTCTGCAGATTCATTATCGTTCGCTGAAGGCTTAAGCTTATTATAGTTAGGATTTGATGAACTGTTAAACTGAGATGATTGGCAAGGTATACTAGCTTCAAAAACATTGATTTCGCTTTCTGATTTAAACTCAATTTCCATATTGCTATCTGAAAAAGCGTAAAGAGACGGATGTCTAATGTATATTAAACCTTCTCCATAATAAACATCTCCAACTTTATTCCAGTCTGCAATTGACCCAGACGATTGATGTCTATAAAGTACTCCATATCCATTATCCCTAAGTTCTACTCTAGCTTGATTGCCGTTATATAGGTAGCTTGATAGCTTAATACTACCCGGCTTTATTCTTCTTCCATAGTAGAGCTGCGGCACTGTTACAATAGTCGTTAAAGGCCCGGGAAAGTCAGACGCGTCGAACACACTAGAAAATGCTTCATCGGATGTAGAAGGTATTTGAAAATCAGGAATATCTGTATCCGTTGGATCCTCATCTACTACTGAAAACAAGTCAACACCAGTATTATACCGACCGTCACCGCCCTGGGTTGTCGAAGCTCCTTCAGCTGGAGAGACAAAAGTACCTCTCGTCGCAAACACATCATCTATAAAAAATAGTCCAGTATCATATAGGTCTGCAACGTCTCCAACGTTTTTTGTATTAACGTAAAAACCGCTATTTGATAAATATTTACTTCCAGTAGGATGGTAAAGGGTTTTATAATCTGCCCTAAAGTCTCCATTGTCACATGGCAAGATAAAACAGTTCCTGGCCTGATGTCCTAACGTGGCATTAAATGAGCTAGTTAGGATATGGTTGTCAGCGTATACTGCTGCATATTCTTCGGTATAAGGGTGCGTATTAGAAGCGCTTTTATCCCCGAGCGATTCTGACAGGTGAAGACAATGTGGGAAATTCATGTTTGCAAAGTCTTTAAGAAACGACTGTATATTGACGTTTGCAAAATTACCTATATTAGCATGGTTTGTATTGTATGGCGCCACATGAAGCTTTTTAAACACTCCTGGACGGTTATTAAATATATCGGCCAGAG
>TARA_R110001592_G_scaffold18816_11_pt1 | contig 15260 bp, 16 predicted proteins | sample TARA_R110001592 | Tara Oceans TARA_R110001592 (sample SAMEA4398387) | marine metagenome | biome: Polar Biome; feature: [SRF] surface water layer (ENVO:00010504); material: water (ENVO:00002006), including particulate matter (ENVO:01000060) such as... | depth 5 m
AGGGCACCGAGAAGATCGTCGAGGTCATCTTCCTGTTGAGCCGCCGGTCGGGCTTTGCCTTTCCTCGATCTCTTAGGAGAGAGGATAGGGGACCGTGTAGGTGACTTAGTCCTGTTCATGTTAACGATGCTACCCTGAGAAATTGCCTCCTTAACATCAGTGATCTGGGAAGAAGAAAATCCACCGTAGTTTCGGAGGAAATATTCCACACCCCTGATAGAAGTTTTTGATGTAGGATTGTAAACAACATTGTACAGGGGATCGTCCTTGTTCTGAGACAAGTGACGCTTAAGAGACCCGCTCTTAAGAACGACTCGCTTTCCTTCGGTACCCTTTTCTTTCATAGAAGAAACATCAAGGAATTTACCATCGGTCATGATCTCAGAAAGTCGATCCTTCATTGAACGAACATTAGGGCGCTGTGAAACGGTAACTGATTCTGGGTCTTCCTTCCTCATTTTGTCATACATCTGAAGAATATTGACAAGAACACGAAGATCGACCTGACGCATTTCGTTACGATACGAAGTCAGATCCTGGCGATGCTGAGAGGCATCGGAAACCTCTTTATCGAAAGAGGTACGCACGGATACCGTCTTAAGAGTAGCCTTCGAATAGCAACCCTTCATAGCGGTCTTGGCATCATCTGGGTGATTCTCATCGAGCCACTGAGTAACTTCGGACTTGGGTCCAGCTACTTTGAACATAGGGACATAGCAAAAGCTAGAATCCTGTTCGAATTTTGAAATGGCACCTCCGATAACAAGAGGACCTTTTTTACTTCCTACGCGGTTGTATCTCCCTGACATTTTTATTACATTATTTCTTTATACCTTTTTAAATTTTATGAAAAACAATAAAAATATACCGTATAATTTGTTGTAAAATAAAATATTTTTATATTTTTTATTAATAAAAAATATAAAAAAAATGGAAACACTTAAAGAATTCTATAATAAAGTAAACAATACAAAAAATAAAACTATAAAAAATACTGTTATTTTTAGTTCTATTCTAGTTGTTTTATTAATTTTAAGCTCTATCTATATCTTTTGGAATTTTAGAAAATCTAGGAATCTTGTAGTAAATAATTATTTACCTAGACAAAGTTCGAAAATTATCCAAAGAAGACCTGTCCAAAGACCTATCCATAAGTCACCTGAGAAAAAAAGAGGGTACCTGATAAGAAGAAAACCAGGATATATGGAACAAAGTCCTAGAAAAAAATCTTACCCTACAAAATTTAAAATTTCTAGTATTTTAGACTGAAAGCGTAGAGCATATTTCTAGAACTCTTTTCAGAGTTTCGTCACTAATATATACCATATCGTAACTAGATGTTACATTCCTCAAATTATAGAAAATTAAGAAAACTATACAAATCTCGTTTATTTTACAAACAGATGAAGTTTTAAGTTCATAATTAACGCTGTATTTGTAACCTTGGAAATTTTTTCTAAGATACTCTGATAGAACATCATTATATGTGCTAAAATAATGTGTTATAGTCTTGTTCTTATCTTCTATAACAACCAGACTATAATTTTCTTTATAATTAAATATAATATGTTTATTCTTTATGTCTCCTATAATCTCTATTCTGTCAAATATATCTTGAATAAGCATTCCATAATTACAAAATCTTTCTGAAAATGAATTAGAAGAATTTATTTTTTCTGTCAAGAGAAATTTACTAATACTTATATTTTTTTCTGTAAAATAATTTACATAAAATCTAAAAATATCTTCTATTTTCTTCTCGCCTACGGGTACATTTGAAAAATAAATATTCAATTGCGATACAAATTTTTCTTCCATCTGTCTTACAAGTATTAGAGAAGTAACTAATTCTTTATTTAATTTTTCTCTACTCTGTAAATTTTTATAGGAAAAAATATCTCTATCATTCTCTATCATATTTTTAGTACCTTTAACAGGTGGTTCATGCTTCATAAGATCGGAAAAAGTTTTAATTTCATCTTTTTGAACGGAACTATATTTGTAATTTTGTTGGAAATATTCGAAAACTCTTTCTATATCTAGATAGTTATAGAGACATATCAAGTTATAATTTCTAAATATAATATCCTTAACTAAATATAAATCATCTGCCTTTTTTGCACCATAGAAATAAATATTAGGAGCTATATCTCCGTTCAAATATCTTGAGACATCATATCCTGTTTCCATAATATCCTTCATCATTTTAAGATTTATATTTGTTTCTTTGTAGTAATTTAAAGCAGAGAGAAAAGATTTTTGAATATGAGATTCTAAAGTTTGATTAGATATTTGCATGGGTGTTATAGCCATTATTCTAATAAAAATTTCTATAGAAAGAAAATAAACTTGTATTTTGCAGTCAGGGATAACCCTTTCAAAATAAGAATTTAACTGATTAATTCCTCTTAATACATTATAAGATGAATAAGGTATATATAATATTTCTTTAGGTTTAGAAACATAACACGTATTGTCGAAGGTATTATTATTATAAAATCTTAATTTCTTAAAATCTTTGGAACTTATACGTTCTGTTCTATCCTTTTTCAACATATTGGTCAGTAGTTCTATCAAATCTATTTTATCTTTCTCAGCTAGATCAGAACTATTAACCTGTTCGTGAATTAATTTTTGAGGAGAATTTTTGTCCCAAAAATTCTTGACTATTTTTGTTTTCTCTTCTGTCGTGTTCTCAATTTTAAAAGACATATTGTAGTCCATTCTCAAAAAAGAAAGAATAGTAACTCCCAAAGACCATACATCTGATTTGTCGTTAAAAACATATTCTTTAGAGGTGTTTAAGAATTCATAAGGATAATATTTTAAAGACCCGGCACGTTGTTTTCTAATAATACCTGTGTACGGGTCTTCGCATCTTAATGAAAACCCGAAATCTGATAAATATCCTGTATAGATTCCATTTTTGTAATCATAGAGACAATTTAAAGGTTTTAAATCTAAATGTAAAAATCCTGATTTATGTAAACATTCCAAACCGTATATTAAAGACATGATAATTCTTATAGTTTGACCTGAAGTTATGTTCGTTGTATTTAAATTTCTCAAGTTATCTTCTTTTAGTTCTAGTTTGATCCCCTCAAAATTTTCCGAAACATTGTCATCTATTTCTCCGATAGATCTTAATAAATAAGGAGATTTTACTCGAGAAAGTATATCTATCTCAATTAAATTTAAATCTATCGGATTTATTTTTTTAAGAGCAATATCTTCCCCTAAATGATTTTCTATTTTAATTACATTTCCAAATTTTCCTTTACCGAGAAAATTATCTGAAGAATTCATATTTTATATTTATTATAATATTATAATATAATATTATAAAATGGCCCTTACATTAAATGAAAATCACTGGGCGGCACTAGCGTTTACTATGTTAGCTTGGGTATTTGGATGGTATTCTCTTGTCTTAATTACTGCTAAATTAGGACGAGAGGATAAATTTCCGGTCACAGTAACCGAGAATCAATATTATGGTCTTGGATTTTCTATAGGAATCGGTGTTCTCGTTTGGTTGAAGAATGTCTACGCCATTCAAGGAGATGAGGAACAGCAAGATTAACAAAAAATATATTTTTATAATTTATAAATTATAAAATGTGCAGTAACATCAGTTGGTGTGTTAACAAAAGCGAGTTCAGTTCGCGGTTCGGCCAACTCGTTTCTATGGATGATAATGAATTAGATGCTATGAGTAAACAAATTTTAAAAAATAGATATATTAATTTAGTAAACTCTATGGAGGTTGCTTCTAAAAGATCATCTTTTTGGTATTCTACGTTTAACACATTTACTACAGTGGGATCTATTATTGTACCTGGCTTAATATCTATCCAAGATAGAACATTCATAACAGACGCTACCGATCAAGATCAAATAGAGCACGAAAATGGTATTTATTGGGCGACATGGGGTGTTTCTTTGATGGTGACATTATCAAATGCACTGCTTCGTCTTTTTTCTTTAGATAAAACATATATCACTAGAAAAATAAAAAGCAATCATCTTAAATCAGAAGGATGGTTATTTTTAGAACTAGCAGGTGATTACTCTAATTACGACTCACATCAAGACGCCTTTACTCATTTTTGCAATCAAATTGAAAAAATAAAAACGGAACAGATTACAGAAGAATATACTTTTGAGAGCTCTATGTCAACTTCACCTTCATATATTACTTCTCCTGTACCTCAAAGACCTAATAATGTTAACACGACTGTCGCATCTGTAACACTCTAAACTAGATTATCATGAGAAATAGACATATCTTCATCGGTATCGGATTCTATTAAAATGTTGTATTTATCCGAGTCATCTATAATGATTAAATCATCTTTTATATCTAAATCATCGGGAAGTTCGAAACCATTTGCTTCTAATAATTCATTAACATAAGGTATATTTACTTGAGGAAGATTTGCTAATTTCTGATGATCTTTAGAATAATTTTCTTCAAAATACTCAAATTTTTCAGGATTAAGTTCCTGTAAAAAATTTCTATAAATGGATCTATACTGTTTGGGTATTTGATCTAAGCTTGTTCTAGGTATTACAGAAAGAAGTTGATGGATAGGGGTAATATCTATATCGCCTTTCTTTCTGTTGACATCTCTTAAAACAGCTGTTTCTTTGGCTCCAATTAAATCATTTAAAACTGTAATCACACTCCCCATCAAAGGGTTATAGATATAATGATAAGAATGAAGGTTACTTACATATTTATATCCTTTTGTGTAATAATACTGAACCCATTGGACCGTCTGTAAATAATTGATAGACATATCAAAAATTAATTCGTCTGTGAAAGTCGAAACCCTTTCACCTGTCCATTGAAGAATATTTTCGTTAAATTGTTTCTTGTACCACTGACGGTAAAATTTATGAAAATTAAATGTAAGATTATGTCTTTCTCTATCATAAACTTGGTTCACTTTATTACCATCTTTATCTCTGACAATAATATTTTCTTCTATTTCCTTATAAGGATGAAGAGGCGGTTTCAAATAAACTTGAACATATAAAGGTTGGACTTTTCTGTTGTAATTATCGTATATTCTTAAGAAATTCATATAATTACGCCAGATAATATTATTATCTTTATCTACTAAATGTTTTGAATTAAATTTATAAACTTTAAAGATGAGCTTCATGGTTTCTCTCACATCATGAAAAATATTAGGAAATTTATGAAGAAAATCATTACCAAGAAGTGTAGCTATAGTACAAAAATCTCTGATAATATTCTCGTCATCCGAACCTTTGAACCTCATTATCTTTAATAATTCTTTTCTGAGAAGCGTTACATTCAATTTCTTTGATCCATCTTCTGGTCTCATTACTACTCTTTCCAGAGAAGAAATAATGGTTAGAATAATAAGATCGTTATCTAATCCATTTATAACATGATATCCATCTCCTTGGATCATATCTCCTCTCCTAACATAATCAAAAATCTTATGTTCGCCTTCCCCCGGCTGAAGATGAGAAGAATAAATAGTTCTTTTTGGAAGATAACCATCATAATTTTCCAACCATGTTTCAATTTTATTATCTATCTTTTTCATAAATTCCGTACCAGGTGTCAGAGAAGTAGAATCAAAAATTTTATACGGGTCGTCTTCCATAGCCCTGCCAAATCTTCTTGGTTTCTGTTGGTTCATTTTAGCAATATTAACAACACCATCTACAGCAATAATAAGATTATCTTTTGGATTAACCGCGTCGATGTGACCCTTTAATACCTTAATAATCGAATCCAGATGTTTTTCTTCTAAGTTTTTCTTACTCTTTTTCATAAGTTTTTTTCTAGCAGAATCTGTAAGAGGGAGACCTGTTTTACTGTCCATATAATAGACTTCTGCTGCTGCTTTGTAAAAGATACCATTAGCATCTATAAATAGAGAAGAAATATGTTCCGGTAAAGTGTCCGAAAAGCATTTACTAAATATTGGATTTCTGGCAAAATATCCCTTGAAACCCTCGACTCCCATATTTTAGTATTTGTCTAATTTAACTTATTTTAATATTTATGGAAATTCATTTTCGATATTATATATTATAATATATATAATAAAATGGAAACTACATCATATCAAAAGAAAACTAATAATCAGAACGAAAACTATTATAAGAACAGTAGCGATGCAGCGAAAAAGGGGACCGTTTTAGACTCAAATACAAGTAAAATAGCAGGAGGGTTTGAATTGGAAAAATATACTTTAAAGTCTGGAGGTAAATTTCTTTTCGCTATGATATTTTTATGTAGTTTAGGAGGCCTGACTTTAGTAGGTTTATGGACATTTGCTTATGGAACAACAACTAATGATATTACAAAGAAAGTAAAAGATCCTACTCAACATCAAGTTCTTTTAATTTCAGGTTCAATATTAACAGTACTATCTTCTATTATTTTTATAATAACTATTATTAGACTTCATAATGAAAAAGAAAAAGAACTTCAGTAAATTTTATTATCTGTAGATCCGGTAACTATAATACGTAGTGCATTAATAGCAACCATAAAAACTATAAAAATTGTTAGAAGATCAATAAAAAGATGGGTTAAATTAACTTCTCTAAAATTTAATACCTCTAATATCCCACTTGTCAACATTTTCTTTAATATTTATTTCAGGAAAGTATTCTACAGAATACTTTCCATTCTCAAAGGTTCTCTCGGTATGAATATGAGAGATAGATATCTTAACAAAGGAACCCATAATTTTCCAAATGTCCTCTTTCCTTTCTTCGTCAAAGATATCTACTTCTTTACCTTTTATAGTATAAGTCGCCTCTAGAATTCTCTTAAAATTATCTATATGCTTATCTTGAAGATTTTTTACGAAGTTATTGTCCCCTTCTTTAAAACTGTCTATCCCATTTTCCTTTACAGATGTAAAAAGATCTAAGCCGTGGTTCTTGAAATATTCGATATCTCTTTCTCTAATCTTATCCCAGTACGGATTACTTCGTTTTATGAAATTATTAATCATGTAATCTCCGTTTGTCGAATTTATAATAACCTTTAAAATAGTTAATAATTTGGAATCACTTTCGACTATTTTTTTATCCGAAGCCTCCTCAAACATTTCTGATATGATTTCTAAAAGAATAATCATATTTTTCTTGAATCTATCAGAAGGCTTAACTTGCGAAGACATGATTTTTAAAAATGAATACTTTTTAAACTGTTATTTAAAAATCATGACTAACCTTCTAAAAATATCAAAAATATGCAAAAGAATTTCAGATATTATTGATCCAATTTCAAAGGAAAATGTTGAGATAGAAATGAAGTTCAGAACCGTATCAGAGTCTGATTATTTTTTTCTTCTCAAGTATTTACAGAATCTTTACACAGAGAAAAAAGAAAAAACAATCGATTATTATATTAAAGGTGAAAGGAATACTCTCAAAGAGGACAAAATTTATCAGACATCTAAAGAAAATCTGATGCAGCCTGTCTTTTCAAAAGAAGAAGGAAGAGAGATTAAATTTACGGTTTCCAGGGAATCCAATATATTATTGAAAAAGAAATCCATCAAGAAATATGATTTCAAAAGAGAAAAGGATAGATCTAGTTTCCAAGTTAAAAATTATAGCATAGATCTAACAATCGTAACACGAGAGAATAATCAAGATTACGAGATAGAAATAGAGGTCATTGATCCGGAAAAATACGACGAAAAAGACTTTTGTTCTTTTATTGACGAGTATTTATCAATACTTAAGAAGGAAGAAATTAACGTTATCTCGTTTTTTAATTATGCTATATCTTCTGGTCAAAACCAGGAAAGTGATTCCGTTGTCTATAAGTATCTTTCTAGACCAAGAGATCTGTTAAAAAGAGATGTCACTGCTCCTAATTCTATTTTGCAAGGTTATACTGTCTCCATAAAAGCAGACGGTGTTCAGTTCTTTTTGATATTTTATGACAATATGATTTATTTAATAAATTCTAAGAGCAAAGGTTCTGAACTGCAACCCATTTGCCCGATTGATCCAAAGTATCTTCATTTGGAAAATAGTATTTTTGCAGGTGAGTTGATTGAGACAGAAAAATTAAAAGACCCTACTGCAACAGATTTTATGAATGTCTTTTTGCCTTTTGACACCATTTGTTTTCAAGGAGAATTCATGACAGATGAAAATTATATGAAGAGAATCGGCAAGATCGAAAGTATCAAAAACATGGAAGTTTTATGCAAGGGAGTTAAGAATATTAAAGTTTTTGAGAAAAAGATTTTCAACTTGGGATTGAAAAGCGAATCTTTTTACGAAGGATTTAGAAAATGTCATGAACACAAAAAGAATATTATTTATAATGACGATGGTTATATTTTAACACCTGTTTCAAGTCCATATCTTGCAGCTGGACAATTCAAACCAAAGAAAGAGAGACAGCTTTCTAAATTCCCGGATGTTTGCAAATTCAAACCGCTGGAAAAGAGATCTATCGATTTTAAGATAAAAGGAGGAAAACTTTACGCATTGGACAAGAGAAATAAAAAGGAAGTACTTTTTAATAAACTTAAATTTTCATTAGATTTTTCTGAAGATGTTGAAGGTAAGATAGTAGAGTTCTTTCCTAAGTTCACCGGAAATGGTATCATTATGATACCGGAAAGAATCAGAGACGATAAACTCTATCCAAATGATTTAGAAATAGCAAACGAACTTTATAATTCTTACACAGAATCTAATCCTATTACGGAAGAAACCCTTCTTGGAAAGGATACCGTTTTGATGAGAGCGTTCAATAATACTTTTATAAAATCTAAACTTATTCAAGATTTGGAAGGTTATGTTGTTGATATCGGGGCTGGTAACGGCGGGGATATCAAGAAATACGGATTCAATAATAAAGTTAGGAAAGTTTTGGCAGTAGAGCCACATCTTCCTTTTGCAGATGAGTTTGAGAATAGATTACGTGCATCGCAATTTAAAAATAAGTTCTCTCTTTTGAAAGGAGTAAAAGGTGAAGATAAAGAAGAAATTATCGATGGAATGAAATTCTTTCCCGATAATATGTCTTCTCACCGTCTAAATATTACATTTATGATTAGTCTTTCGTTCTTTTGGAGTTCCAGAGAAAATCTCCTAGTCTTAGCTGACACTATTAATTCTATTTCTAGAGAATATCGTAGAAGAAAAGGGGATAAAGAAATTAGAATAGTATTTTACACAATAGACGGATACAAAGTAGAAAAATTCTTCGGTGATCTTGGTAAGAACAAAGTTAACCTGAACACGATTACACTAAGTTTTGATGGAGAAAATCAAGTAGAAGTGGACATCAAAGATAGTAAAACGGTTTTTAAACAGACAGAATATCTCGTTAAATTAGATCAACTCTTTCAATTGGTTGGAGCTGAAATATTAGAGATGAAAAATCCAAGAATTGTAAATATCTTGATGTCAAAACCAGAGAAAGATTATATTAGTTTATTTTCATATGGATCAGCTTCTATTACTTCCCGCGTAGAGATTATAGAAGTATTAGAAAGAATTCCAATAGATGAAGATATAGGTATCGAAGAAGATGGAAAAATATTAGCCAAAGATGAAGATACTATAAAGAACGTATCATATCTTGGTGATAATATTTTCAGAGTAGCTACATTAGATCTTGGAGACTCTTTACTTCATTCTGTTATGAAATTAACAAATGAAGAATATAGAGATGCTAATGTCTACGAAAGGATAGACATGGTAGAAAACTACGACGGAAGGAAAGATTTAAAAAGTCTTTCTTCTGACTTAGAAGTTAATATAAGAATCTACCACGGAGATGATATGGAACAAATCGGAGATAGTTTTTCGGAAACAATTAATTTACTAAAATGCAAAGATGGTTCATTTGAACCGTTTGTATTTATTGAAAACGATGAAGTATCTTATACTTTCATGTTATAATTAAATCCTTTATGATTTAATTATTTTATATAGTAAAATATGTCCTCTATAATTTATCCACTGCAGATTACAAAAAATATTTATGATGTAATAGGGTCTAATTTTAGTAAAAAACAGTTTGTAAAAATTAATACTCTCAAGGACAATACTTGCGTCTATGATAGTTTTCTTCTGAATACATACAAAAATTATCAAGAAGAAGAAAACCAAAATTCTCTTAGAAAAATGAGACAACAATTTATAACAGAATTTAAGGGATATATAACAGCAGAAGGTGAAATGAGCAACCAATATACCTATAACAAAGTTTTTGAAGCTTATGAAATGACAGAAATGAAAGATTTATACACATTAAGACCGATGAAAGATAATTTTGATATTTTTGATTTAGTTATAGTTAAAAAAGATTTTTCAGGGAATATGGAAAAGATAAAGGGTTATAAATTATTTCCAGAGAGAGTTAAGAAAAACTTTTCAAACGTATCTAATTTTTTCAGCCTAGTAAGCTTGAATTTTTTGAAAGATATTATAGAACAGCGTATTATAAGAAAATCTCATATAGATAAAATAAAAAGATTAAAATTAACTGATGAAAATTCAAGAGAAATAGAAGAATTAGAAGAGATATTAGACTTTATGAACAGAAAGGAAAATAATTTGGATATCGGTGCTCTTTATAACTCGGTTACTTTAGAAGACTGTGAAGATCAGGACCTAGTATTAAAATTACTTTCGGAGATTATGGATATAAATATTTTTCTTTGCAGAGGTTGGAATACAGAAATCACTGTTTTAAAAGATTACAATAAAGAAGAAACAAATCCGTATATTATTATTTTTAAAGGAGGCGGAAAATCATCTATAACAGGAACAAATAGTAAAAAAATTTACGAATCAGGAGGTGTCAAAACAAAGGACGGGATAAAGACATTATTAACAGGAAAAGACGAAGATACTATAAATGATTTGAGAAAAATGTTAGATAATGACATAGATTCATATTTCACAGAAAAATATAATAAATATCTTAAAAATATAGAACAAAACCCAAATCTAGATAATATCGGAAAATATTACGAAGAAACAAGTGACGAAGAAGAAATAGATCAAGAAAAAGAAAATTTAGAAGAAAATTTAGAAGAAGATTCCGTTGAACCAGTGGAAATACCCGGATTTATAAGAGGGTACAGTAAACAAGAATTGATAGAGTTATTGCATATGTTTGTTAATCCGGATTATGACTATACAGATACGGAAAAAACAGAATTAGAAATACAATACAAAAATTACTTAGAGAATATGAATGAAGATAATTAATTTATACTATTTGATATTTGCTTAGAATTGTTTAAATAATACAATTAGAAAATGTCAAATAAAATATCGAAATATGAAGGACTTTTAGATAATTCCCAGTTCCAGCGGGAAATGCATACACCTACAGGTACTGTGGGTGACATTAATGATCAGCGAAATGTGCTTTACAGTGTTCATCAGAGAGGTAAGCAAAAGACTCTTTGGTACATGAGTTCATGGGAGTCTATGGTAGACCAGAACGTACCCACGAACCCGGAACTTGTTACATACAAGTCTAGGATGTACCCGTATCACTCGCTTCACAGATCTATGGTTTCTACTATGACCCCTGAAATCAGAGCAGCTGAAGGTTATGAAATTAGATTTTGTGACGATCTTTTTATAAATATGGTCAAAGAATTTCGTCTTACATTTAACGATGTCGAGCTCCAGTTTGGAAATGACAGATTTTTGAACTTTAATCTTAAGCTCAGGGACGACTGGGAAACCATTTCAAGAGAGATTGGTAACCGTGAAAGTTTGACATCATGGACAGATTTTCTACCAAGGGAATTTATTTCTATGTACATCCCTTGGTGTTATGCTAGAGATAAGAACGACGCCTTTCCTTTGAGTCTTTGTGGCCATAACGATCGTCTGGAACACATCGTCGAATTTAATCTTCGTCTAAGCGAATTGATCTTGGTTAGAAAGTCAGAAACACAGGAGCTTGTTGACTTTGATATGAGTCATATTCAAGTGGCTGGTAACAGCGAAATAGTTCCCATCCCAGAGATGGAAGGTCTTTACACGACTCTCACTGCTCAGGAATGTGAACATGTCAACTGTACTCAAGATGAAAACAATGGTCACAAAGAATACTTCACCGAAAGTATCTACTATGTAGAGGATGAAAACGAGACCGTTCTCGGGAAGAGAGTCAATTTAAAGATCGATTCGAAGAACAACTTTCCAGTAAATACTATTTTCTGGGGGGCTATGAATGTTACGGAATCCGAAAGAGAAAAATCTCTGGTTTTTCATTACGACGACGAGAGCAGTAATTCTTTTTCTCCTGTCAAGACCACACGGCTGGAAACATCTATAGGGACTGTCTTAGATAATAAGTCTAGTTATAAGACAGAGAGAGGATATTCTGTAAGTCAATTTAGTCGTGTCCCACCTACCCCTGGATTTAATCTTTGGAAGAACAGTGTTCTTGTTTCTGATGATCCTAGAAAATTCCCACCCGGTATCAACTTTGGTTCCGGTAGTATTTCTGTCACATTAGCGGATAAGAATACCACCGTCAATAAATATTTGGTTTTTGGTATTCTGGTTCATCAAAGAAAATTCCTATTTACCTCATATCCAAAGACACAAGAGGAGAGACTTCACGTTAGCGCTACTATCCAAGCTCACGAAGATGTTTAAATTACAAAGAATTTATTATATTTAGAGAAATATAATAATAAAAATGAGAGAATTGAAAATAAATAATTTACCTTACACCTTTGTAATTTTTGACACGATTGGTGATGGATCTTGTTTTTTACATTCTATACTCATGTGTTTTAACAAACAATATAGAAAATCAAATGTCAGTGAACGTCAGAGAATAGTAGACGAATTAAGAAAGGACTTAGGAGATGTTCTTTACGAAAAGAACGAAGAAGACAAGACCTATTATGAAATTTTAAGCAGAGGCGATATAACAGAATTAAGTAAATTCATGAGTAGAATGAAACAGGATGTTATGTCACACTATTTAAAGTCAAGAAGATGGTTAGATATTTTTTATTTAGAAATGATATCTAACCATCTTGATATCGATATCATTATCTATGACGAATTAGATAAAAAATTTTATAATACAGGTGATTTAGAAATATATCATCAGGGAAGAAATACGGTCTTTATAAATTATCAACGAGAAGCTCATTTTGAAGCCATGGGTATTAAATTAGACAAAATACGTACCTTTTTTGACAGCGAATGTTCTGTTGTAAAAGAAATAAAACAGAAATTTTATAAAAAATCAGAGTAAGAGAGTTTTTCCTTAAGAAAAATGTTGTTTTTATAAACAACACTATAACTGCGGAAAAATGTATAAAGGAATAACTAGTAAAATGGCAACAGCACTTTCCCCCACCTCTGTCGCTTCAGTGACCACTGATGGACCTCTTACTCAGAAGCAGTTTTCTGACCTGATCAAGTATCATCAGACAACTCACAAGGCAATCGTTCGACTTACCGGAATGGTTAACCGAATCCCTGGTAACCAGCCTCTTCGAATTGGTGAGCATACCATCAAGAAGAAGGATGTCAGTGAGTACTCCCGGGCCTATGTTTCCCAGCTCGGGGAACTGAGAAAGGTTTTTGCTAACCGAAAGCGCAAGACCAACCGAACTAACACTCAACTCAACTCACTTTTCTATGTTTCTGATCAGCTGGTAGCCTTCTATAGGGGAGCTAACCTTGGTCCAGTTAATCCTGAATCTCCTAAATCTGGAAAGCTATCGGATCACATTTCTATTCTTGTTGGCCAGCGTATGTCCACTTCGGGTATCCTTACTTCACTCATATCGCGCTATATTGATGCCAACAGTCTCAAAACCCAAGGTTCTTCGGGTCGCTTCATGCCGGACAGTCGTATGAAGACTGCTTTTGGTACTACAAAGTATCTTCTTCGCAAGGAAGATCTTGGAAAGAGGAAGCTTCCTTCTGATGTCCCGTCGGAACGGGCTGATAAGATTCGCGACAGTATAAAGAGCGGAAGTCGCTCTGCTTTCGATAGAGTTTCTGATCGCGTCGATCGTCGTTCAGGCGAATCGGTTTACGATAAGACTACCGGTCTTCTTTACACGACAATGATGGTTTTCAACAACTTCTACCGTGTCCCTCCGCAGCTCCTTACTGACGAAGAGCGGGAGGAACTCCGAGACGAAGATAACGTCGCAGCAGCTCGGGAACTCCAGCAGACCCTGAGTAAAATTACTGCTTACAACAACTCGCGGAAGTAATTAAATAAAAATATTAAATATATAATTATATATTTAATAAAAATGACTAGAAAGGATATAACAACAGAAGTAGTTATTATCGAAAAAGGGTTTCTTATGTCTAGAGGTCATCTTGCATTTATTTACTTTTTGATTTCATGGCCAATTATTTATTTACTTTGCTTCGTCACCAGACAAGAGTGGTTTATAGGTTATGGCGGATATTTAACATCTTTAACAACAGGTTCTGGAACACCAAATACCGCCCCTAATGCTAGTTTCAACAATACTGTATTGAGTGACCAGGGGAGAGAAAATATTCTCTGGGTTTCTTTTCTATTTGCTTTGTTGATTGGGCTATTAGCTTATTTCATTCTCTATTACATGTAATATAATACATAATACATATTATGTATTAAAATGTCAATGTATAAAAAAATAAAAGAATATATCAAAATAAGATACCTATTATATATTTTATTATTTGTTTTAGTTTTCTATGGAATTTACGGGATATGCTATCAATATATGTTATCTAATATGTCGGAAAAAAATAAAGAAAGAGTATTTATTACTAGATACCCGGATTATCCATGGAAATAAATAATACGAGAGTTTTAGCTTATACAGAGAAAGCAACTGAATTAATGTATAATTAATTTTCTTTATTAATCATTGTTTTTTTCTTCATCTGAAGTATCTGTATATTCTGGATCATACTCGTCTCTTCTTTCATTCATCATCTCTTTAATGATTTCCTCTTCCCATTTTATTTTTGGGAAGGGATGTATTATATTATCAAGAATATGATATCCATTATTATTTAATTCTACTGAAATTTTTTGAAAAAAATCAAATAATTCTTCTTGGGATGGCATTTTTTCTTATTTATTGTTTTTGATTTTTTTATTCATTTGAAATAAAAAAATCATTCATCGTCGTAATTTCTGACAACGAACCTGCACTTATTAACCGTTTGTTCTACTTTAGGCTCTGCCTTTGGCTCTTCTACTTTAGGCTCTGCCT
>TARA_R110001592_G_scaffold9268_3_pt1 | contig 15253 bp, 22 predicted proteins | sample TARA_R110001592 | Tara Oceans TARA_R110001592 (sample SAMEA4398387) | marine metagenome | biome: Polar Biome; feature: [SRF] surface water layer (ENVO:00010504); material: water (ENVO:00002006), including particulate matter (ENVO:01000060) such as... | depth 5 m
TTGGCTCATCAGAGCGACCATCGCACCAAAAGCTAAATTGACAGCGGTGTTTGATTGGCAGCTCAGGCTTCCATCGGTATGTTTGCCCCTGAGTTACAACGTCGCAGATTTCTCCGGGGTATCTTTTGTCAGCAGCCCGGTTCATTATGACATGGCCAACAGCAATCTGGCCAACAACTGGCTCCCCACGAGCTTCAAAATAAAGAGCTATGGCCATGCATGTTATTGCAGAGATCATGCAACCCCCCGGCCATTCATACTCGGCATCTTTAACCCAGCTTTTTTGAAGGCTTCAGAGATGCGTTTCTCTGGGTCTTTGCCATCTTTCCAGATTTCAAGCTCGGAGACGTCAATTCCTGCTTCCCTCATGATCCGCTTCTTGATCATAAGATTCTGAAATATCCAGTTTGAATTCATCATATCAATAAACCCTGTGTTGTTTGATTGGCCACCGCTCGACAACTGCATTGCCATATTCATCTTCGTCCACTGCAACGTGAGCAACTGTTTTCATAACAGTCGCATAGCGTACAGACCCATCTGTCATAAAGATCTTGTGGGTGTAGTCTGAGAACCACTGGCCATTGCTATCTTTCACCTCAGCATACTCAAAGGCTGCATCTGTCTCCCGGTGCCGGAAAAATCCGGCAACCGGGGTATCATAGTTTGGTGCATAGGCCATTACTTTGCTCCTGCGGCAAGGGGAAGGATCAGCCAGTCGTCCTGCGACTTGGGGTCGAACTTAGGATTCTCAACTTCAAACACTGCATGCACGAGCTTGCGAATGTGCTTGGATGTTTCCCCGGCAATCCACTCAGGCACCTGATTGTCGATGGTGGTCATGTCGCGAGCATCGAGGACCAACACGTGCTTGGTAACCTGAACAATGTAGACCTTGCCAGCCTCAAGCGTCGGCAGAAACTTGCGAAGCTGCGTGCGCTTCTCGAGCTTGGTCCACTTGCCTTTGACGCCGAGCTTTTTGCAAGCCATCTCGATGTCAGAGTTGCTGACACCTTTGCAGTGGCGCTTGCCACGAATGCCCCGGAGGGTTTGATAGGCCTGTTCATAGCTTTTCCCAGAAACGGTTGCAACTGAATATGGGCCGCACCATGTGATGCGCTTGTTGCCAATCCAGTCCGTTATCTCGCGACCTTTGGGGGTAAACTTTTCCATGGTATATTCCTTTCTAAGTGCCGGGGCCGAAGCCCCGGCTGATTGATTACGATTAGGCGCTGGAAAGTTCGCGATGTGCAGCGCGTCGGCGGTTGTCTGAATTGATTGCCTTCTTGCGAGCTGCTTTGAGGAATGGCTCGGAAAACATATTTACTCCGATGCCCCTAGCGATTGCTTCGTACTTTTCGATCTCGCCAACATGCGAGCGCAGGGACGAAATGCGGGTGCCGCGAGAGATGTCCAGAACTGTCGCATAGGCTTCGGCAAAATCGACGGCGAGATGTACGGGGATTTGGCGGGTCATGTTTTGGTTTCCTTTCTAAAAGGGGAGGCAACCTCCCCAACACAAGTATTATCGCTCTCTCTGGGCCAAAAAGCAAGTTTATTCTTAACCTAAAGTTATTTTCTTTTTGTTGTATATCAATGACTTAGGTTAGCTTACGCAATTTATCTACATAAATTTTCCTGAAGCCACCTTTTATGGTGCCTTTTATTAGGTACCAGTCACCAATCCTACCCTCTTCAACGATAGGCTTGCCCATCTTAGAATACTTGAATCGGTCTATGGTGCAGATGACCGGGCCAGTGTCGTCTTCAGCTGTTATGTTTAGCCAGAGGTTGTTGTTCTCAACACGGCGACCATTGCGCTTGGCTAGGTTGACAACCTCGTTCATGTCTCGCAGATTTTTCTCTTTGAGCTTCCCGAAGAAAACAAATGTCCCCGGCTTGTCAGCATCTAGGTCTGTGATGTCAGTTATTGGGCTAACAATCTTGTGGGCTGCGGGATCAGCTTTGATGTGGCCGAACCTACGTTCGCACTCGAAGATGTCGTCGTATGGTGTCTCCCCGGCTGATAGGAGCTTGTCTTGCCTCGGGGTTAGGGGCTGGCCTAGGCTTCGTCGGTTAATGATGTCCTGAGCCATCTTTGGCCCTATTCCCTTTACACCAATCAAACCACCAATCAACTCTCCTCCTTGGACTGACCAATTTTCAGTTGATTTGAATTTGTCGATGGATTTGTATGAGAGGCCTTCACGGACGACTTCCCGGAGAAGCCTAACTGCTTGCTCATCATCCTTAACATTCCGCAAGCAAGCCGCAGCATACTCCAAAGGGAAACGAGACTTAAGAACACAACACCAATAAGACACAAGGCCATAAGCAACAGCGTGCGATCTATTAAACGCCCAACTGCCCATAGTGTTGATGTGATCCCAGATGTAACGAGCTTTATCTTCGTTGATGCCATTCTTTTCTGCCCCCTCCTTAAATTTCTCAAAATAGGTATCAAAGAACTCTTGGCCAAGAGACTTGCTCATAGCCTTGCGCAAAGACGAAACATCCTCCCAAGAAAGGCCTCCGACATCACGACCAATCATCATGACTTGCTCTTGATAGACGACGACGCCATTTGTAACTTTTGTTATTGTTTCTGTCAGAGGGTGAAGATATTCGACTGGTGCTGCCCCAGTGTGACGCTTTATGTATTCTGTTGTTCCGCCAGAGTTGAGTGGTCCGGGACGAGCGAGGGCTGTTATGGCTGCGATATCCTCAAAATTGTGGACCTTCATCTGGCGAGTAACTGATTGCAGAGCGTAGCCCTCGAACTGGAATATCCCTGCATATCTCTCTTCATTTAGAACTGCGAACGCAGCCTCGTCGTCAAGTGGGAAATTTACGAGCTGCTCTCTGCTCCAACCAGCCTGATTAAGAACGTCTTGGAGGACAGAAAGCGTCCGCAGCCCTAGGGCATCAATCTTCAGCAGATTCAGATCCTCGGCATCCTTCTTATCAATCTGACCTGCACCATTTTGACCACTGACAGAGCAGTACTTGCTGACTGGCTCCTCTGTTACGAGTATGCCAGCAGCATGAATCCCGCTGTGCCTTGCATGGTTTTCCATGCTTGCGGCAACTTTCATCTGGGGGTACTTTTCAAGAACCTGCTTCCCAACATCCAGCTCTTGAAATGTATCAAGTATGCAAAATGCAGCACGAGAGTCACCTCCGCTACGCTCTATGATTGCACCCTTGAGGTCATTAACCTCCCAAGCAGGTATGCCCAGACCCTTGGCAACTTCTGCGATTGTGCTCTTGGCCTTATAACGCGAGACAGTTCCAAGGTGAGCAACCTTTTCTGCACCATATTTTTTGCGCAGATACTCAAACACCATCTCCCGGCGATCATCCTGGAAATCAATATCAATGTCCGGCAAATCTGCGCGGGTGATATCAATAAACCGCTCAAAAAGCAAATCATGCTTTATTGGGTCTATGTCTGTTATGCCTGTCAGATAGCAAACCAATGAACCAGCTGATGAACCGCGAGCAGGACCAACAAGCATGTGCTGCTTTGCATAATCAATCATGTCAGCAATGACAAAGAAATAGTCTTCAAAGCCCTTGCTGGCAATCATGTCAATCTCTCGCCTCAAGCGAGACTCGTAGGTCTCATCTTCAAGATCAATGCCGAGCTTCTTGGCTCCATCGCGACACAAAGTTTCAAGAGTCTTCTCGCTGTGAAAAGCGACCATCTGTGCCACAGGCAGAGAAGCATTGCACATGCCTGCTATCTCATGGGTATTATCTATTGCAGACTGCGGACCCCAAGGAACTGCATCCTTCCAGCTCCAATCATCAAGTATGTGCATTGGCGCGGTTCTGTCTGTCCTGTTCATGCCAGCTAGAACCTCGTAAGCCTTTTTGTCCGTGACCTTTGGGTAATAGTTGTCGCTCGTTGCAACGAGCTTAAATCCCTTTGCCTCCGCGAACTCCACAGCCTTCCGGCTGCTCATCGGGTTAAGCTCAATGTAAAGAGTGTCTTTTCTGGCTAAAGGAAGCATTCCCCACATCGGGTGGGTGCCGGAAAGAATTATAACATTTTCGCTAATATCGAAAAGATCTGAGTAGCTCAACCTCGGGAAATAATAAAAATTTTCCTTGCTTGTGCTTTTGGTTACGAGGCTGTAGACCTCTTCAAGTCCGGAATTGTTACGAGCCAGAAAGCACATAAGGTTGGCTGGCTGCTTTGAGCGATCTGTCGCATCCTCGACAACAGAGACCTCAACACCAAGTATTGGCTTTTTGCCAGCTGCCTTGCATGCTTTGCTGAAGGCGACGTGACCCCACGTCCCAGAGTCAGCGATGCCAAGTGAATCACCAGAGCAAGCCTCGATGACTGATGGGACTGGGCCAAAGGCTTTCCGGAAACAATACTCGGTTCTGTTTCTTAGATTTATCATCTTGTCATATGCAAGAAAATTTGCGCAACTATGAAGCCAGCAACAGTTACCAGAACTATTGTCATCACACGTGCCCCTCTTTTCTGTACCATTTAAAGATCGCAATCATGGCCTCGATGTCCGCAGTTGATCTGTGGGCACCATCAATCTTATCGCCTGTGATCTCTTCGTAGATGTCGCCGAGCTTTCTCTTTTTCCCCCAGACACTCTCTCCAATCTCAACTGTGCAGAGGTGCTCATAGGGCCAAGGAAATTTCGTCAGCTTGTCTAGGCGCTCAAGCTCGAACTTCAAAATCTTCCGGTCAAATGGGAGGTTGTGTGCAACCAAAGTTTTCTCACCAAGGAAGAACTCGCACACCTCATTGTAGTAAGCAACAAATGGCTTCTCATCTTTTAGGTCGTTGTCGGTTAGGCCTGTGATCTTGGTTATGATTGGAGGGAGTGGGTGTCCGGGGTTGCAAAGAAACTCCATCCGTGCAGTCTCTTCGAGATCATCGTCCAACTTGATTGCCCCGAACTCAATGATGCTTGGTTGCATGTCAAGGTCTGAACCCTCTGCCTTGGGCAAGCCTGTTGTCTCAAGATCGAATAGAATCATCAACACCCTCCAGCATAAATGCATAAACACCAAGGTCGTGGATTGAGTCTTTGTGCGGCTCATCCCACTGGTTACAGTACCGGGTCAGCTTGCTTATGATCATGCTCAAAAGTCCGAAGCGATTAATCTCCTCGGCTGACTGCAGACTCACACCTTCTGGAAAAAGCGAAGAGATTACTTCACCATACTGAAGATAAGAGGGGCCATAGGCAGCTCCTCTTTGGTTGAATGTTTCAAGGGCTTGCTCAAGATTCCCGGAAATAGCCTTCGTCGTATCCTTTTTGCCAACCTTCTTCGTAACCTTTTTCTTTCCCTGCTTCATAGCTGTCTTCCTTTATCTGGTCGAGGTCTAAATTTATTCCCGATGCAACATCAATTGCCTCCTCAAGCTGAGACATTAGTGTTGGCCTTATGTCAAAAACTCGGGCAACCTTTTCACCACTAAGCAGAACATCATTGCCAATAATCCTTATATCAATCATCAAAAATCTCCCGGCGCAACTTGGAGGCAAGTCAGCCCTTCCCCACGCCACATGTCTACACACATATCTCGGTCCTCAAGAGCAAACCAAAACTGGCTAAATTTATAAGTCTCAAGAAGCTGGTCAAGCATCTCTTTCTTCACAACAGCATCAGACCTTTCGTCGCCGTTGCGTCGCATCATCAGCTTAGCGCAAGGAACCTCATTAAGTTTGAGCCACTGCAAAGTCTCTTTCCTGCAAGATTCGCTCCGGGCAGTGCAGATGACAATGTAGGTCTCGCGATCACTAAGAGACCGCAAAATATTGCATATGCCTTGCAGCGGCTTGTCGTCCTTGCCAGCTGCATTAAACTCATCGTACCTCCTCTCCTTATAAAGTTTGATCCTGTGGGCAGGGTCGGAGAGGGTTCCATCAAGATCAGAAATAATTATGCGCACGTCCATGCCGGAGCCTCCGTGAACTTCCAAGTTGCCATGTACATCTTAACGCCGAGATAGTATCCCCGGTATGCAGAGACGCAGTCAGCACGCGATGCACTATTGGGGTTGCACTTGTACTCGTCGGGCATGCACTGGGGTGGAGGTGAAAAGTCACTGTGCCCAATGTTTCTCGGAAGCTGCCAAAGGTGGTGGAGCAACCGCTCTGTGGCATGATGCTTTTTGTAGCGTTTGGTGTACTCTTTCATAAGAGCATCCATGTGCTGCCAAAGCCACTCATAGTTTGATGAATTTTCCCTAGCCCACACAGTGCTGGGGTGATTCTTATGGGCGGTTTTATAAAGGCCATCAATGTCGGCACGCTCGTCGCCATCTAAAACCCGATGTGCGGTGCTTAGTATCTGTGCACTCTCGAGGATCATCTTAACGACGTGCTTGTCGCACATCATCTCTGCTGCGACCACAGGGTCACTATCTACGTAAAATATATTCATTTTATGTTCCTTTCTTAAGGTTTTATTTTACTCTTAATCCGAAGATTTGGCAACAGAAAAATTAGCCAACAAGCCAGCACCAAAACGACTTTTTCTTTGGCTGCTCAACAACCTTCTCTTTTTCAGAGGCACTTTCTCTCTCATCAAATCTCTTGCGAACTTCAGCCATCGATTTGATTTTGCCTTTTTCTAAATAAGCGTACAAAGCGTAAGTGACCTGAGGAACTCGCAGACCTTTCTTTTCTGCAATTTCACGAATTGTCATTGTTTTCTTCATGATTTTAATTTCAGCGATCTCTATGTCATTCCATTCTTTGTTAGGCATTTCTTTCCTCACTTGTTTAGGGGTTTGTACATGGAAGGAGCAGCCCACTCGGTCGGTGTCAAAAATGGCTCTGCCCAAGGGTGAACTTCAACAATGCAATCAACCATTCGTTTAAATACTTCTTGGTACTCTCCTTGTGCCCTAGGAGACAAGCGCGACTTGGCAGTCTCGTGCAAAGTCCTCAGACTGAACTTGGCTACGATATTTGTGTGAATGTTCGTCGGTAAAATTCCACGCGCATCTTCAGCAGCGATGCCGATCTCACGCAGCTGCTGATACTTCATGTTTATCAGCTCCATGGTTTCATCATAAAGCAATTTTGCATAATCATTGTCTTCAATTTTCGGCGGGGTGTAATAACCGAAACCCTCCATGTCTACTGTGCGCTGAGACTGCTGCGCATAAGAGCCTGTTCTCGTCCGGACAAACTGGTGTGTGAATGCACGAGTTACATCTCTGATCTCAAAGGTGTAGTCAACAAACTCCCAGCTCGACTTGATCGTCTGAAGCATGTAGTCCAACTCAGCTTGCTTCTTGTCCTCAGGCCAGTCTTTTATTTCCTGATAGGCATCCTCAACATTTAACAACCGGGTGTTTTTTGTAAAGATCAAAAGATCTTTTGCGTCTTGTGTGTAGTTTACGAGCTTGACTTTCATTGGTCTGCTCCTTTCTGAGATTTCATTTTACGATTATAATCAGAGTCACCTCTGATAAAGTGCTCAACTTTTTGTATGTCCTCAACAACATCGTCGAGAAGCAGCTGGCGCCAAGTTGCAAAACGTCCAACTGAATAAAGGTTATATCTTGTTGTCATCTCAAATATGAATTTCTGGCGTTTGCTTTCATCTATTGGCATTATCTTACCATAGTTTTGAACACCGGAATAAATATTAGTAAGCCTTTTTGCCTCGATGCCAAAGTCATCCCGGAGTATTTCCATTATTGCTTGCCCGCTGTCTAAATTTGGCTCACGTATTGACTCGACAATAACAGTCTGCCCTATGACAGATGCACGGTAGTGCCCAACAATTTTATCTGGATAATAAATAGTTTGGTAGACCCCGGACTCTGGGGAATCAATCGTTGCTCTTTGGGTCCAAATTTTCTGAGACTTGAATTCTGGGAACTCACCCCAGCCAACCATCTTCATTAGTGCAGGCATTGGTATTGTAGATATTATTGGCTCTTCTTTTTCAAAGGCTCTGTGCTCCTCTAGGAATTCCCCACTCAAGGGCTTATCACACTCTATGTTGCAGCCCCCGGCCATCTGGCTTATAAGGTCCAGCGGTGCGATGTAACGCGAGACTGGTGAGAGGTTGTTAATTGACCTAGACCAAACAGCACCAGTTACTTTCTGAGAATAGAGATTGCTCAGGAAAAGATCTGGTGCTGTTGAAAGTTTATTGTCGTATTTTATAGCTTTGCTGACATCAACCTTTTTAAAAGGTATGGCGCAAGAGGTCCCAACCCGGTCTGTGCGAAAGCGCAGCAGCGCCTCGTGATTATTTGGGAGGCTGCTCTGCGCCTCCCAAACCTTTGGATTGAGGCTCCTCAGCATGTTCCCTGCCAAAAGCCCTGCAAGCCCAGCTCCGAAAATTATCAACTTCTGATCTCCTTCAAAAAATCCACAACTCCGTCCCTTGCCCCGGAAGAAACAAATCCTTCGACGATAGTTGGCAACAGATTAAAATGCACAAAAGCCACACCTATAAAAATCCCTAATGCTATTTTTATCATGACTTAACTTTCGGTGGTGCGCAAGTTACATCAAGGACGACCGGCGATGGCCGACCCCCAACTCTTATCCTGCCATAAATCATCAGAGGCCTCAACCCCGCAGCTTGACATTCGCTGATTGCGTTGATGACTTCGTGGCGATTCATGTTGTGAATTTCATTCTCTGTTTTCAGAGCAACATCTGGCTCGGAGTAAGAGGAGCAAGCTGAGAGAGACAGAGCCATGAATATTATCTTGGCCTTCATGTTATTTCCTTTCTTAGTGCCGGGGCACTTGGCCCCGGCGATAGATGCTCCTAAACGAACTCTGTTTCTTTGTGCTCCATTGCTTCGTCTAGCTTTTCTTCAATGACCTTTTTGAGGCGATCAACATCAGGACCATGGATGTTTTTTAGAGCCATATTCAAAATGCTAATCTCAACATCATTCAAGTTTATGTTCATCACTCCTCTCCTTCTGAAACTTCAACATGACCTCTCTCAAGATCCCAAGCAATGTCGTTGGATCTGCCACCAGCAGAGATGTAGGCTTCATATGAAATTGGCCCTCCTGCATCGATGAGAATTTGCATCGAGTGGAATCCTTTTGTTGCCTCTCGGCGCGGATTGACGAGTGTTGTGGATTTAATCATCTTTCCTTTGAAGGACAAACGCTTCTTTTTGATGTTGCCAGCGATATCCTCTGAGAGGCTAACTTCTTCGGTCACAGTATTTTCTCCTGATATTTCTCGACGATCTTTCTCAACTTCCAGTGTCGCCACCAACTGGGTAATCCTTTTTGCCGCCACCTGACGGTTCTCGAATTTTTTGACAGGCTTGTCGCTGTGGTTGTTGTAAGCATCAACGAATAAGCTACAGCTCCCATTCCTGATATTTGGGTTGCCTAGCAGCTGCTCTGGGTTTTCAAAAAGCACAAAGCCATTGCCCCTCTGATTTGCTGCAGCTTTGCTCTCGAAGTTGCGGAGCTTGGCGGTCTTGCGATCTAGTGCGTACATGTTGCGTTCCTTTCTCAAAGGTAGGTGAAGCCGATGGCCTCGGGATAATCATCTTTGGCCTCTGCGATGGAATCATAAACACCAAAAAATATCTTTTGCCCTTCGCCCTCGCACTCGTGACAAACGATGTCTTTCGAGGAAGGATCATTGGGGTGACGGTCAGCAACAAATCCATAACCATCACACTCAGGGCACTTGCAGGTAATTTTGAATTCCATCTTCAGATTCCTTTCTAAATGTCAGCAACCTCGCCAACATAAGTATTATCTCTCTTTTTGAGAGAAAAGAAAAGCACTTTCTTTTTGTTGTATATCAATTACTTAGCATCACATAGCGTAATGACGTAGGCCTCTGGGCCTCACAATAAACAAATTTTCACGAGTGCGAGTGGCTGCGACATACCAGACTCTGCCCTCCTCATCCGAGTGACTATTCTCCCAAGAGCGCCTACCCATGTCTGTGAGCAGAACGACATTGTCAGCCTCGCCACCTTTGGATTGATGGATGGTGGATATTGTTATCCGGGGCTTTCCTGAAAATTTCTCACCATTGCGCAAGCACGATCTCAGATACTCACGCTCATCCGGGGCAATCCCGCGCAGCATCCGCATCCAGTCTGACTGCAGAGCATCCTCCGGCAAGCCAAGGTCGGTCACAAAATATTTTTCCTTCTTGCTTAGGGTGACATTGAAGCCAAAGAATTTAACTATGTTCTTGGCTTCGTGCATTGTGATGCCTGATCCCTTCCTCAGACTCTCCCAGCTTATGATTGCTCGCGTCTCTTCAGATTCCAAAGAGTTCTTGCCGTTGTATGAATAAGAAAATCCTTGCTGCCGGGCAACCTGCTGAAGCCTGTTGAGCATGTACTTGGACCTCGCCATGCACAGCCAAGTTCCTTCGCCAGAGAAATCGATCTGTTGCTCATCAGCAATGTGCTCAACACGACCCTGCTCTAATTTTGGAGACCAAGGCTTAACATAGCGATGCTTTATCCGGCCGATGATTCCAAGCGCAACCTTGTGAACGGATCTTGGAACTCTGAAGCTCTGTGGCAGAATTAGTCGGTCTCCTTTCAGGCTTAGGAACTTGCTGACATCAGCCCCAGCCCAACCGAAGATCGCTTGGTCATCATCCCCGGCAACATAAACTTCTTGCGCTTCAGATGAAGCACATATTGCCATTTTATATTGAAGGGAGCTGAGGTCTTGAGCCTCATCGAATATGCAAATGTCTACTGGGAGTGGTGTTGTGTATTGCTCGAGCATATCAGTGAAGTCAAGAAGGCCATTCTCTTTCTTGTATTTACGCAGTGAGGCATCATATTGATTCACTGCGTGGAGGCTCAGTTCGTTCACAGATTCCATATTGTATTGCTGCTCAATTGATCGCAGCCCAACCCTCGCAAGAGACTCAACTCGAGAGCACTTGTCGCCTAGGCCATCGCCAGTGTGCAGTGCTAAATTTTCATCATAGATTCCTTTGAACTCAACCCCGAGGGCTTTTCCCAATTTGCGATAGTGCGCATTGGTCATAACCTCGTCTCTTTGCAGACCAAGCTGCCTGAATGCTAAACTGTGAAGTGTTCTGAAATAAGGGAATCTTTTCTCGTCAAATCCGAACTGTTCCATTGCCCGGTCTTTTGCTTCGTTTGCAGCTTTGCGTGTGAATGCTAGGTATGCGATCCTCTCTGGTGGAACGCCACGAGACAGCGCATCCTCAACTATCTTCAGAAGAGTTGTTGTCTTGCCTGTCCCCGGTGGTCCGAGTATTATTTGAACGTACCTCATTGTCTTTTCCTTTCTTAATTTCGTGACCATCTAAGACATAGTCTATTTGATTGATCATGTGGTTTGCCTCCCAGAATTGCTCCGGGGTAAATGTGCAACCCTCTAGGTGCCTTATCATCATTCTCATAAGACGCTCCAAATTTTTTGGAGTCATGCTAATCAAACGCTCTTTAATTCGCTCTTGATTTTCAGTTACATTGTATTCTTCAGGAGATGTCATCTAAACTTTCCTTGAGGTCTGAATAGGCACGCTTCCTGTCTATCACATCCAAAGCAGTTCTCAGACAAATGCTGTAAATGGTAGCAACTTCTTTGATTGTGTGCCTCTTGCCATTTTTGTTTGTGCCTCTGAAATAAAGCCAACGTAGATCTTCTGCATCTGAGGTGCTTAGTTTGCGATGCTTACCCACTAGAACTCCTCCGCTACGGAGCTTGGAATTTCCAGTTCATCATCATCATAGAACTGTGGCGCGGGGACTGACCAAACTTTAACTGGTTTTGACTTGATTCGAAAGGTCTTACGATCCCCACCTGTGCTCCTGAGCCAAGACCAAACTTGGTGTTGTGATTGGTAACGAAAGCGACGAGCCTCAAGATATATGAAAAGATCCTCTGAGCGGAAAAACACCTTGCCCTCGTCTGTGTCGTTCCAAGGCTTGCCATTCATAATTTCGTCACGATGGCGAGCTTGCACCTTGCCGGTAAGGAAGCTGTCGAGCATTTTCTCAAACTGGCCTTGTGGGCTGGCATCATCAGGGTCTTGGATGATCTCAACACTTTCTAGAAGGCTGTTTATTGCTTGCTCCCATTTTGGCCCCGGCATGGTTGCTGGGCACTTGTTGAGCTTTTCAACGCAGAGCTTTTGAAGCTGGCGCTGGTCAAGGAGCTGCTGCGTTGTCACCTCAATACGTTCGCCGCCAATCTCAATGTACCAGCGAACAGATTGGCGATTCTCGGTTTCGTATTTTGTTATTGCGCTGATCTCAATTGCTTGCCCGCCACCATAACCACCAACCCCAAACTCGCGCTTCATGCATTTGCTTTTCTCGCAGTAGTTGCAGATTGGAGATTGCTTGCAGGTGTAGGCATAATCTTTTTTGCTGACAGATTTAACAAGGCTGTTTACCTCGCCTGATGGCAGAGGCTGATCAAGATTCTCATAATTAAAGCGCATGAGATCTTCCTGCCAGTCGTCAGGATTCTTCTTGCGGTAGTAAACACCCACATTGAACAGAGAGATGTTTCGCCCACCCTCTGGGAAGCCCATCGTCATTATGTGCTGCAAACAAGGCGGTCCATCAGCAAAATTATCAACCAGATCTGGTTGCAGCTTTTCAAGCTCTTCATAGCTGGTTCGCTTCTTCTCTGCGAGGTCCAAAAATTGCTCTAGGTTCAGCTTCTTGCCATTGTGGATTGCGTGGCGCTCTGTTTCATCGCCATCCCAGTAGCAAAGATTTATCCAGTTGCCCCGGTCAAGATCATTGGCGCGAGATATCTGCTTGGGGAAAATTTCAACACCACCGTATCCAAGCCCAGCGGCAAATTCATTCAGCTTGCTAACCATGTCAATGGCGGCAATTGCTGGCTCGCAAAATAGGTACAAGTGTGCGCCACCAGACTTGCTCCGGCACATTACAAGAGGTGTGTCTTGAATCTTTTTCTCAAGCTCATCAAGCGTGTCTTTTAGTTTGACCTCGCCACGTATATCAATATCAATAACGCCAAAGTTACAGCTGTTGTCATCCTTCAACATTATTATGCCAAGGATATAATCACCACCCTTGAGGTGACTTTCGAAATGCTCCTTGGTCGCAGCCTCGCTGACTGTGACTGCTCGTCCAGACATCTTGCCATCTGCCTCGCGTTTTTGAACACGGTACTGCCCATGGGCTTGTTGGTAGCCTTGGAAGAGCTTCATAAAACGATCAACTGAATCTCGCCTCATGCAAATTCCTTTCTAATAAGTTGGTCGGGAGAGGGCGCAGCCCTCTCCCTAAATGCAACGAATACCGATGGGAAGGTATTACATCACATCATCGTCTTGTGCCTCTGGAGAGACACGAACTTCCCCAGTCGAAAGCTGGGCCTTAAAGTCTCGAGCAGCAAGATAAATATCTTTGCCTTGTGGGTGGTTGGCAATGATGCCTCCGGAAGCTGCGTCGTGAAGGATCTTGACAGACCAACCAAACCAGCTGCCTTGATCATTCTCTTCAGGAACAGTTGTCAGCTGGTAAGAAGTCCAGAACATCGCTGGGTTGATGCGCTTGCCTCCTGCATCAATCATCAGCCGGTTGATCATGGAATTCCACTGACGTGCTTTCTTCAGCTGGCTCTTGGCCATGCTAAGCATCGCAGGGGTATAGCCATCATCATCAACCATGAACACAAAGTACTCACCAGTGGGGACAATCTCATTGCCCTCCTCCGTCAGGTACTCGCCACGACCACCACGAGTGCAGTGATCAAGGCAAGATGAATCAGATCCATGGTCAGCAACCAAGCCGCCACGGTCTGGCTTCCACTCAATGTGCGCACGACGATAGCTGATTGGGACAATCGAAATTCCCGCTTCACCATCGATGGCTTTCTGGCCTACGTTGTCGAGGATGAACCCCGGCTCTGCACCTTCAACATATGCCCCGTCACGCTTGTTCACTTGTGGGGACATCTGCTGTAAAATGCTCAGGCGCGGAATCATAAGATCTTCACGACCCATGCCTTCCTGACCTGATCCTGCATCTTCTAAAAAGATGCTGTCGTCAAACTCCGCAACTGCGGTTTCTTTTTTAACTGCTACGTCTTTAGCCATCTTGCTATCTCCTTATGTTGGCTCTACGTCCCGCATAAACGCGGAACATTTCCATTGGGACTTCCTTGCCTTCACTCATTCGTTCTTTGATAAATGAATTTAAGGTTTGTGGGTGAACACCCACAGCTCGCTTGTAATAAATTTGACGCTCACGCAGCTCTTCAGCGAAGGCACTGCAAGCCTCATCTTCATCACGACCAAACTGAACCTCAACATTGCTCTTAATTAAGTCACCAGCATTCTCTGCTCGCAACCAATCAAAGCATTGTTGCTGAAGCATCGCCAGTTCTGCCTTTTGTGATTCGTCCTTGGCGCGATCAATTGCACCTTGCGACGGGACAGAAGCTGTGATTACATCTTTGACTGACACCTTGGCACCGTTGCTCAGGGTGAAGTCTCGAATGTTCAGTTCTTGCATTAAGTCGGGCAAGTCCTGTTCAGCCAACATTTTGAGATCCTGCTTCTTTTGCTTCAACAGCTCGTCAAGACGATTGATCTCGTTTTCAATCTCAAGCATCCTCTGAGCCATATCTGCGACCGCACCAATTTCATTGGACGATGGTGCCACGTCCTCAAGCAGATCAATTTTCTCCATTCTCAATTACCTTTCTAAATTCAAGAGCAACAGGCATGTACCAACCTTTACGGCGATCCCGATCACCCTCTTCCACATTGCGCTCCCAACGTAGGACACGCACAACTGGTGACTTCTCACTGGCGATTGAACATGCAACCATAACAGCGATTGGGTCACCACCTCCCGGCCAAAGAAGATAATCCTCCGGGCCGAAATCCTTCATGATTCGCCTTGCCTTTTGGATGCTTGGCCCCGGTAGGAATTGAGGTTTGTCGTTTGCTTCAAAGACAATCTCAAGTGTACCGTAACGTGAAGCATCACTTAGGTCAGGAATCCAACCAAACTTATTCTTGAGTGGTCGATTCACAACATAAACTTTTGGCATCTTTCTGTCCTTTCTCAATTGGGGGGTTACTATGCCTGAAAAATTTTCGGTTGGAAAGAAAAATTTTTCAAAGAAGCTGGTCGCGAAACCGCGAAACCGGTCTTTTGGGCTGTGTTGTTTTGACCCCCCGTCCCCCAGGTTTGGCTTGCCTCTATAAGGGAATATCTCAGCGAAAAAAATAAAAAAATAAAAACCCCCTTTTGCGGTTTCGCGG
>TARA_R110001592_G_scaffold170229_1_pt1 | contig 15248 bp, 12 predicted proteins | sample TARA_R110001592 | Tara Oceans TARA_R110001592 (sample SAMEA4398387) | marine metagenome | biome: Polar Biome; feature: [SRF] surface water layer (ENVO:00010504); material: water (ENVO:00002006), including particulate matter (ENVO:01000060) such as... | depth 5 m
GCGTGCCATGCATCTGCCTGCGCAGGGTCCTTCGCCGCAAAACCGATAGTACTGCCGTTACCGTGACTAGCGGGGTTGCCATCGATCGGTGGTGTGATTGCGAAAACGCCACTTTCGGTGAAGTAAAAACAGCGCCCTAGGTCATCGAACGTTCCCGGCTCATATCCCAGCGCACCCAATATGGCATCGTAAAATACCTTTGACGCTTGGATGTCATTTGCACCAACCATAATATGACTGAACATTTTTAATTATCCTTGTCTGAACAAAAGAGTTGTGTGGGCATACTACCCATAATTTTTTCCAATAACGCCATTATTTAGTAGGGCTTATGCAAACAGAGACTAAATGTGGATTTTAGGAAAACATTATAAAATACTGGCCTAAAAACACATGAATCAAACCTATTTTACTGAAAATCTATAAACCATTTTATAGGTAAAGTTTATAAAAATTAGCCTGCGCAGCTTATTTCGGCCTTTTCATAATCATTCGGCCTCAAGCACACACCAATGCACAAAAGGCCCAAGAACAGAGGCATCTGGTGATCTCCAAAATCGTAGCATATCCTGATTCTGACGGCACAGCCTGCCAAATATCGTAACACATTGATTTTATAAACAATATAAAGCTAACCAATGATCATTTTTCTCAGGTTAACTTTGATAACACGTGTTCATTAACTGTAGCCCCTTATGAATATCGAGGAAGCTCAGAAGTTTACTGATACGGTAATAGCAACACCCATAACCCCAAACTGAACCTAGCTGCAACTCAATATTGATTGTACGTGCCCGCACAGCTTGCAATGACGCTCTCCAATATCTTAATTAAAACTATTTGCGTAGCCCTTTAGTTTAAGGTAGTTTTTAGTGAATTTTTAAAGTAGAAAGCACGACAATGGATTATGTTGCTATCTTTGAAGGTGGGGGTGCAAAAGGGCTTGCGCATGTGGGGGCCCTAAAAGCGACTGAAACCAGAAATATAACTTTTAAATCGGTAGGTGGGACGTCTGCCGGGGCGATTATGGCGGCCTTGGTAGCAGCCGGTTATAGCGCAGATGAACTATTTAACCCAAACGATATAGAATCCAGCCAACTTAAAGTAAATTTCTTGGATTTTCTTGACAAAGACACCTGGCGAAGTACCCAAGCGGTCTTTACGGCCCTCAATAAAATCAAAAAATCTCCCTGTCCGACGTTTTTTTCACTGTATTACCTATGGAAATTCCGCTTTATTGCAAGTAGCCTACTTAAAAACAAAGGCCTTTTTGAAACAGCAAAATTTAGTGCTTGGCTCGAACTGCTACTCAGTAAGAAACTCAATAAAACCGACACTATAACTTTTAAAGATTTAAAGCTTCCACTCACAATCATATCGACCGATGTAAGCTCATGTAACATCCGCGTTTTTAGCCAAAGCGATACACCAAATTATAGTGTTTCTGAAGCTGTTGCTTCTTCAATTGCAATACCATTGTTTTTCAAGCCAAGGACTGACCCTTCAACTCAACAAACACTGGTAGACGGCGGTGTCGTTTCAAATTACCCAACTTGGATTTTCGACAAAGAGAGGCAAAGCAACGAAGGCGGTGTAATTACCTTAGGGTATAAACTGACGGAGAAAAAAACTAATTCAGAACCAATAGGCACTAATTTTTATAGGTACCTATTACAACTGATTAACTCCGCACTCTGGGGAGACCAATCACTTGAAATTCGAGGCATCGAGAGTCTTCACTCAATACCTCTGGAGGTTAGTGCCGGGACACTGGAATTTGATTTAGACGTTGATCAAAAAAACAAACTTTATGACGAAGGAAAGCGCTCCACGGATGCGTATTTTCGGGAAAACATCGGGCTGAGCAGCAAGGACGAAATTACTAAATTTCTAGAGATAGCATGCATAACCGTAAAACAAAAAATATTGGAAATTACGGGCAAAACTGTCTCGCATCTGAGATGCAATATTTTTATACCCGCCTTCCAAGATTCCAATCATCTACGATTAATGTATAGCTGTGGAATGGATAAAGACGCTGACGACAGACTCGTTATAGAAATAGGTAGCGGTGCGGCGGGCCTTTGTTTTAAAGAAAAACTTTCAATTATCTGCGACTTAGAGGACGCCAAAACCGTATTCGAAACGCAATGGAAACTGAACAAGTACCAACAGGCACTAATAAGAAAAGATCTTAAGTCACTGATTTCATTGCCAATAAAGAACCCTCAAGACTCAACAGTAATCGCTGTGCTATCATTTGACAGCACCGAGGAGCTATTGGATGATTTCGCTGCCGTCGAAAACGCTATCAAGGATCTAACTAGCCTTTCATACAAAACGCTAGTATCTTAATTAGGAGGGGTGCAACCATGTCAATGAAACTATCACCTAAACATGCCTTAAGCTGGGAAACGATAGCCGATAAACCCGGGGTCTATATCAAACGAAAAGAACAAGTAGCCGATGCCAGTCAGAGTATTGAAGAAACCAAAATGCGCCTTATTGAAAGCCTCTCAGATTTACTTACACCAAGCCAGATAGCGTTGATTCAAAGCTTGTAATTCATCATGACCTTAAATGAATTACTCAAAAACGCACGGGATGCTCGAATACACTCGTATTCTCCATATTCGAAATTCCAAGTTGGAGCCGCCGTTTTGGCTGATGATGGAAAAGTATACGTAGGCACGAATATTGAGAATGCTAGCTATGGGCTATCTATTTGTGCCGAAAGATCAGCAATATTTAATGCAATTTCTGCCGGCAACAAAAAAATCGTTTCAATTGCCGTATCCTGCCCGCAATCCTCACACACTAACTCTATGATGCCGTGTGGAGCGTGTTTGCAGGTAATTTCAGAATTCTCAACCGATGATACGACGGTAAGTGTTGAGGCCATTGGAAATTTTAAAATCACTGACCTACTCCGCTACCCTTTCCGCATAAGCGACAAATAATTTAGCAGTCTCTATATTTTAATTTGGATACTGCGCTACAACTTTGTGAGCAATTCCCTTAGATCAGCGATTTCTTCGACTCGACCATTTGGAGTCACCTCTGGATTTTCAAATTCATTCCAATTATGAACCCTATACCAAAAAACATTTAAGCCTACCTCCAACGCAGGCTTAATATCTGATCTGAAACTATCCCCAACCATCCATGATTGAGAGGGATCCAAGTCATATTTTTGAATAAATTCTAAGAAGACACTTTCTGTCTTTTCATCTACGATTTCAACTGCGTCGATCTCGTCAATTAGATGAAACTCCCTCAATCTCCGCTCCTGTACCCAACGCTCACCAGCAGTGATTAGCCCAACGTTATAACGAGACTTTATATACTGTAAAACCTCCTCTAGACCATCAGACGGGGAAGGCGTCCTACTGAATACTTCTAGCGCTAGCGCCCTGCAATGAACAATATCTGATTCAGCTCCATTAACGCCTAAAAAATTAATTACTGTGTCCTCGAAAGATCGGGGAAATCGACAGGCTGAATATCCGTAAGTTTTATGCAAATGTACATCTCTACGACGTTGAAACTCTTCAACCTCGTCGCGATGACATCCTTTTCCACTCAAATAAGCACAGAGCTCAACTCTAGCCTCATCATAAAATTTTTCTATATCCCAAAGGGTATTGTCAGCATCAAAAATTACCCATGAACTAGACATACCAACCCCACCCAATTACAAATAATCGGAAGCTACTGAGCTTTGATACAGCTCGACAATTGAGTCAATAGTTCTTATTGCTGAACGAACTAGCGGTTCTTTAAGATCAAGAACTCTGTATTTATCTTGTACCTTTGCCACAGCATCTATCCGACGATAGTGCACGCCGGATGTCTCCGCATATTCAGCCAAGCCTCTCAATTTAGGAATTGAATCACTGAACTGCGTACCATGAGGATCAACTATATCGGCCACAAGCGTCCCATCAGCAAGCTGAGCAAAAAAAATAAAGTCAGGCCGCATCACCTTTATAATACCCGCATCCTCATAGGTTACTCCCAAGGAGTCCTGACTTGCGCGAGCAGGATTTCGATACCATGCAACTGAATCACTTCGACTCAGTTCAAGACTTAGAACATCAATTTCCCATTTATTAAAATCTTCAGGAAACCATCCGTCTGAATTACACAGCATGTGCCTTTCGTATTTTTGTAACGCCTTTTCTGTACCATCAGCTTCCTGGATCGTAGTTGCCTGCATCCATGAAGCAGGCCTCGCCAAATCAACATCCATTGGCTCTGTGCTCATCTCGCGAATTTCACGATATATATCCTGGCGTCCATCTGACAAGCCTTTAATAGATACCCTATACTGAGTTAGCCATGCTTTTGCCAACATTTCAGCCTCAGCCTCCAGATAGCTCTTAATTTCCGGAACCAACCCGAGCGCAGCGACTGTGGCGTGAGCATCCATCAACGCTTCTTCGTAATCGTCCGGATCACCTTCCGATTTCGCCAAAAACTCACTGTAGGAATTTGCAAGGTCAGGACTGATGCTACGACTAGCTCGTCTATAAGCATCATCTACGACAGAGTAATCAGCCGACTCCAAAAAGTCATCAAAAGACATATTCTTTTCCGCTAAACTTGCATGCAACGTCCGCCCCTCAACGGTAAGTACTGCCTGCCTGGCTTCTGAAATCTGTCCTTTATAACGCTCGCGTGCTGCATTAATTGCTTTATGCATTTCAGCGTGAGCCAACATGCCTGCAGATGACAAAATCTCATCAAAGGCAAGCTCATGTGCTAATGATGTTAATCGCTTAATTGGTTTGGACTGTTTTTTTGGCAACGCCTGCGAGGGAAGAGAAAGTAGCTTATCCCAGACCGCTTTAGAGAGCGCTGGATTTGCCAAAAGCTCTTCGGAATTAACAAGCACTCTGCGCCCTTGAAGCTTGTCGCCAAAATCACTGCCAGTCATCAGATTTTCGGCAACGTCCTTAACTGAATTTTCATCAAAAAATGGTAATAGACACTCTACTGAATTTAGCCGGTCATTACCCGGGATCCGTCGCGCCAAGGGTGTTCTTACCATTCGACCCAGTAATTGAGTAATATGCGTTTTGTCCTTTGCTGGACGAAATGACACCATAACCTCAGCCCTTGGGCAGTCCCAACCCGTGCTAATCGCATCCTTAGCGATCAACACCCGCACCCAAGTAGACTCCTGCACTCTTTCTGGAGAAATGTAAGGTACGCTGTATCTCCCAAATACTTGAGTGATATGCTCACCAAATACATGCGCAATCGCATCATCCGGCAATTCCGGCCAGCGCTCATAAATCGTATCAAGTGCACGACCAACCTCATTAGGCTCTGGCTTATTAGGCACTTGCAACACCATAAGCGGAAGCACTTCTTCCACGTCACCCTGATCTTGGTGATAAGTAGCCCAGGCAGAAGAAATTTCTTTGAGCTTATCCGCCCCTCTACGCACAAGAACCGTATCAAACTGACCCGTTTCACTCGGTACATCAAGAATTATTGTATCTTTGAGTAACCCAGAGGCTTGCACCTTTATCGAATCAACCACCACATTTGGCAATGTGGCACGTCCTTGCATATCGGCTATTGCGTGATTAAATCGCTCGACGGTTGCCGAAATGCCCCAAACAACAGGGATGCCCGACAAAGACTCTGTACCGTTAATCAAACGCTTTACAATAGTTGTTTTTTCGCCTTGTTTCGGGCCTACGCCCATACCTCTGTGCGCCTCATCAAGCACTAAAATCAATGTTAATGACGGATCGTCAATCGTGTTCTGAATGGTATCCCATATCGTAAAGGCGCGAAGGTCTGGCATAACTTGCTGCCCCGATTTACTGTAGCCCTCGTCATCAATTTCAGCACCACGAACCAGCAAACTATTTTTACTAAGTTTTTGTGTATTCAGGAAATAAATCTTTCCAGGCTCAAACGACTCTCGATTAAAGGTGTTTTGCACGACAACGAGATCGCTAGGCGAAATTCTGTCTGACGCCTCCAGTAATCGAAATTTTGACTGTTCATTTAGCGAAGGATCGTCACTAAACCAAACGACTACCGCGCCAGGATCCGGCTCAAAATCTAAGCTATCGTCGCCATGAAGTAGAGCTTCAAATACAGCCGCAGCCATGACAGTTTTACCTGCGCCGGTAGTTGCTGTCAGTGAGAAAGCATGCTTATCACCATCCCCTAACCACCGCTTTGATGCTTTCCGTATATTAATGAGCACGTCCCTAACAGCATCTTCCTGATAATCTTTTAACGTAAACTTCATATTTTAGCGGCCCATCGGAAAACGAAAATTGGTCAAATAGGACTCATACAAACGCACAGCCTCAACCGAAACAGGTAAATGGCGAACTACAGACTGAAAACGACGATCATCATCCGTAACGATATAAGCTACTTTTATACTGCTTCTGTCTTTTATCGCTTTGCAAAATTTCACAGCATGATCGAGGTTAACTAAAACTCCGTATGCTTCAACCACATCCCAGCCTTGCTCAGAAATTTTCTCAATTCGTTTTCCTTGAGATCCTGCACGCATCCAAAGCAGTGGAGTTATTCGCTTGAAAGCTATATTGTGCCGAACAGCTACTGGCGTTTCATAAGTCAGAGTAAAGAACTCAGCGTTTTCCTCAAAACCTTCAGACATAGGAAACAGATCAGTAAATTTGTACTCTCCTTCAATACTTTTTCCGTCAAGGGTCTTACCGGTAATAGCGGCTTGTATTCTTGGCTTGGTAATGTAATCGCATATCCCTAATTGCTCCCAATCCTTATCTCCGGGGCGAAGATTCTTCCTTCTGAGATTTATTTGTTCTTCAGCTGCCACTTCATTATTCGTCACAGAAATTACTTGCCTAGCCCCTCCATCTTGCTTGTTTAGCCTCATGACTGCATGGGCCGTGGTTCCTGAACCTGAGAAAAAATCAAGCACCACTGCAGCTGGATTATCTCCAATAAAAAACCTGAGTGTGTCCTCTACCGCATACAATGATTTCGGGAATGGGAACGTTCGGCCCGGTAGTAGCGATTTCAAAACACCAGTTCCATGTTCAGTGGCCGAATGGGAAACTTTATTCCACACAGTAAGCGGCTGATATTGCTTACCGCTATCACCATATACAAGCTCAAGAGCACCATCATCATCGCGGCCAACAATCCTTAATTCACCACTTTTCTGCTCTATATCCTTGATCTGGCCACTCGTGAGGTAATATGGTGTTCTGGCTTCACCGTCCCATGGACCAAATCTAACGTAACCATTTTCAATATTTTTAAGAAATGTATCTCTACTTAGAGACCAGGTTAGCTCTCGCCCGTCCTTCCCTAAAGGCCAAACTAAAACATGACCGCTGGGTGCCGTCACCATTTCTCTAGATGTATCTTTAGGTAAGATAGCTCCTGCTTTAACAAATTTTCCTGTTTTATTATTAAATAACAACGGATAAAAAAGATTTGGCCTAGCAGTGCGCAAACCATTCCCAGCAGATCGTAAAAGCGACTTCCATCGCACTGATGAAGACTTAGCATCGGAGTCTCTTAACATGTCAGTGGAAGAAGAACTTACGTACGCATCGCCAAACAATACAAAGAAAATATACTCATCAGCCCTTGAGAATAGGCCTCTACGTGCAGAACCTTTAGGACTAATTACACTTGAAACCATTTGGATTTTCGCCTCTGGAAAAACTTGCTCCAATAGAAGTCCCAGTCTCAAATATTCTTTTTCATCGATTGTCGCTATAAGAACCGAATTTTCCGGTCGCAACAGAGTTTTAGCAACTATGAGCCGACGCTCGATCATCGCTAGCCATTTAGAATGACGGTAGATGTCTTCTTTATCAACATAGTTATTATTGTACTTCCAATCTTTAGCACCAGAGTTGTATGGTGGATCGATATATATCGCATCAATTTTCCCGCGATGCGTATAGGTCAAGGCCTCAAGAACATGGAAGTTCTCTCCATTAATTACAGTATGAAATGGCTTATCTCCACCACGCTCAACCTTTCCCGTACTAACCAAGCCTGGGTATATGTAATCACGAAACTCAGCAACCACTACCAAATCATCAACTGAAACTTCCGTGAGCCGAGAATTTTCAACATCAAGCTGCTCGATCTCTGCGATTCGTACACCGTCAACAGTTCTGACCCGAAGAACCTTCCAAAGCATTTGATCACTTTTTTTTGTCGACCCCCGAGGAGACAAAACTCTCACTTTGTCACCTTTGCGCACAGACTGCCCAGATAGCTCCACGCTCTCTGGCTTGTGGCGCTCGAAATTCAGTCCAAACGCCCTACGTGTTGTGAGAGCTTTAAATTCTTTTGCCAGCTCTTCACCCAAAACCGGATCTTTCGCTCCGGCTCTGGCAATTAAATCCGTCATTCGAGACACAGATGATCCTCAGATTTTTTACTAATTTGTCGAATACCACTCAAGGCGTAAACATGACTTTCAGGTCAGCTTAATGTACGCGACGCTTCACTTTCGGCAGACTGAAGATGGCGCTCGGCATACTCTAAAATTATCATCTCAATCATGGATGCCTGAGAACGCCGCTCTTTGTAAGCCGCTGCCTTTAACAAAAGTTTAATTTCCTTTGATGTGCGGAAAGACAATGTTTCATCTTTAGCCCGTCTCATTGCCAACCCTCAGAAGTTTTTTGCAGTACAATGTACTGCGTTTTGCGGGCCCAATCTACATTATAGTCGCGGTCTACACTATTAATTGAGTGGGTTCTAGCGCCGGCCATGGACAGCTTACAATTTCGCCGGCAGGTAAAAGGCCGTAAATTGTTTGAAGCTAACTGAAGAGCCACTTCTAGGGAGCGCGCTGAACTCAACCTCACCTACCTGCATAGCCAAGACCAATTGCACTAATGAATAGCCTTGCCTCTGCATGCCAGCCATTGAAATCGACTTCGATGGCGGTCCTGACTTACGAGCCCTTCTTTGCAGGTCCTCTACTAGAGCTAAACATTGAGCCTTATCGATTACCCAATCTCGATTCAGGTTATCAGGCTTCTGTAGTGCCGGGATAACATCTGCATCAAGGAGCTGTTTGAGTTGGTACCGGGTTATCTCAAGCACTTCGCAGGCTTCAGCCATCGTCCAGTTTGAAGATATCTCATTCGCAATTGCTTCCAACTGATCTCTCAGATAGTGAGCTTTGCCCTTGAAGACTACCTGCGTTATACGCCCCTGCTGAACCAGCTTATCAATTCTTTCTAGCCGAGATCCCAGTATATGGGCCGCTACTTTTTTGGAGATAATATTTCGTATTACTGACGTTAACTGGATTCTGGTGATCCGCTCTGGTTCCAAAACTCCAGGCCAGTATTCCTCGATGTATCGGTCAAATTCTGCCTTAATGCGGGCGACGCCCCGATTTTCTTGTTGCCGATGTAAGCGTTCGTACAGATCTCTAAAGTGCTTGTTTAAACCAGCTTGACCTTTGCTGCTCATTGGTCGGTCAACATATTGGCTTAGCAGCGAATAAATACTATCTGGCCAAGCTTGAAGCGTTTCCCATACTTTTTCGTAAACATGGGCCAATTCATAGTTTTGCAGAGCAACAGGATTAAAAGATCCACCCAGCAATCGCATTTGATAATGTGCGATGAAGTGCATCAGACTAAGCACTTCCCTAAACTCCAACCCCATCAGAACAACAGGGCTTGAGCTACCAGGCTGTTTACCTGCTAGTAGCGCTTCAATGTGTAGACATTGCTGTATTGAACTCGACCGCCCATGTGTGCCAGCCGTCTTTATAGGGTAATCTTCACCATCAAATCGATTTAGATACTGACGGTACCAACCAAGCTGCTTACCAGTAGCGGGGTTTACATCTACCAGTATTCGTTTGTGCTTTGAACAGGCCACCACTGGAAGTAACGCCCAATGATATTTGCAATACTCCAGTTCCTCGAGACATTCAGGACAAACACGTGGGTATTTAACGAGGATATATGGGGTATCTATAACTCGCTGGAAAGATTGATATAACGGAGCAATGTTTGATTGGCATTCATGTAGCCCTAAAGTCGACAACAATGGCATAGCATCATATTCCCCAGATAAGATCTGGTGGATAGGTGCTCTATTATTTTTCCAACTCAACCCAGCATAGTGTAAAAGATGGGAAATATGCTTAAAGCCGTTTTTCTCTCCCACACGGACTAAATAACTAACCAGACATTCATTTTCGTAAGCATCGGGCCTGCACAATAGTTTTATATGCAAACCTTTCATACAATCTACTAAAAACCCACAGTGCTTCTTGATAAAGGAGCCCTTTCAAAAATGTTCTCATCCACCAATTCGATATAATCCGCATATTTACTATACTGTATTGAGTCAGAAGATCCCGCCCACCCAGTACTATAATATTTACCGCCAGCATACATATTATCTAGCTCCTGATAACTAAATATTCCTGAGTCAATTATAAATTGGCATATCATCCTATCGGAGAATCCTGAAAAATACACTGGCGACTTTAATCTGGATCCATACCTAGACCGTTGAAAAAACAAACTTTCATTGGCGCCAAATAGATATGCCTCAAAGAGCGGACTTACGGCGTACGCTTGGGCTCCCGCCCAAGAGTCAAAATCAACAATACGGTACGAGTAAGATGGGTACCTTTTCAAAAAAATCAAACTAGAAATTTTAACTAACTTTTCACTCGCATCGCTTAAATCCACCAATCTATCTATAACCAATTCCAACCTGCCCAAAGCATCCATTCCGCATAAGATTTTTAAATTCAGAACCTCAAAAACGCTGTCAAAATTAAACTCAATCTGGAATCGAACTTCCAAAAATGAAACCACTTTTGGCCACAATCTACGCTCATCAGATGAATTAGCCAGCTCACTTAATAGCTCACCTAATCTGCACTCCGATTTTTTTTTAAACTGAAGGAATTCTTTAATTACCCAGTAATCTGGTAAATTTAGCCTTGAGTACCCACTCGACTTTAAACTTAGCCGACCCACTTCTGGGTGATACAACCTCAGATCCAACAATTCTAGTTCAGCATCATGCTTGTGACACACATCATAAGAGTACAGCCTCCAATAAAACCGAACATAAGGACTTTCTTTCCAACAAGCGCGACACACACCAACCTTATAGATATTATTTTTCAGATTTTTGCCTACAATATTCATTTCTTTCAAACAGATATTTTCTTTAAAAATCATCTCCAAAGCATACTTACACTCAAACCATACATAATCATTATGGGAAATATAATGGCCACTGAAATTGCTTTTGACATTCTCACCTATTTCTTTGTTGACATACATTTGCCGATACACTTTTCTTAGCTTTTTTAAAAAGCTCTCTAAGCTTTCAAACCCATTCCAATACGCCAAACGAATCAAATAATCAGGAAAACTCTCATCAATATACTTTTTCCCTTTAAACAACAATTTCAATAAATAAACCTCATATTCCCCCCAAAACCATTTATCTATAAACATTACTTTTTTATGCTGCCCGTGCATTACTCAATGATCATTCTCTCTATTCGGAGATCAGCCTGTTAAACAATAGATTTTAGCGTCTTTTAGTATCCCGTACTCAATGTACTCAGCGTTGACTATTGAATTTTTATTTGCATGGCTGCCAAAATTCCAATCCGAATGAACAACCAGCTCCCTTAGCACAAGCTTTTCTAGTGGCAATTTGAATGCATTGTAATCATCTTCAACTCCGTAGCGGCGAACAACATCTGCAAATAACTGGGGATCAACCTTCTTACACTCCATGTCTGAGAGCATAAATGCATCACAAACCAAATTTGCAGTGGCAGACAGATTCCCACTGGTTGCAGCAAAGCAGCGCAACGCAAAAGTAACATTTTCGATTGTCAGGCTTTTTGATATCCCATAGTAATCTCCCAAAAGCTTCAGCAACCGCCTGTAATCATCTCTAGCTTCTTTTTGACTTACTCGATATGGAGGAATGACGTAACGATATGCAATACGACGCTTGAGCTGCTGGTTCGAATCAACTAGGTACCTGCTCCAAGGCATACCCATAAAAACAATCGGAATTTCTGTATCATTAATCAGATCTTTAAAAAGGTCGGCAATACCGGTAACGACTTTGGCGCTGCGCCGCTCAATAATTACCTGGATTTCATCAAGAATGAGTAACTCAAGACCAACTGTATTGATGAGAATAACCAACCGTGAATAGAGCTCTCCCTTATTTCTTGCCCCGCGCCCTTGCTGGGGATCACCAATAGCTACCAATAGAGATCTCAGAAATTCTTCTGGCGTTGCCACTGAACGCAACTCATAATGAAGGACAGATATGTGTGTTCTTTCCTCAGCCTCGACAACTGGATTATTTTTCACATAGTTTTTTGCCAATTCACTCTTGCCGCTTCCCGACTCACCGGTTAACAACAGACACGATGCCACCCCATAGTGCTTTTTCTTATGGCGCAGTGAATCAAAAAGGTTTATCAGATCAGCTAGAAAAGGACTTTTTATAAACGGGCGCTCTAGGGTTTTATGGCTCATCAATCTACGCTCCAATCGCCCAAATCAAGATCACCATCAGATCCTTCTAATCCCATTTGCATAACTTGCTTGGAATTATCTACCACTAACTTTATATCGCTGACGCCAATTTTCTCGGATCTGGCGGCTTTTGAAGTCGTCACTTGGGTCTTTCTCCGGGAATTTCTAGCATGAAATTCTTCTCGCTCTCTCGACAGCTTGACTCTGGCTTTCTGAAGATCCAAGTTATCCAGCTTGGATTTACCGGCTGCCCTGGCAGCCTCTCTTACCCTTCCATGCTCATAGGCCGACAGGCCAGATGCATATTCAAAATTTTCACTTTCGATTTTCAGATATACTTTGTTGGCAGAGTCGAGCACCAAAATATAACCGATATCGAAGGGGTTATACTTAATGGTGACTGTTCCTGGGCCATCCCTGCGGTACAGATCTTTTAAAAGATTGGAATTATAATCCTGCACAAACTTTCTAATCCCTCCTTTGCTTAGTTCGCGCGTTTCTGTTGCCATGAGAATTGGCGTAATCTCTGTTTCATCCTCAACAGGAACCGGAAAATCACGCTCTGACTCTGTCCATAGCTCATATGGCGTCATCACCAAGCCCTCGACCGGCATGTAGTGGTATATTTTGGTTATCCAATCAACAAGATATCTTTTAAACTCCGAGAACGTAATCGTTGCTTCCTGTCTGCCGTCATAAGTATCACCGCACTTTCCTGCCTTGCGAACCACTCCAGGCAAGTCATCTAATACCATAGAATTCACAATACCAAAGAATCGTTCTACTCGACTTTTATAGTTACCCTTTCTTATCGGGCAATACTGAAACAAAGAACCTATTTCATCTGCGACAGCACTGAAGTTTCTTCCCCAAAATTCATTTCCATTATCAGTTACAAGCGTAGTTGGTATTCCGTGGGCAGGCCATGCACCATCCGAACCGATAGCTTCCATAAAAGCGTCTTTCGGTAAAAACGCATTGATACAAGCTATACAAACTGATGCGAATGATGGATTTTCAAACGAAAGCTGAAAGCCAAGGACCATATGAGAATAGTGATCGATCAGGACTGTAATATTTGGTCTGCCTAATAGGGTTTTATGATCATCATGGAGTACATGGATATCTAACAAGGTATGATCTATTTCAATTCGCTCCAGGACTCTGGTAGTTTCGATTCCACTTTCAGAGCTGGCCAATTCCGCCTGTAGAGTTCTTATTCCCTGCCGTGCTTTTTGTTTTGACTGATAGCTCGTCTCTAAAACACGAGATTGCACAGTGAGATAATTTGGTACCTTAAGCTGCTCACCTGGATGATCCAAATTGTGCTCGATAATTTTCTCTTCGACATTACGATAGACTGATGCCATTGAAGGCTGGCTCTGATTGAAAAATCGCTTGGCTGCCCCTCTAATAATATGCAGCACCTTTTGATCAATTTTTGGCTCTCGATCTCCTTTAAAACGATGCCGTGGATACAAACCGCGCATTTTGCTGCCAGCTTCGACGAAAGTTTTATACCAACTTCTGACAGACTGCCAATGTGGAGGCTTTTCACTAAGTTCTAAAGCGACTTCACGAATGATCTTAACAGAACTCTTTTCCGTTATTTTTGTAACACCGTTCTCGGTCAATTTCTTGATGTATTTATATTTTCGATTAGTCTCTTTTTGTTCTTTATCAGTGAGATCCGTAAACTTCAGCTCACCAAAGTCACGTGACTCGGCTAGAAACCTTGCAGCGCCAGACTTGTAAATATCATCAAGGTCTTTTCTGGCAACACTTATACTTGAGCCAGTTGATATATCCGCAAGAATTACTTCGCTTTTTCCAACTGATCTGATTATCGCCCGGTGACAAGGCTTAGCTGCGCTGAACTCGACAATGACGCCTTCTTCCCACAAATCAATGGACATTGAACCTAACCTCCGTTGACATTGTGAGTTCTTCCAAGCGCATATCAAAACTTAAGAACCCTAGTGCTAGCCAAGAGTAAATTTCTCTCAGGCTTGCCTGATCCCTGAGCCTTGCGATTAATCGGGATAGGGGCATAGACAAAGTTATGGACTCGGCACACCGATGGAAATTTCGCATATCCAAGCTGGGACGCTTTCTGTATTGATAAAGCTTTTCGTAATTTGATAGCAGTGGTCGCTGGTAAATATCTATTTCATCAACCAGCAAAAAACCTGCACCAGTGTTTTCTAGCGATGCTTCGAAACCGGAAAAAAGTTCTTGGTAATGCTCGTTCTTGGCTCGCTCTGATGGCTTCACCTCGACATATTTCCGAGCACCAGATACGTATCGCACTTCAAAATCTGGTGTATAGGTACGAAGTTCCGCGCCGACGGAAACGGTGAATGTTCGAGGTTGGGGAAAATACTCCTCAACGCTCGGATCAAATTCGAGATAGAGGCAATATTTTGATTCCAGAATGGATTCTACGAGGATGGATTTTCCGCTATTCGCCTTAACCGGCGGAAATCGAACGATGTTTTTGACAGCAGATCTTTTGAGCTTGCGGGCTGGGGCGTTCATATATAGGCGTATCCAAAGCATCCTTGCTCAAACCATACGCTAATTTATAAGGTTTCCCTAGAAAAATTTATAAGGTAGTCCTATAAATTTATAGGTTTTCCCTAAAATTCACACTAAAGTAGTATCTCTGCTTCATCCCCGCTGGCCTCTAGCCAACTT
>TARA_R110001592_G_scaffold2386_1_pt1 | contig 15247 bp, 15 predicted proteins | sample TARA_R110001592 | Tara Oceans TARA_R110001592 (sample SAMEA4398387) | marine metagenome | biome: Polar Biome; feature: [SRF] surface water layer (ENVO:00010504); material: water (ENVO:00002006), including particulate matter (ENVO:01000060) such as... | depth 5 m
ACAACCTGGCCGCTTCAGTGGTGGATTATTGCTCCGGCGGTCTCAGCCGTATATGAATGTGCGGTTATTGGTCTCCTCTATGAGCGCATTTTTGGTGAGTTCAAAGCGCTGAGGCGCAGTTACAGCATGTGAATGGTTCATCGGGTCCTGACCTTGCCTTAATTATCAAGGAGTACGCGATGTCAGTGCCCGTATCGGTCACACATAGAATGATTTTCGACTAAGTGGTGAAATTTAAGAGAAATAGGGCCGTTGAGGCGGTTAAAAACGTCGTTTTGCAGGGCGTACAGGCGGCGGTTCTCATGGCCAATGGCCAATAATGTACAAAGGAGATGTTAGCGATTTTCACTGAAGCCTATTAACATATTGTGGTACTGACGATCAGCTAAGTCTGTGTACAGTGAGTCGAACGGAGTAAAGGGGCGTGGGCAGAGGTCGAAGCCAAATTTGTCTGAAACGCGACGCATTCCTCTTCCATACCTAAGCATCCTGCTATCAAAGTCAGTAAGGCATTCCTTAAACGCGTGAATAACTGTTGCCGTCGAACACCATTCGATGTTGCCAACTGTTCGCAATCGAATGCCGAGATCGGTGTCCTCCCCGCCTGCCGAGAGAAACGTCTCGTCAAATCCTCCTACAGCTTCTATAGCCTTTCTGTATATCAAGGCGTTGGCGGTGATAATGGCCTCGACCTCAATTTCTCCTCGCCCATTTACAAACATTGGGGCGTTAAGTATGCCCTGATGCGTGTAGTAATAGGCTAAGCGTCCGCCAGTTTGAGCCTCTACAGGGCCAGCAATTGCAATGGTATGCGCTTTGCTCATGTTCCATTGATGGATAAACGATTTCACGAGGCTCTGGCTGGGTGAACACCCGCAATCTGTAAAATAAACCCAGTCAGAAGTTACGGCTGCCACACCAGTATTTCGAGCAGCAGCGGCTCCTTTGTTTGCTGAGTGCCGAATTAGCATTGTTGGCGTATTGATAGATGCCGGTAGGGCCATTGGATTCGCAGAGCCGTCATCGACGACAATAATCTTTTCCAAATTTAGATGATCAAGCTCGGCCAATGTATGTGTTAGGCCCGGTTGGTCATTGAAAGCCGGGATCACCGCGGTGATCGTTTCTTGGGTTAATTGATTTGTCAAAATTGGGCTGGTCAAAGGAAGGCGGAGCGATATTGAGTAGATTGCAGTCATGCGCAAACGTCTCCGAATAATGTTAGAGAGCTGAACGAAGCGTCGTTTATGTTTGCGACGCTGGTTTTCATGAAACTCGGTTGTTTGTATTGGGAATAGGCCGATCGCTGAGGCAATGAAGGCCTATCGTTTGATCGGGATAGGCGGCCTTTAAAATGCGCCTTACGTCAGATCTGAAATTTGGATAGCTTCGGCTACAGCCTGGTGTCGTCGACACTGTGATGTAGAGCTTCCCCGAAGGGCTATAAAGTCGTCCATGCTTCGTTCCTCGTTTATAGCACCATCCTGTTCTAATGAGGCGACTAACAAGACGGTCGATGTCTTTGCATTTGCTGTATTTCATGGCAGGTCCGTCTGGTCTGTTTCATCGAAGTCCGCCAAGCTAATGACTTCTGATTTGAGGTTTTTGTCCTGCGTGTGGTCTAAATTGAAAAGTTCTCTCCATTTCCGTGGAAACGGCGCCAGTTTTTCTTCGCCCGCAAGGTTTGTGTATTGCCGTCTTATCGAAATTGCTAATTGCTCGCCATTCGCTTGATAGCAATTGACCTGCAATGGGTTGTCCCAGCTGATGAAGAACGCTTGAAATGGGTTGTAATGCGCTACAGTTTGATGAACGACGTACCTACAATGGTAAATGTCCTTCAGGGTTATCTTCTCTACTTCATGCCATGAAGTAGAGTCGGTCTTGGGATCAGATCGGTAAACTGCCACCCTAAAAATGGCCTGTGTACCAACGGCTTCACCATCAGAATGATAAAAGGTAGTTGTGTTGGAAAGGAGGCGATTAACGGCGGACTCGTGGAAGTCCTTTTCGAAATCCGTTAGGCTTGTTGCGAAAATTCCTTCGCCATCAACTAGAGACATTTTCGCAAAGCGAAATGTGACGGGCTCAATTTCATTCAATGTGGAAATGAATTTAAGAGTAGTAAAGAGGCCGGATGGCTCCGAATTTTTCTCTGCTTCGACGTGTGGTCCGGATATGTCCAGAGAAACCGTCAACCGGCGCGTCACTTCGTTCTCAATGTGCATAATCATCAGGGAGTCGGTACGAAACAGTTCGCCCGGTTCTATAAAGTCTCTGTTTCCATACGCGGTTTGAAGCCAAAAATTTGATAGTATTGGAGCGTCTTTCCCCATTAAAATATTCAAGTTTGCGCCAATGGCACCCGCGATTCTCTCCGCCGTGTGGAGTCTCGTCCTTCCGGAATTCTCAATTTTCTTCATGTTTCGTATGCTGATGCCAACCTGTTGTGCGAGGCTTTCCTGTGTGTTGCCACTCCTCTTCCTGTAGCTTCTGACTGCTTCTGGTTTAATGATCAGGTTTCTATTCGCGCTCATTGCAGCCTCCAGTGATGTGTGTCGGCTGAATATAGGCTATAATTTTTATAATTTAATGCACTATTAGGTGCATTATGGTGCACTATTTTGGTTGACGAGCAGAAGGAACTGCGACCACCCAGGGTATGGGGTGGCGGTAATGGCTGTATTTATTGGGGTCTCAAAACGTACAAAGCCGACCACGCTTGTGCAAACTTATGTAAGTTGGCAAATAATGTACCGAGTGGCTATCGCCGACAAGCGCAACATCGAAGCTTGTATTAGATGATGGGCCTGCATTGGGTTATGAACGGAGCTCGGGCATCCTACTAAACAACGTCTGCTTAAAACCCGAAACTCAGCATCCTTCGTTTTGGCCTGGGTGGGCTGCTTATAAGGAGCTCGTGCGCGTGTCGCCCCAGGCCGAAACAAGCTTATACAATTTCGGTATTTTTCTAGGCCCTTTAAAAAAAATGAAGTACACCCAGTAAAACATAAGTGGAATTAGCCGTAAAAGTGCGCCATCAAATCTAGGAACTTTTTCTTAGCTTTTTGGTCCTTAATTGCTTCAATTTCTCGTGCGAGCTTAAGAGCTGATTTAGACACCTTTGCTTCTTCTACATCGACACCATCTGCCCCGTCGAAAAAGTAAGAAACAGGTAGGCTTAGGATTGATGACAGCATCAACAGTCTGCTGGCCGCAACACGGTTGGTTCCCTTCTCGCATTTTTGCACCTGTTGGAATGAGATATCGAGAGCATCACCAAGTTGTGTTTGGTTTAGTCCCCGCAGAATCCGCGCTTTCCGTATTTGCTGACCGACGTAAATGTCTACTGGATGCGGCATAAAAAACCCCGTGTTTCACAGACTGGTAAGATGCACATTCTAGACTCTGAAACCAAACGCGCGATGAAATTTTGAACCCAAACCAGCACCTTTAGGTAAGAAGCCCGTTTCTAAGCGAGGTCGTATCGTTCAGATAAGGCTTGCGCGACCTGAGTGGCAAATTTTGCCGCTGCGACTGACAGAACCCGTCCGCGAAGATGACCCAAGTGCAAGACGCCGCTGGCCATGTCAGAGGGGGCGATTGGCCGGCTGATCAGACGTCCGCCCGCGTCGTTTGTCGCCAGGCCGACATCGATTTGAAACGATATTAGGTCTGAGCCATGAATGGCCATTCGAAGGAATTCGAAGCTGTCCGATTCTAAAGCCGGCGCCATGGGTTGATCCAACCTCGCGATGGCCTGGTCGAACAAGTATCGGACGCCGTAGGGTTTGGTTGGTAATGCGAGTGGGTGCTGTAAGCAATCGCGTAACCGCAGAACATCCTTTGCTGCCAAGGGGTGATCGCGATCCATGACAGCACAGATTGTTTGGCGTACGCTGATGATCGCGTGAAAATCTGCCATACTGATCGGCTCGAAGACAAGCGCAAGATCGGCTGAGAAGTCAGATAAGGAAGCCTCCGCTTCCGCACGGTCTCGGGGTAAAACGCAAAATTGCACCGTCGGGTATTCTGTTCGATACCTATCAATCTGTTGGGGCAGAAAAAACGGCAGAAGTGCCTGGCTGCAGGCAATTGCAACTTGTCCCCGCCGAACGCCAGATAGATCTGCGATTTGGGATTGCACGCGCTCGAAATCCGAAATCTGTGCCCGAATATGTTGGATCAAAATCTCACCAGCCGCGTTCAGTCGAACGCCACGCGGTAGCCTCTCGAAAATCTGCACGTCGAGATCGTCTTCGATGGCAATTAATCGCCTATTCAAGGCTGACGGCGTTATTGAGAGCGATTCAGCTGCGCGCCTGATTGAACCGGCGCGGGCTATTTCGTCGATATATTTAAGGTTCACTAGTGTCCGCATCACCGATCCTTCTTTTTTCAGATTGTTTTCAACACTGAGTGTACTAATTTTTGCACCACTAAAGGTCAAATTTAACAGCAGACAGCAACACCCACCAAGCTTAAAGATGTCCGTCGAAGAGAGAAGCCGTCTGAGCAGTTCGCCGATTTTAAAGTTTTGAAATGGCGTTCACGTCTTTGGAGGTGCTGAAAAAACGATGCAACCCAAAGGGTCTTGGAGCAATAAATGGCGTCATCTGACGTAAAAGGTTCAACATTAGAAGGCCATCATCGGCGTGAGTTCCTTGGCGGACTCACGCGTTTTGCGCCATTTCTCTCGTCCGTTGTGGTGATTGTATCGGGGCCGGCGATACTGATTGCCGTGTGGTGGCTGGCGTTCGAGTTTCAGCTTGTTGATAAGAATTTGCTGCCATCTCCTTTCGCCACGCTCGCGGACACCTGGGTCAATATTGTGTCTGGAAACCTGCTAGAGGACTTCTGGTTTACGTTCAAACGCGTCGCATATGCATTCGCTTTTGCTACTCTTGCTGGTGTGCCGGTCGGCATTGTGCTCGGTGTGAATGAGAAAGTTTACAGGTCGGTTGAATTCATCATCGACTTCTTCAGATCGACGCCCGCTACAGCGATGTTTCCACTGTTTTTACTTCTATTTGGGCTTGGTGAGTTTTCTAAGATTGCGGTCGCCGCGTTCGCAGGTTGGTTGATCGTCGTGTTCAATGTTGCATACGGCGTCATGAATTCACGGCGGACGCGAAGGCTTGCGGCCAAGTCGATGGGGGCCTCTCCGACACGGATTTTCTTCGATGTTGTCTTTTTCGAAACGCTACCCCAGACCTTCGTCGGTATTCGGACGGGTATCTCAATAGCTCTGGTTGTCATCATCGTTGCCGAAATGTTCATCGGCGCCTCAGACGGGATGGGGCATCGGATTATCGACGCTCAAATCTCCTACGACCTGACAGACATGTATGGGTCGATCTTGGTAACGGGTGCGATGGGGTACGGCCTCAACGTTTTATTTCTCGCCATCGAAAAGCGGCTTGTTCATTGGTCCGGACATTAACCGGCCATCACCGCGCGTCTAACCATCAGAAAAAGGAAGTCAAATATGTTTAAGAAAACACTCGCCGTAGCCAGCTTGGTTACAGTTCTCGGAACAGGCTCTGCGCACGCAGCCTGTACGTCTTATGAAGAGGTGACCTCGGCATGGCTGCCAATCATGCAAACCACAGCTTATTATGTGGCGCATGAAGAGGGGTTGTTCGAAAAAGCCTGCATCAAGGTTAATTCAAATAAAATGCAATCGCCGAACCATATCATTGATGCACTGGTCGGTGGCCGCGCTGACTTCGGCCCTCCGGGTGCGGCTGCTGGTATCGCCATGCTCGCCGAGGAAAAGTTCCCAGGAACGTTCAAGGTTTTTGGCCTCCAGGGTGGCGGTATTAAAATCGACCTGATCAACGACGGTCTGATTGTCAAAACCGGATCCGATATCAAAAGCTTTGCCGATCTGAAGGGTCACACGATTGGGCATGTGCCTGGTATTCAGTGGCGCACAATCACGCGACATCTGGTTCGTGCCGCCGGCCTAGACCCTGACAAGGACGTCAAATTGATCGATCTTGCGGTGCCACAACAGGTGCCTGCGGTTCTTGGTGGGAGTGTCGACGCGACCCTTTCGCTTGAGCCAGTTGGTTCGATTGCTGCATCGACCGAAGGCGTTGACCGCGCTGTCATTAACCCCGTCGCAATGGTGATCGCAGACCCGTTCTACTCCGGCGCTGCTGTGCTAACGACAAAGTTCATCAAAGAGCGACCAGCTGTTGCCAAAAAGATTGTCGAAATTATCGACGAAGCGACGGCGTTGGCGATGGCTGACTTTGACAAGTACAAGGCGATCATTCCGAAGTACACGGCCATTCGGGAAACGCAATTAGGCCTTCTCGCGAAGCCTTACTTGCGCAGCTTCTCGGATCTGAATGAGACCGACCTTAACTCCTATCAGGCTTTTGTTGACGTATTCTTCTCAGAAGGCGTGATGAAGGAGAAGATGGATGTACGTACGAAGATCCTTAAAATGAGCGACTTCGGCGATAGCTAAGCGAAGTCCTTGGGCGGGGAGCGGCAGGTTTGTTCGCTCCCCGGTCCTTCTGGCAAATTGTCCAGCCTAAGTCCGCGTAATTAAAGGCGTGCAAAGCATGAGTTACACGAAAGCAGCCAGCAAAAATGAAACGGAAAATGCTGCGATGACCGAAAGTACAGAGACGGAAACGGCCGCCCCACCATCGCCTCGTCGTGGTCGCCTCGTGATCAAAGGGTTGCGCAAGTCATTCGGCGACAAGGTTATCTACGATGGCTTTGACTTGGAACTGGAGCTTGGAACTTTTACCAGTGTGTTTGGTCCTAACGGATGTGGAAAAAGCACGCTGATAAATATGATTTCAGGTCTTATGCCCCGTGATGGGGGGACAGTGCTTTATGATGGCAAAACCATCGAAGAGACGAGCATTTCCTATGTGTTCCAAAACTACCGTGAAGCTCTTTTCCCTTGGCGCCGAGCCATTGACAACATCCGTTATCCAATGGATCGCCAGGGTTATTCAAAAAAGCGACGAGAGGAGCGTATCGGGCAGCTTATTGAAGATTTTGGCATTCGCATCGATTTGAACGCCTATCCATATATGCTCTCTGGCGGTCAGCAGCAGGCCGTCTCAATCATTCGTGCATTGGCGCTGGAGCCTGATGTGCTTTTCCTCGATGAGCCGTTCTCTGCTCTCGACTATGAAATGACGCTCCTGATGCGTGAAAAGCTGCAGGCAATATTCCAAAAAACAAAAACCACGATGGTGTTGGTTTCGCACGATCTTGAAGAAGCCGTGCAACTGGCTGATAAAGTTTTACTGCTTAGCAGACGTCCGACGCGGGTCGCAGCGCTGGTCGACAATGAACTGCCGCGACCACGCAACTCTGGCACACTTACCGAACCGGCATTCGTGGATCTGCGAAGCCAGTGTTTGGAAATATTTCAAAAAGAAGCGCAGGTGGACGAACTGTCCAACTGACCGAGCACGATGGATGCATCTAAATGACCGAACAAAATGGAACCGAAGATAGCCCGCGCGGATATCACGACATCGGCGGCGACGATGCGGGTGCGATACCTAAGGTAGATCTTCCTTGGCTGCACTGGGAGAAGCAAACCGAAGCAATACGTAACCTTTTGGGTGACGGAACGCGACGGATCATCTCGCTCGATGAAATGCGCCGGGGCTTTGAGAGTTTTGGTGCCGACAAATATAAAGAATTGTCATTCTATCGGCGTCGTCTTGACGCCATGATCGATATCTTAATTGAAAAACAGGTTGTCACCCGTGACGAGTTGGATGTCGCAATCGAGGAAAAGCGCGCCGTCTGGGCGCAGGGAGCGAAGAAGGCGGACCTTCCTTGACGAACTTTGTGCCAAGCAGTCGGCGATTTCGTGACGGCGAACGTGTGAAGGTTATCCACCTTGGTAAATCTGGTCACGTTCGGATTCCGTTCTACGTCCGCGGTAAAGTTGGGGAAGTGGTGCATTACTGTGGAAGCTACCTCAACCCTGAAAGCCTCGCCATCGGCCGCACAGACGGACCCGCTGTGGACCTTTACCGCGTGAAATTCGCTCAACGTAAACTTTGGTCCGATGACAAACTGCCCGAGCATGATTGGTTGGTTATAGAAGTCTACGATCACTGGCTAATGCCTGAAGAACTTAGTGAGGGACATAATTAATGTCGGACCATGACCATACCCATTCGCACGCGCACGACGATCACGAAGCGCTTGTTGTTGAGGACGATGCCGGCAACCTTGAAGGGCAAATCATCATCGATGCCTTACAGTCAGTTTTGATCGCGCGTGGTCTTCTGACGGCGCCTGAGGTGGCAAAGGAAATCGAAAAGCTCGAGTCGCCGGGCGTACACCTCGGCGCCAAGATTGTCGCCCGCGCGTGGACGGATCCGGCGTATAAAGCGCGCCTTTTACAAAACGGGAAGCAAGCCATTGGTGATATTGGCATCGCGGTCGGTGAGGCACAGATTATCGTCGTTGAGAATACGCCGCATATCCACAACCTGATTACCTGCACGCTGTGCTCTTGTTACCCAAGATCAATTCTTGGCCAGCCCCCTTCTTGGTATATTTCGAAGGCTTATCGTGCACGCACCGTGCGCGAACCGCGCCAAGTGCTGCGCGAGTTTGGAACGGACCTTTCTAAAGACATTGAACTGATCGTTCACGACAGCAATGCAGACATGCGCTATCTCGTTTTGCCCGAAGCACCAGGTGACGTCTCAAATTTAAATGCAGCGGAGTTGGAGGCCCTCGTGACGCGGGACCGGCTCATCGGCGTTGCACGGTAAATCTCTCTACCCTCAAACAACTAAGTGGATGCCCTCAATGTCTACCATATCAGCGGACCCTTATGATTGGCCCTTCAATGGTCAGCTTCGGCCGGAAAACACGGCTCTGATCGTCATAGATATGCAGACGGATTTCTGTGGCCCTGGGGGCTATGTCGATACTATGGGCTATGATTTAAGCCTCACGCGGGTCGCCATTGAGCCGATTCAATCTGTTCTAAAGCCGATGCGCGAAAAGGGGTATAACATTTTTCATACCCGCGAGGGGCACCGCCCAGACTTGTCCGACTTGCCGTTGAACAAAAAGTGGCGATCGCAGCAGATCGGCGCCGGTATCGGTGATGCCGGACCGTGCGGTCGGATATTGGTCCGAGGCGAGCCTGGCTGGGATATTATCGATGAGCTAAAGCCGGCGCCCGGCGAGCCCATTATTGATAAGCCGGGTAAGGGGAGCTTCTATGCCACCGATCTCGAATTGATGTTGCGCACGCGTGGTATCGAAAACATTGTGCTGACAGGTATCACGACCGATGTGTGTGTCCACACGACGATGCGAGAGGCGAATGATCGCGGCTTTGAATGCCTCGTTTTACACGATTGTTGTGGCGCGACAGACCGAGGAAATCATGACGCGGCGATCAAAATGATCAAAATGCAAGGTGGGGTTTTCGGGTCAGTATCCGATAGCAAAACCTTTATTTCTCAATTGCCTTAATCGTCGCGGCCAACATCATCATGTTGTGGAAAATATAGTGCAAAACTTGGCATTCAATATAGATGCGCTTCATCGCGCGTATGAGGGCGGTGTTAGCCCCGTTGACGTAGTGGGTGAATGCTTTCGCCGTATCGAGGCGGTCGCGGACCCTGGTATTTTTCTGCATTTGATGGATCTGGCTGCGGTTAAGGCTGAAGCCGCCGCGCTTGGCGCTTTTGATCCGGTGGCCAAGCCGCTGTGGGGCATTCCGTTCGCGATCAAGGACAACATTGATTCTGCTGGTGTGCCAACCACGGCAGGGTGCCCTGAATTCACGTATATTGCTGAAAAGGATGCGTTCGTCGTCGCCGCGTTAAGGGCTGCAGGTGCGTTATTGATCGGCAAGACGAACCTTGATCAGTTCGCCACCGGTCTGGTTGGTATCCGCACACCGTATCCGTTTCCTAAAAATGCGATTGATCCGGCGATTGTGCCCGGCGGTTCAAGCTCTGGTTCTGCCGTCGCGGTCAGCCATGGGATTGTTAGTTTTGGGCTGGGTACAGACACGGCGGGGTCGGGAAGGGTGCCGGCGGCTCTCAATAATATCGTCGGCCTGAAACCGAGTTTAGGTGCGCTCTCGAACACCGGTGTTGTCCCAGCGTGCCGATCGTTGGATACGATTTCGATTTTTGCGCTTTGTGTTGAAGACGCATATCGGGCGTTTCAATCGGCCGCCGTTTATGATGAACGTGATAGCTACGCGCGGCCCGTCCCGTCCCCTGATTTAGGCGGTGTCCCGTCACGCTTTGTCGTCGGCGTCCCAGACCAAGCGTCCTTGAGGTTTTTTGGCGATGATGCGCAAGCCGCGAGCTTTAGCAGGGCTCTCCAGTCGATCAGTTCGATGGGTGGCGAGATCGTCGAAATAGACTTCCAGCCGTTCTATGACATCGCGCAAATGCTTTATGGCGGCGTTTGGGTCGCCGAACGATATGCCGCGATTGAGGACATGCTGCGCAATAACCCAGATGCCGTGCATCCCACGACACGCGAAGTTATCGAAGTCGCCAAGGAATTTGATGCGGTCGACACTTTTAAATCATTATATCGTCTGCAGGATTTGAAGCGGGCCGTTGCGCCAGCATTGGCAGGCGTCAATATTTTATGTGTTCCAACTGTGCCAACATTTGCCTCCGTTGATGACGTAATCGCCGACCCAATTGGGCCGAATTCGCAGTTGGGCACGTACACGAATTTTGTGAACTTGTTGGATATGTGCGGCATCGCTGTGCCTGTGGCGGCTCGGCGTGATGGGCGTCCTGGCAACGTTACGCTGTTAGCGTCTTTCGGTCGCGATACCGAGATCGCTGAGATCGCCGCTGTCCTGCAACAGCAAAGCGGCGCGACGATGGGGGCGACCGGTTGCGCGTTGCCGGAAATGTCGGCGCGGCACTCGAAAGTGCGGGAAAATGAAATCGCTGTCGCCGTTGTCGGTGCGCATATGTCGGGACTGCCTTTGAACCATGAACTCACACGTCTGTGCGCACGGTTTTTGCGGGCTGACATAACCAGCAATGACTACCGTCTGTTTAGTCTGCCGGGCGGTCCGCCGACGAGGCCCGGCCTAATCCGAGTTGAAGAAGGTGGAGCCTCTATCGACATTGAAGTGTGGGCGCTACCATCGCCCGCGTTCGGTACTTTCATGGCCGGCATCCCCCAGCCCCTTGGAATCGGCACACTGACGCTAGCCGACGGTACTCATGTAAAAGGCTTCATGTGCGAGCAGTGTGCAACCAAAGACGCTGAAGACGTCACCCATTTCGGTGGCTGGCGACGATATCTACAGGTGATGTAGGGGAGTGACCGCTGAGCGGCATTTCTGGTCAAAAATTGAGGCATTGAACAAGGTCCGGCATCACCCTCGAACCGGCCCATTACTAGCCGACTGATGGCCGTTTATCACTAATGTACTAAGTGATATCTGACGACAACATGAGCTTGGCGATGCTGTCGTCAGATGCTGTGTTCTCACGCCGCAAGAAGTTCGGCAATATGCTGACCGACACGTTCGATATCAGGCACATCTGTTAGGCAATAAGGACCGGACCGTGAAAGGTGCGGTATCACAGCAAACACTGTTGCGCCGACCTGCCCATAATAATAGCGACGGTTCAGACCATTCTGACCCGTAAAGTGTTTCTGGTTGAGGCTCTTTATGTCAACACCGGCCATAAGGCAGTAGTCGTGAACCTGCGTGATGCCAACGCCCATAAATAGCTGTGGTTGGTGTTTTTGAAAAAGCGATTGTAGGTGTGCAAACCGCTCAACTCGGCACCAATCACGCATATCAGTTTTTGAGTTGAAACCAGTAAATGCCACCGCTTCATCAGACCATACAGAAACGTTACGGCAAGCAACTGGGTAGAGGTTACCTTTATAAAAGCCTTTCCGCCCACGAACGAACGGCTGTTTCTCGTGAGCGAAAGCCTCGTAGGTATCAGCATCAGACCCATTGATACGCGCGAGCAGGCGAAAGGCGTTTCGGTTATATTCGAATTGAAGCTGCTTCTCGATGGAGTATTCACCTCCATCATTTGTTATCGCGTATTCACGATCTGAATCGCCATGCTCGATACCAAACAGCCATGTTGACGGACGGTCTGGGGTGCCGAGGTCGTCGCCTTCACACCCCATCAAGCGGCCATTTGAATTTAGGCCAAGTGCCTCGTTACGAAATTCATTATTCATCATGTTCAAACTCCTACGAATAAGGTTTTTACAGTCACATACCCAGCCACCAGGTTTACGAGAGAGGGCGCGACCTATTCATAGGCATGAGGGGGCTGTAAATTTTCGGTTTTCTGAAAAAATAAAAACTTGAGATAACTTACGCTGTGTTTTCTGTGTTTAAGGGCGAGCGTTAAGGTCCTCTCTTCTTGTCGTTGCCAATGACTTCACGCCTGCGGCCAAAATCGCTCAAGCTAATGCTGCTAGCTAAAAAAGTAGACTTTGTGTGGTTGAAGTCGCATTTGCAACAAAAAGAAGTTTTTTTGTTCAATTATCTTCTTTCACGCTAACACTCTCAATAAAGCGCCCAGAGCGTATTGGATCCATGCGATTGGCTTGTTCCAACGCCCAAGTCTTCCATTCCATCAGTTTTTCGATAGAAATAGGCACATCTCCGGTGTTATGGCGTGCCCCAACATCTGCCACAAATGCTCTGATATCTGCCGCTTGCCGAAACGATTGGGCATCCGCCAACAAGCGATCGAGCTTCGCCTGGTCAATCGCCGCAATGCGTTCTTTTTCTTTTCGCTCAGCTTCGGCCTTTTCCGCTGCAAGCCGCTCGATTAGGTAGGCTTTTCTTTCAAGGAGGTGGTTGTATCGCACCAACTCAAAATGCCGATGATGTATTTCAGCCGTGACAATTAGGGAGCGGACGATTTCGACCAACTGGCGTTCTAATCTGCGATGAGGCGTGTCTTCCCAGGTTTGCTCAGCAATCGATCCAGAGCCGGTCTTAAGTATTGCGCATCGCAGTTTATCCGAGGGGCCACGCGTATCTAAGGCATTCCGGCGCCGCGGGTCTCGCTTTTGTGAGATGGTATCAAGGGTATAAAAGACGTTTGTGTCATTTATAGCCGCATACAGACGGCGCCCGTCTTGGTCTTCAATTGAAGCCCTCATGCCAGCCCGTTCCAATCCGGTCATGATTGCATTGATGACCTCTAGCCGACGTTGCTCAATTGGGTCATCAAAAAGCGGCGCATCCCAATGAGAAGTGTATTTGGTCGCAAGTTGCTTTTGGCGCCGTACATTATCAGCATCCAATAGGCGCCGAATCTTATGGTGGGCGTGACTTGGGAACGGAGGAATAGGGACTTCTTTAATGATCGCTCTGACTTCTTTATCTATTTGAGCTATTGGCTCTTCGAAGACGGGTGGTGGTTGATCGAATGCGAGCAATACCTCATCCGATAGATGTCGATAAGGTGCGTGTGGCCCACCACCGATGATGATCTCGTCGGACATGCCGGGCCCACGTTTTGGGAGAGGGGCTTTTGGTGTGCATTTACCGACGGCGTTCTTTGCCCAATGGCCACGTGGCGGGCGAGGGATATTAGATTTCTTGCAATATTTAACGATGGCCGCAGCAGATAGCTCAAATCTCTCGGCAATATCGGTCATTGGCTCTGACCATACCAAATCATACAGTTCCTCACGGCTAAATCGTCTTTGCACCGCTATAATCCTCTAATGTTTGGCTAAATGATGACCGTGTAGCTTCTCGATCTGGTTTGACTGAGGCGACAGCTCTTAATTGCTAATTGGTTTGGACATAGCTTTACGAATATGGGCACCAATCTGGTCGGCCGCAGACAATGCAGGATCGCTCGCAACGTGCGCGTAACGTTGAGTTGTTTGCATCTGCGTATGGCCCAGTAAGCGGCCAATCACAGGCAAGTTCATGCCGATATTTACGCCAATGCTTGCCGCCGTGTGCCGCAAGTCATGCAAACGGACGTCATTAAGCTCCGCCCGTTCGCGAATGCGAAGCCAGGGCTTGCGAAGATCACTTAACGCTTCATCTTTTCGCCTACCAACGATTATAAATGGGTTCTCGTTTGCCTGTGGCAACTTTCGCAGCCGATCAAGGACCTCTATGGCGACGTCGCTCAGATAAATGTGCTTCGCACCGGTCTTGCTGTCTGGCAGTTTGATAACCCGCTGATGTAGATCAACCCATTCCCAGCGGGCGCCTAATATCTCGCTGACCCGTGCACCGGTTAGAAGCAGTAGTTCGATCGCAGCGATCATATGAGGCGTTTCGGTTTGAGCGGCTGCACCCAATTGCAGCGACTCACCCAATCTTGCGAGTTCGTCAGTATTTAAATAGCGCTCTCTTGAGAATTCTCGATATCTTTCGACGTGTCGACACGGGTTTGAGCCATCAGATCGTATGCCCCAAACTTCCGCGAGGTTGAACATCTTCGACAGAATGGCAACGGTGCGATTTGCCTGATAGGGGTGGGCTGACATTTGGTGGTGAAGGCGATGAATATCGTCACGGTTTATGTCGGCAACCTTTTTCCGGCCCAAGAGCGGTTTGATATTCTTGGTCCAAGTTTGTTTATAATTAGAGACCGTCTTCGGTTTTCGACGGCCAAGATGTTCTTTTTCGAAGCGGTGCCAGAGATCATCAAGCGTTACGGCATCGCGAAATGATTGTTTGCGGCCTTGTGGGTCTTCTCCGCCGGCTATGGCGCTCGCTACTTGTTGGGCAATCTGGCGTGCTCTGTCAGGCGTTATCGCCCCGTATGTTCCAATCTGATACCAGCGTTGTTGTGCGCGACGGCCACCACCTGAAATACGGTATTTAAAAACGTACTTTTTTGTGCCCGTCGGCAGAACCTTTATGCCAAACCCCTTTATCTGGTCGTCCCAGTGGTAAACTGGGTTTTCGCTCTTTCTTAAGCTTTCGATAAAGGTCTTCGTAAGCTTTGCCATCTTCGCACCATTCAATTTTGGTGGTTGCTGAAAACGCCCTAATTTTTTACCCAGAAAAATTAGCAACCACCTAGCAACCACGCGGTGAAGCATTTATGGCTAAACAATAGCACTTAACGGCGCCGCACGCGAGTCATTAACTTATTGATATTAGGGAATAAATGTGACTTTTTAGTATACTGCAGTACAGATTAGGACAGGGTGGGAAATAGCGATAAATTCGGCTTTTAATCAGTAGGTCACAGGTTCGACCCCTGTAGCGCGTACCAAT
>TARA_R110001592_G_scaffold144611_4_pt1 | contig 15234 bp, 13 predicted proteins | sample TARA_R110001592 | Tara Oceans TARA_R110001592 (sample SAMEA4398387) | marine metagenome | biome: Polar Biome; feature: [SRF] surface water layer (ENVO:00010504); material: water (ENVO:00002006), including particulate matter (ENVO:01000060) such as... | depth 5 m
TAAGAATTTGCCGAAGTATCAAGAAGATCTAGATATACTACTCAATCCAGATATCAAGAGACGAGGAAGGAAAAGGAAGAATAAGATGTATTTTACTCCCATTACTGAGCAAGCTATTATTGCTTATAATATTGAGGACAATAGAATGAAAAGAGATAAAGTATATAATGAACATATGCATTATGCTCTTTGGAAACTATCTCAAAATATAATCAATAGATTCAAATTCCCATATATGTTTGGTTCAACTGAAGACAAGCAATATGAGGTTATCGGGTTTATCTTACAAAAGCTAGATAAGTACACAGAAGAGAAGGGAAGAGCATTCTCCTACTTCAGTATCGTAGCAAAGAACTATTGTATTCAAGCTAACAACAAAGCTTGGGCAAAACTTAAATCTAAAGCGGATGTCAAACAGATTGACTATACTAGAGATTTAACTAACGAAGCAAGTAGGAAAGAGGTTACTGAAAACCTTGATGTGTTTATGGATATGTTTGTTGACTTCTATGATATCAACATTGAAACATTATACAAAACAAATAGTGACAAGTGTATAGCTTATGCTATCATTGACATATTCAGAGACAGAAGAGATATAGAAAAATATAATAAAAAAGTCTTGTATCTTAGGATACGAGAAATCACAAATGAATCTACTCAGAACATATCAAAAGTCTTGAGTGGTATTAAAAAGGATTACAAGATTAAATACTTGCAATACACTAAAAATTAGGCTATGGGTGTAGTCTATAATTTAAAGAGCTCTCAGTTTTAAAACATGCCGATTTTGGCACTAATAAGAAAGAGAAAACAAAAATGAAAAAAACAATTTTAACATTACTAGTTGCGATAGCAACAACAATAGGAGCTTCGGCTCAAACTTTTACGGTAGTAACTACGTATAACGCACCAGCTGAAGGAGCTGATTTAGAATTAGGCGCATTAACTGATAACTTAGGTGTTATGGTGGATGTGGCTAACAACTGTATGCTTGGTTTAGTACAGAATGGAGAAGAGTATGATCTTATCGCAAGATACAAATATTCTGATAACATCTTTGTATCAGCACAGGCACCAACAGAAGAGACGTTGGACAATTTGACTGTAGGTTTAGGTTATTCGTTGAAAGTATGGAAAGCACTATGTGTTGAGCCAAACTACTCAATGAATGTATCTGAAGATGAGTCAGGAGAGAGGAACGGGACCTTTAATTTAGGGTTATCTTACCGTTTCTAATAATTAATTAACATTAGTTAGTAGGAGCTCTTAACACCCCACGACAATTTTGTCACAAATCAATTTAATTAATATTAAAGAGAGAAAAAAATGGAAGCAGTAATTAAAAAAGCAAACAGTTTTATAGGTGGTTTATTATCATTAATGATGGCAATACTACCAGTAACTATTCTTTGGACTATCTTAACGGGTGGTACAGTATTTGGAATGGATGTAATCGCTAACCTTACAGCACTTGTAAATTCACTAGGTAATGGTGGGTTTGTAGGACTTGTTGTATTGGTAATTATTTGGTCATTCTTCGTGGATAAGAAGTAACAACAAATAGGTTATAGATAGAAGAGCTCAGTCATTACGACTGGGCTTTTCTTGTATTTGTATATTTATATATAAACACATAGAGGAACTTATGGAAGAAGAAATATTTAATGGCAAGACCTTCTCTGGATTAATGGAAGACATATATGAAAACTCCACCAGAAAAGAAGCACAGATAAACGAATTAATATCACAACTACAACCAATGATCAAAAGTATTGGAGACGCAACAATCATAGTCCCAATAATAAAAGAGTATTTGGATGTAGCCGTAAAGAATGATGACCACCTAATTAAATTAGCTGCAATCGTTCAAAGAGGAATATCAGCACAAGGAGCTGCTGCTACTGCATCAGGAGTTTTATTGTCAGAAGAAGAAAAGAAACAATTACTTTCTACTGTTGAAGAGATGGAGTTCAATAGATAATGGGAGGAGTTGTATGGAATGATAATACGTTGAATGCTGGGTTTAACGATAATGCTGACGAGAATTCTAACAACAAAGCATCTAAAACGGTTATGGCTGTTGGAGTTGTTAAGAAGTTGGTTGATGGATACGGTAAGATACAAGTAACGTTAGTATTGGATGATGGTGTTGAGCAACAAGCTGAAGCCAATCCGATGGATCCAAATTCATTTACTCTTCCATTACTGAACGAATCTGTGTTTGTATTTATGGATGATTTAACTAAGATATATTATTACTTGAGTGTTATTAATGACTCAAAAACTATATCTTATTCATCTAACAAACACACAACAATACTTGAAGATGCTGAGGTTCCAGACGAACACCTTAAAGTAACAGAAAAAGAAAAACGAGTTGTTACGTTGGGTGAGACAATGATGCAAAGTCGATGGGGATCGTCTATTAGAATGGGATATGTTTTAGATGAAGCAGACCAGAATGATCTTGCTGCTGAAGTGAGTGGCGAGAGTGAGAGCTTTGCTGAGGATGGTGGGAAAGATAGTCCTATTATGGTTCTACGTAATGGAGATGTGGGAATACCAAACGAAGACGACTCAGGAAGAATAATACTTGCATCCAATCACTATCTTACAACAGATGCACTAGCACCTAAAGCCCATTCCAATGCACCAGACCAATATCTTGGATCCCAAGTATTAATAGAATCAGGTAAACTAGTATTCCATTCCAAAGAAGACGATCTAATATTGTCTTCGGTGGGAGCAATAGGGATAACTACTAAAGAATGGTCAATAGATTTCACAACACTAATAGATCAAATAGATGCATTACTTACAGCTCTACAAGCTATGACTCATCCAACTGGAGTTGGTCCATCAGGACCTCCTATCAATGTAGCAGACTTTGTTAAGATTCAATCTGCTTTGATGAAGATGAAGAACTAGATATGATTGTCTGGGACAAATTAGAAATAGATACATTTGACTTTCTTCACAATCAAAAGTCTAAAGGAACAGAAGATACAGCTGAATTCTTCGCAAGTTCTTATCATCAAGTTATGATGACAGCAATGGATCCATTAAACAACCTTGTAATACTAAAAGATGTGAGTATTCTCAAATCAGCATGGTTAAAGGTATTTGGTGTTATGTTAGCATCCCCAAAAGATTTGAAGTCTATCCCATACAATTTTATAGGAGCTGCCATGATAAAGTATTGGACCGGAAATATTGTTTCGCCATTGATACCACACTCAGGAGCAGTTACCGGAACATTGAATGTTATAGTTTTTCCTGGTAATCCAGTTCCGGTTGGATTAGGAATATACAATTCATTCAAGGAAGGAGACGCAGCAAAGGTCGCAAGTGAGTTGATTGGTGTTTATAAAGATCATCTCAAAGGAATACAGGGATTGTTTACTGGAATCACTCCAGCCCCATCTCCAATTGTCGTCCCTTGGACCGGTCTAAAGTAGATACACGATATATTTATATACATAAACAAAACATAAAGAGTAGTAGATATGACAAAAAAAGACTTGGTAAAACTTATCAGAGCAGTTGTAAAACAAGAGGTTAAGAAAGTAGTTCAATCTGAAATGAATGAAGCTATGAATATTCTAGAACAAAAGAAGGCTAGTTCCAAGATGTCCTTAACTGAAGCTGTGACAGAAACAAAAAATGGATCCATCTCGAACGATGAACCTTGGCCAACTATGGGTGATTTCAAATCAAACATGAGAGCTCAGTTCGCATCTATGAATGGAGCAACTCCACAAACAGATATAAACAACAGACCTATAGATACAAGTAAATTGGATCCATCGGTAAGTAAAGCTCTCACAAGAGATTATTCAGCACTAGTTAAAAGATTCTAATAATGAGAAAAAGATCCCAACATAAAATTAATCCGATAGATCTAGATGTAGATATTGCAACTGGTATTGGACTTCCTATGTCTGGGCGAAAGTATGGAACATTTAATTCACTATACACATCTAAAGAACAAATTATAGCTAATCTTAAAAATTTGATACTCACTATGAAAGGCGAAAGGGTTATGGAACCTGAGTTCGGAACGGATGTGTACAGAGTTATATTCGAAAACATGGGTCCTGGTCAGACAACACAACTTTTATCTGCATCTATAAAGTCTAGTGTCAAGAGATGGATGCCACTACTAAACATAACAGATGTAACATCTACAATGGAAGGACATCTACTTACTATAGCAATATCGTTCACGGTACCAGGATATGCTATATCAGAAGATATTAAATTGAACATACAAAGATAACAAAATGGCAAAAGGTGAGAAACTGTCGAAAGACATAAAATATTCAAATAAAGACTTCGGAGGCATCAAGAAAGAATTGATGTCATACGCTAAAAATTATTTCCCAACAGCATACAACGACTTCAGCTCTGCCTCACCAGGTATGATGTTTATGGAGATGACAGCTTATGTAGGTGATGTTCTGTCATACTACACAGATTACTCCATGAAGGAGAATATGATCCAACATGCACAAGAAAGAAAAAACTTATACTCGCTAGCTCAATCGTTTGGATATAAACCTAAGGTAAGTGTCGCTTCGGTAGTTACTATAGACGCATACATGGAAGTGCCTGCAACGGGTACGGGAGCGACTTCAGCACCAGACTTTGACTATGCTCCAATTCTTTTAACTGGATTAGTTATCAAGAGTACAGATGGTGTTAGATTCACAACAATAAACGATATAGACTTTGCATCCGAATCATCCGAAGATGTTGTAGACATATCAATCTCGAGAGTAGATGGGTCAGGGCAACCAACACATTATATTTTAAAGAAATCTGTTCAAGCAGTGAGTGGTGAAGGAAAAACAAAAGAAATAGTTGTTGGGGATCCAGAAAAATATATCAAGATGTTGATAGATGATAATGAAGTTATCGGAATAGACAAAGTTGTTGATGCAGATGCCAATACATGGTATGAGGTACCTTATTTAGCTCAAGATACTTTATTCGAGAGCCACATAAATTCATCAGCTTTCGATCCAACAGCAAGTAGTAATTCTAAAGCAACACCATACATTCTTAGTTTAAGAAAAACTACAAGAAGATTCGTAACAAACATTACAGCAGAAAATAAAATAGAGATACAGTTCGGGTCAGGAATATCGTCAGACCCAGATGTAGAGATAATACCATCACCATCAAATGTAGGAAAGAATATAATAGGATCTTCAGATAATATGGACGTAGCATTCGACCCTTCGAACTTCCTATACACTAACACATATGGGCAAGTACCCGCTAATACCACACTCACAGTACACTATTCTACTGGGTACGGTATTAAAGGGAATGTTGACTCAGATCAACTAACAACCATCGTTAGTGGTAAATCTTTCTCATTTAGGGTGGATGGTTTGAATAACACTCTTAAAACCGCAGTTGAAGCTTCACTTACTGTGAATAACAAAGAGCCAGCGACTGGTGGTAAATCAACTGAAACACTTGAAGAGGTTAGAAATAATGCGTTAGCACATTTCTCAACTCAACAGAGAGCAGTAACAAGAGAAGACTATATAATTAGAGCTTACTCTTTACCATCTAAATTTGGATCAGTCAATAAAGTATGCATGGAGCAAGATTCTGTTATAGACAACAAAACAGAAGAAAAAGTAAATAATCCGCTTGCATTGAATATGTATGTGTTGGGTTACAATAAAGAAAGGGCTTTGACAAACTTAAACATGACCACTAAAAATAATCTTAAAAAGTATCTATCTCAATATAGATTAATGACCGATTCAATCAACATCAAAAATGGTTATATAATTAATATGGGAATAAACTTCAGTATAGTTGTTCTTCCTGGTAGAAATTCTAAAGAGGTTGTCATCAGATGTATAGATGCACTTAAAAAAGAATACCATATAGATCGTATGCATTTCAATCAACCTATAGTAGTGAAAGACACTATCCTAACCTTGGCGGCTGTAGATGGTGTTCAGTCAGTAATGCAAGTTGACTTTGTAAACAAATGGAGAGAGTCTGGAGGGTATTCTGGTAACAAGTACGATCTTGAATTAGCTAATCAAAATGGAATAATATATCCATCACTTGACCCTGCATGTTTTGAAATTAAGTTTCCTAACAAAGATATTAGAGGAGAGGTGGTAACATACTAAAATATTATGATATATACAATAAACCCAAGCAAAGACGCAACAATTTACGAATTCGATCAAACTAGAAATACTGGGGTAGATCAAATACTTGAACTACAGAAACACACAGTTACTCCAACAGTAAACGGAATAAAGAATTCAAGAATATTAATGTCATTCAATATAACTAAATTTGAACTGGACGTTCCTGGGCAAACGGTTGCTAAAGCTGACTTACAATTGTGGGCTGCAAACTCTAATAAAATATCAAAAGAATATACAGTATCGTTTCGTGCATTAGCAGATAATGATGATGCTTGGGGAATGGGAACTGGACTATTGATAAATGATCCGGCTGTAACTAACGGAGCAAATTGGACAACTAAGGATGGAGTCACAAACTGGACAGTAGCTGGTGGAGGAGTGCAATCTCCAACGGTGAATGTAGTCAAAGGTGCATTAGATGATACAGATATAAATGTTGACATAACTACCATATACAATGGACAGAAGGACGATACATCTAATTCCATAGATATGCTTATATCAAGATTACCTTCAGAAGAAGTATCTTCGATAGACTACGGGCACGTTCAATATTTTTCAAATGAAACAAAAACAATATACAAACCACAATTAAATTTACACTGGGACGACTCAGCATACACACTAGGAACGAACATTGTTTCTCTTGATGACAATATCAAGATATTATCTGGAACAGCTAAGTATCTTTATTCTGTGGGAGAAAGAAATAAATTACTATTGAAGGTCATTCCGATGCTAACATTATCGGGATATAGTACATCTTCCATGGTAACGCCAACAACCAAAGTTTTACCAACAACATCATACTATAAAATAACTGATGTAATATCTAATGAAGACGTTTATGATTACTCTTTGACATCGACTAAGATTAGTTGTGATGCAGGTGGATCATTCATCAATCTATGGACAGATACATTGATAGCAAACAGAGAGTATAGTGTTTCAGTAAAGGTAATAGATAGAGGATACTCGGGAAGAGTAGAATATTTTAATGACGTATATAATTTCAGAGTTGAAGGATAATAATGAGAAAGTACGGCAAAGGCAATACAGGCAGACACTTAGTAGCAGACAAAGCTTCGATATCAAAATCGTATAAGACTCAAACGTCTCCACGTATAGTTAACAACGATCAACTTGAGTTAACTCCAGGTGGCGCGCTTATTCTAAGTGACGAGGAAAATCATAAAAATGTTGTAAACGTATTGGCTACCAGAACAGAGTGGAAAAGTGATGACATATCTAAAAATATGGATATGAAAATATTTCAATTAATTACTCCCGAAGGATACGTTTCTCCAGAACAAGAAGTTATTGATGAGATTGAAGAAGAACAAAAACCTCCATTAGAAAAACCAAAGTTTCTATCTATTCAAGCAAGAAATATGAAATATATTGTAGCTGATGGTAGAGCTTATGAAAACATATCTGCACAAGGTAGAGCATTTATGCCTGCAGGTGATAGTTTAGATGGAAATAATTCGTCCGCAATAAAGCCTATATACTTATTCTATCGTAAATCACATCCGATATTTTACATAAGAGAAATGTTGAATTATATAGACGAAGATGGTAAGAAAGTAACAGAGGGACTAGAATACAAGTGGACATTAGATGGAGACATTGTTTCTAATGATCCATACTTTCAAATGTTCCGAGCAGAGTCAGATGATCAAAAGCAATGGAAGGAGAGTAAAGATAGAACTATTACTTGTGAGATATCAAACTCGCAAGGTTCAATTTCTCAAGATATAACATTTAGAGTGTATGGAAGACAAAGTGGAGAAGATGGCGATAACTCACATAGAGCACTCAAAGGATTCTATTGGGAGTTTAGTCAAGAGAAGTTTGATGCCGGAATTAAACATCCAGTAAGAAAAGTGGAGGATCCGAAGTTTGCGAACAGACAAATATCAATAAAGAAAATAAACTTCAATTTGAAAGACCCAAGATATGCTAATTTCTTCCCAACAAGCAGTAATTCATATAGTACGTTAATGAGGTCTGCTAATCCACCACATTGGTTGAAGAGAAAGTCTAAGTATAGGATTGATGGAGGTTCTTGGAGAGGTGCAAATGGACATTTCATGAACTCTGAAGGAGGACACAACAATACTACGGGTAAAAGAGAACGACCATTCAATTGGATGCGAATGGAAGCATTAGGTAAAGAAATAAAAATGGCAAAAAGAGGTGGAGATACGGTAACAGTAGACTTTGAAATGTCATTTAGAAGTTATTACTATTATTATAATTTTTGGGGGAGTCGAAGAACTAAATGGTATTCAGTAATTGTAACCGGAAGTAAAACTATAAACGTAACACAAGACCCTAACATTACACATCAAGAGTTTGAACTGGATGTAACTGCTAAATACAACAATTTCCCAAGATAGAGAATTAGATGTTAATAAATAGACTTACATACTTCAACGAAGAACTAACCCAAAAACTAGACGGGTCTCAACCAACCATCCTTGGATTCCAATTCGGGGAAGCTGATATTATGGTTGTTGAAGTTATGACGGGTGGAGTGGTTGTTGATAAGATTGTTCTACCGGTAGCAACCAATGTGGAGATTGTTAGTCGGAACGGACCAAAACAAGCTGGAGGGTTAAGTTTAAATATAGATTACTACGATATCATAACCGAGCAGATGGGATTAACGTCTGGTGAGTATGATGTTAGAACACATATTCTTAGAAATCCAATATATCCAAATGAAGAAGTAAGGGTAGACGATATATCAAGAAACAAAACTGAGATTCGTTTAGATGGATGGACCGATGATGAAGCATTAGTTGCCATTAGAAAAGTTGATCCAGACTCGATGAAGACAATGCACCTTGTACACGAGAAGGAAGGTGTTGTTCGTTTAATAAATTGGATGGTTGATACACACTATCAAGAAGCATCTATAATTGTTAAGGGAGCAGAGAAGTTTCCAAAAGGAGTAAGAAAGGGCGACACAGTAGCTATATATGACGACCTCATTGATCCGTGGGACATGAAGATATCTATTCAATTAGAAATTCAAGATTATCCGGAAGCATTCGTTACTCTTAAAGGTCCCAATTGGAATATAGAAGCAAACAAATCTGTTGGGTCTCCAACCGAATTGGAGTCTTGGGACGACATACTATCATCAAATCAGAACACAGCCAATTCGATAGTAAATGAAATATTTAGTGGAAGCATATCATCAGAGTTGAATGTAGACTACTCAGATTTCTCAAAATTCGTACACTTCAGTTCCGCAGAGGAAAGATTAGAAAACTTCAAATACAAATTACAACTAATAGAATCTTATACTGATTCGAAGAGCACATTTACTTATTCTGCAGCAACAGAGTCTATTCAGTTTGTGTCTCAATCATTAGATTACGATAACAAGATAAGTGGTGTTAAGGGAACATTCGATGGATATGAAAAATACTTATACTATCATTCTGGTTCAACATACACAGATACATACGGAACACATTTAGTGGCCGATTGGCCTAAATCATATTCCTTTAAACCGTATACACCACTTCACACAACTTCCTCAGCTGCAATAGCTTGGTTCAATACAAGAAAGATTGCTGCTCAGGATTACGATTCACAAAACGATACATCACTAAGAAGTACTATCCCACTTCACGTCAAACTGAATTCTGAAAACAATGGGTATGTAATGTTTGTCGATATGGTAGCACAACATTTCGATGACATATACGCATACATAGATCAATTAAAGTTGGTACACGATAAAACTGAGGGAGTTAATCAAGGACTATCTAAAGATATGTTGTTCGATGTTTTATCTTCGTTTGGATGGAAGCCTGAAGCTGGATTTGGTGTAACAGACTTATGGGAATACTTTTTAGGAACAAATGAAACCGGAGGAGACTCCATTCGAGATAGAGTTAAGAATGGTAAATTCGATAACTCTGGAGCAGGCTGGACAACATCAGGTGCTGGTTCAGTTACCGGAGGGTATGGGCAAGTTGGTGGAGCAGGAGCTTATTCAGCAGTTACGCAACAAAACGTTTTGGAGATAGGTAAAAGATATAAAGTAACTCTCGACATAATAGATCATGAAGGAGTTAATGATCCAATCGGAATAAACAATGGAGGAGGATCTACTGGTGGTTGGACACAAACGTTTCCAACAGTTAGTAACAACACAACAGTCAGTGTGATAACTCCAGTGGTACAATACACAACCAGCCTTGTAATATACAAAGCATCAGCTACAGATGCAAGATGGACAAAGTTCGATAATGTGACTTGTAGAGAAGTAACTGATGCTGAATTAGAAATGTATCCTAGTGGAGCAGAATTGAATACAGTTGGAAACGAAACTCTTCCAGTTAAAGATTTAGAACTTGAGCCATGGAAAAGAATACTTAACAATCTACCATACTTACTAAAGACAAAAGGAACAAGAAGAGGAATAAAGGCTTTGATGTCTTGTTATGGAATTCCTTCTACTATATTGAAGATACAAGAGTTCGGTGGTTCAGATCCAGACATAACCGGAGTAAACAATTTAAAAGAAATTAATCAACCGTCGTATGCACTTAACTTCGAAGCAGAAGATTCACACTTAAAGCAAGAATCTGGTCCTGCAATAGCAGACGTAAACACACTCGAGCTAAGATTTAGACACAAAGGACCCGCTGCTAGAATGTCATTGGTTAACGGTCGGGTTGGTTCAAACATCAAATGGCAACTTGCCACAAGAGACAGTAAAATTGAGTTCGCAGTATATGATGGTGCAACGTGCCATAAAGTATATACTCCAATACTTCCGTTACATGATAATGATTGGTGGTCAATATTTTTAACTCTTGACGAAACAACTCACGATTATACGTTGTGTTGTCAAAAAGCTCCAGATCATGCTGATGGTAGTATAACTCACACAGGAAAAGTAGTACTTAATTTGTCTAGTGTTCCGAGTGGTTGGTCAGCTGCAAATCAAGAGATACATATTGGTGTTGAAACAGTTTTAGATTCAGCAACATATGACGAATTCACAGGTCAGATGCAAGAATTCAGATTGTGGGATAAAGAATTAGGAACAACTATACTAGATGTTCACACCAAAGCACCTATCAGTATTCTTGGTAACTCGTATTCATCTTCTTATGATAATCTTTTATATAGATTACCAATGGGAGCCAACACAGTTAAAACACCACTTACTGCAGGTAGTGCAGCTATGGATTCACTACACCCAAATCAATCAACTACTTATGCAGCAGATATTGTTGGATCGTTCACTTGGTCATACATAGAAGAAGATTACTTTACTCCGGTTCCAAACTCGATTGGATTGAGAGGAGTAGATTCTAAAATAAGAGTTGAGGACAATGATAATAATGGTGACTTACATCCATTCGAATCAAGAGACAAATCATCTAATGATAGAAATCCAATAGATTCTAATTTATTATTTGTTGGTTTCTCACCACAAGACGAGTTAGATACTGACATTGCTTTGCAGTTTGGAGGACTAACTGTAGATGATATAGTTGGAGATCCAAGAGACAAATTCAAATCAGAATATCAAGGATTGAAACAATTCAGAGATGCTTACTTCAAGAAGTATAATGGAAAGCAAAACTTGTGGGCGTATATGAGAATAATACAATTCTTTAACACAGCATTATTCAAACAAATAGAATCAATGTTACCTGCAAGAGCAAATAAAATAGTTGGTTTAATTATAAAGCCATCATTATTAGAAAGACCTAAGATGGTCACAGAGCCAAGAGTTTCATATTTAGATTTACATTTAAGAAGTAAGATAGATTATGATATTCATAAGATACTTAAAGCAGACGATTTGGATGCTGTATATGTTCAACTAAAAGATGGAGCAGGAGCTGATCAACATAAGGACTGGACATCATTTATACCATCTACAGTTCCCGCTGATTTTGTGAAAGGAGATGAAGACGGAGTTATGGCAAGAGCACACGATACAAGAATGACTGGAAGGTTCCAAGTAGATGGGAATGATGCAGCTTTCCAACCACAAGACGACTTCACAGGATTTAGAAATCTGGTTAGAGATGGATGTAAAATGACATCTTTAGACTTCAATGTAGACTCACCTGATACAATAGACGGGAAAGCAGTTGTACAAGTCTTCGAAACTAATCCAAACAGATTAATTTCCGACGATCTTACGTATGATGGCCAGATAAAAGTAGTATAGTAATATATTTATATTAAAGAAATTAAAAGGAAAGAACACCATGGGATATTTAGACAATACAACACTTACAGTAGATGCCATCTTAACTAAGAAAGGCAGACAATTATTATCGGAAGGAACTTTAGAGATTACGAAATTTGCTTTGGGCGATGACGAAATCGATTATAGACTTTGGGATCCAGCTCACTCTTTGGGTACAAACTTTTACGGAGAGGCAATCGAGAAAATGCCTTTGCTAGAAGCTTTTGCTGATGAAAACCAAATGATGAGATCAAAGTTAATAACTCTTCCAAAAAACACAGTTAAACTTCCACTAGTTGAGGTTGGTGTAAGTTCGATAACGTTGATTCGTCCAGGTGTAAATACAACAATTACTCCAACGACATCAAACATATCAAATGGAAACAAATTAATGGGATACACTTGTATTCTATCAAACTCTGCAATTGGAACAGTATCTGTAGCTCCAGGTGGAAACGTAGATCAAGAATCTACATTCTCTGCTATTGGTGACGATGCTTCTAACTCAGTATCAGTAGTTGGTACTAAGTTTATCATCACAGCTAAATCGATTACAGTAACAACAAACGCAACACTTACCATAGTAGGAAACGAAACTGGTGGTACAATTGTGATCCCAGTTACAATCAAAAAGGATCCAGAAATAGATATTATAACTAGCGCTTTAGCATAAACAAAAGAAAATAATTATGGCAGTCAACAACAATCAAGTTAGTTCAAAACTAAACAAGGCGCATATCGCAGCCAAAAGAAGTACCAGAAGATCAGCAGGTGTATCTATGAAGGTATTTCATACATTTAATACAAACGATGTTGTAGAGTCTGATGTAGCTAAAGGTGTTACAAGTGCAATGTTCACAAACGATGCAGATTCAACTTTAACATCATTCTTCACATCTTCGGTTCAATCTGGGTCAGATGGTGGAGCATATCAAGTAGAAGTATACTCAGTTCAACCAACTCCAGGAAGTAGTGTAGCGGGAGACCCTACTGCTGTTCCACAATTCAGTATTGCTTTTGGAGAATTTGATGGAAAAGGTGCTGCTATAAACGCAGGAGCAAGTTCCAATATAAAAACTTCTACTAAAGCTGTATATACTCAGTTCGCTAATTTATTATTAGCTCCTGGTGACGATAAATTTACTATCGATACTGTTGATAGAGACGAGATGATATTCATAACAATGAATCGTGCTCGTTACAAAGAAAAAATGAATAAGGGTGGATGGGAATTATCTTTCTGTAAGTCAGACGAAACTAACTTTGCTGCTGCTGCTGCAGGTGAAAAAGTAATACTAGTGGATGATAGTGCTACAACAACTCCATCAACAAATAATGGAGCACAAGTTTACAACATTATCGAGAAAGGAACAACAACTAAGATGGGATTGTTTTATCCTGAGTTAGGTGTATTAGCAATATCGGGTACTATAATTAAAGCTCAATGTGGTGGTGCCCCAGCCTCCACTTACCCAGCTCCATTAGCAAACAACGATCAAAGTATAAACCACTCAATATTTGCAATGATGAACAAAGGAGGAAACTTCAAGGCAAGAGCTGAAGAAGATATTTCTTCTACACATTATTTTGTGAGAGTTAGAAATGCTGAGTACAACTTTTCTAACAACAATACATTTACAACCGGATCAGGCGTAATGGCTCATGCAGAAATGGTTAGAGATCCACAAGTATTTATAACAACAGTGGGATTGTATAATGACGAAAACGAATTGGTGGCAGTATCTAAATTGTCTAAACCTCTATTGAAAAACTTCACAAGAGAAGCAACAATTCGTGTCAAATTAGACTACTAGTAGAATAGGGAGTATATGGGATTAGTCTTCAAAAATCTTGGAAAGGACAATATTCAGATAACTCCACACGTTGCACACAAACAATGGGACTTGTCCTATGCAGAGGCAAACGTTGTAGGAATTAAAAGTTACAAGGGATCATTTATCCCAGGTGATTTCAATATATCAGATCCTGATGTAGGAACCAGCCTTCCTGGCGATGGTTCAACTATAACTAAAGTAGTTACCGCAGGTGGTGGTTACTTTTCTATTGATGGAGCTCAAGCACCTCCACTAACACTATTAGCTGGTAACACATACAAATTTGATGTAAGTAATGCTTCAACTAGTTCACATCCGTTTAGATTCCAAAAAGCATCCGATAATTCAAGTTGGACAATTGGTGTTACCATAAGTGGAACACAAGGTTCTCAAGGAGCATATGTTCAGATTGTAGTTGATCAAACAACTCCCTCTTTAAAATACTATTGTACAAGTCATAGTGGAATGGGTAATAATATCACAATATCTGGAGGAGGCGGAACATATACTGAACTTACAACTACAGATGGATACTACCAAAGACTTGTACACGCAGGAATAGATAAACTATATTATGGTTCAGATACTGATTCATATAATACATTTTGTAATAGTGATCTATCCAAACAGAAAAAAGAATTTACCGATAAGGTGACAGTTTTTTCTGTACCAAGACAAATATGTGGCGACAATATTCATCCAGGAACATTTAAAATAGTATCCGGATCCTACAAAATTGTAGATGATGGTAATGGAAACCTCATAGATCAAACAGACACTACAGTATATTCAGATGTGAAGCATGACTCAGCATATGTTGGTATTTGGGAGGGATATAGATATTTGAATCTAGGGATACAAAAAGAAATATCATTGAAGATAGATTCTAAATTCTCTTTGATTGGAAACGCAAGAACCGTTAACTTTGTAGAAGGTAAATGGGGAACAGGAATAGAATTCACAGGAAAGG
>TARA_R110001592_G_scaffold175466_3_pt1 | contig 15215 bp, 14 predicted proteins | sample TARA_R110001592 | Tara Oceans TARA_R110001592 (sample SAMEA4398387) | marine metagenome | biome: Polar Biome; feature: [SRF] surface water layer (ENVO:00010504); material: water (ENVO:00002006), including particulate matter (ENVO:01000060) such as... | depth 5 m
GTGTCATGCAAATCCATGGGAAGAATTCTCAAGCCGCTTCAATAAAGAAGACAAAGTAACCGGTAAGATTAAGTCAATTACAGATTTCGGTATTTTCATTGGTTTAGATGGTGGTATCGATGGTTTGGTTCACTTGTCTGATATTTCTTGGCACGAAACAGGTGAAGATGCTGTTCGTAAGTACAAGAAAGGCGATGAGATTGAAACTGTAATCTTATCTGTTGATCCAGAGCGTGAGCGTATTTCTTTGGGTATTAAGCAGTTAGAGCGTGACCCATTTGCTGAATTTGTTCAGGTTAATGACAAAGGTACTATTATCACTGGTACAGTTAAATCTGTTGATGCAAAAGCAGCTATTCTTGAATTAGCGCCTGATGTTGAAGCAACTTTAAAAGCCTCTGAAATGAGTCAGGATCGTGTTGAAGATCTAACGACTCAGTTGAAAGAAGGCGATGAAGTTGAAGCGAAAATTATTAATATTGATCGTAAAAATCGAGTTATCAACTTGTCTGTTAAATCAAAAGACGTTGATGATGAGAAGCAAGCGATGAAAGATGTTCGCGAAAAACAAGTTGAGTCAGCTGGTCCGACTACCATTGGTGATTTGATCAAAGAGCAGATGCAAAACAAATAATAGCGCTAGCAATACAACTAACTATTTGTAATATAATAAAAAAAACGGGCTTCTTGCCCGTTTTTTTTTGTGTTTTTTATTTCTTTGGCTACAATAAAAAAAAGCTCTTTTTTTATGGACTGGGTAGTAAATGACAAAATCAGAACTCGTTGAAATTATTGCTTCAAAACAAACTCAACTTTCAGTAAAAGATGTAGAGTTAGCGGTAAAAACGCTAATAGATCTCATGTCTAATACTTTATCGTCAGGTCAAAGGATTGAAATTCGTGGCTTTGGAAGTTTTTCCTTACACTATCGCGCATCAAGATTGGGTAGGAATCCAAAAACAGGTGAGTCAGTTAGTTTAGATGCTAAGTTTGTGCCTCACTTTAAGCCTGGAAAAGAGCTTCGTGATAAGGTGAATGATAGTTTAAAAGAGGGATATTAATCTCTTCCCATTATTGTTAACTCACGTGTTAAGATGGACGATATCTATCTAAATAATTTTATTGAGAACAATAAGGTGGTTTGATAATGGCTATGCTAAAGTTCCTTCTTTACTTGATTATAATGCTTGTATTTATAATCTCTGGCCTTGTTTTTTCTTTTCGAAATAACTCTTTGATCAATGTTGACCTTCTTTTTATTCAATCCTCCGCCTTTAGTGTCGGTTTTTGGTTATTGTCTACCTTACTTATTGGTTTTATTTTAGGAATGCTTTCCACTCTCCCAAAAAGATTTTTTCAAAATATAAAGATTCACCAGTTATCTAAAAAAAATATGGAAAACAAAATTCCTTCGACTCGAGTGAAGCATGAGTCGAATAAAGGAACTTAAATGGATAATGGTTATATCTTTTTACTGGTTTTCTTGTCTCTTACCCTAGGTTGGATATTTGGTTTTTATTCTAAGTCCAAGAAAAATCAAGCTACAAATCCTCTAAATCTTTCTGGAAATATGAAGCATAGGCTGCAGCTTCTATTTGATTCATATTCTGATGAATCTATTGATCGATTTATTCAGTCCTTAGAGGTGACTTCTGAAACATTGCCTTTGCACCTTTCTATCGGAAAGCACTTTAGAGCTCAGGGTGAAGTTGAAAAGGCTATACTTGTGCATCAGAATTTAATGTCCCATCCTGAGCTTAGTTCAAGAGCTTCTGAAAATATTATTTTTGAGTTGGCAAAGGATTACAAAGCGGCTGGCTTATTTGATAGAGCGCAAGCCTTACTGCACCAATTAAAAAGCTCAAAACTATTTTTAGTTAATAGTCTTAAATTATTGTTAGATATTCATGAGGCTGAAAAAGATTGGACTGCGGCATTAAATGAAGCCTCTTTTATAGATTTAAAAAAACATAAGGATATAGCTTTAAGAGTTGCCCAGTATTATTGTGAAATTGCAGATAAGTTTTTAAAAGAGGGTTTAATTCGAGAATCTATAGGTTCATACAAGCAAGCACTTTCAGTTTATAAGGGATGCTATCGGGCTCACTTAGGTTTAGCTAAAAATGCTTTCAATAAGCAAGAATATACTGAAGTCATTCAGCATCTTAAGTGGTTAATAGGGATTGCACCAGAACAAATTACTCTGGCGCTACCGCTTTTACTAAGGGCCACCAAGGAAACAAATTCCTTTGATAGCCATCAGCAATATCTTTTCAAGTTGCTTGGTGATACGGGCCAAATACCGGTAATGTTAGCCATTGTTGAGTCTATGGAAGAAGAAGGCGATATAAAAAAAGCGGTATCATTTTTATTTGAGTATTTGCAGAAGGTTCCTAGTCTGGCTGGTCTGGATCGTTTATTTAAGCTTGATCCCTTAAAAGAATATTCATCTCAAGACCTTATTGCTTTGATGATAAGTGTCCTTGATGTTATTCATCTTGATGGGCAAGAGTATAAGTGCGGTTCTTGCGGTTATACTGGAGGCCAGCTTCATTGGTTGTGTCCAAGCTGTAAAAGCTGGCAAACTATTAAGCCAGTAATTCAATATGAAGCTGTGTTATCAGAGATAAAGTGTGGTGTAAATTAAATGACTTATAGTAATAATGTGCAAAATAATATCTTGGGTGATTCACCGTTAATCGTTGCCTTAGATTATCCGGATATAAAGCGTGCGCTAGCTATGGCCGATCTACTGGACCCAAAAGTTTGTAGAGTGAAGGTGGGTAAAGAGCTTTATACAAAAGTTGGTCCAAAAATTCTTGAAGCCTTACATCAGAAAGATTTTGAGGTGTTTTTGGATTTAAAGTTTCATGATATTCCTAATACGACTGCTAATGCTGTCGCCGTTGCGGCAGATCTTGGTGTATGGATGGTTAATGTGCATGTTAGTGGGGGCAGAAAAATGATGGAGGCCTGTGTAAATAAGTTAGCAAGCTATTCTTCAGCGCCATTATTAATTGGTGTAACTGTTCTGACCAGTATGCTCGAAGAAGATTTACATGAGCTGGGTATTCCTTCTTCTCCGCTTGAACATGTTTCTGGCTTAGCTAAGCTAGCTAAAGAGTCTGGCTTAGATGGGGTTGTGTGCTCTGCTCACGAAGCGGCATTATTAAAGTCTCAATTAGGAAGAGAGTTCAAGTTGGTTACACCTGGCATCAGGCCAAGCTTTTCAGTAGCTGGTGATCAGCAGCGAATTATGACACCTAAAGATGCCCTAGCTTCTGGTTCTGATTATCTTGTGATTGGACGCCCAATTACTCAAGCTGATAATCCTTCGGAAGCTTTAACTATGGTGATGAATGAAATAGCAGTGCTTTAAGGTTCTAAATTAATTAAAGGTTTGCTTTATTGATGCAATATTACTTTAGCATGCATTAATAGGGCGTCTAATTTTGAATGATTGTAAAACAAGGCGTTATTTCACATTTTTGTCCACCTTATTTTGTTATAAAGGCTTATTGTGTATTCAAAAATGGGGGAGTTTTATGAGAAAAAGTGCAGGTGTTTTTGAGTACAGTCGGTTTTTAATTCCCTATCGAGAATATGGGCAGCATGAAAAGGTTATAGTTTGTGTAAGTGGTGCAAAACAAACCATGTCGGCTTGGCGTTCCTTTATATCCCATTTTTCTAAAAATTATCGAATAATTGTATTTGATATGCCTGGTCAAGGACGTTCTGAGATATTAAGTGGTTCTGCAGGAGTACCTCTTAGTGAACAGGTTGAAGTCCTTCATCAGCTACTTACTCATCTTAATATTCTAGATTGTCAAAAGCGTTATTTGATAGGTGGATCGTGGGGCTCTATCGTATCTGCTGTGTATGCTGAACTTCATCCAGAGGTATTTCATCGACTTATTTTGGGTAGTTTTGGAACAAAACCTAATAGCGTTCTTAGTTCAATCATTGGTCAGGTTCAGTTTTATATTGAGCAGGGGCGTGGTGCAGAGATCGCACCGATGATGATTGAAAAATTTGGTCAATATATTCCTGAAGTCCTTAAAAGGCAGATTATTTCCCAATTTAATAGTATGAACGATCAGCAATTCCGTTCATTTTATGAGCACAGTATTTTTGTCACTCAATTAGGCGATCTTAAGCAACATATAAATCTTGAGTTAATTAAAGTTCCAACGCTTGTTGTAATGGGACAGTTTGATACGATAATGGATTTATTTGATACGAGGAAAGCGACTCAGCTTATCCCTCAGGGAGAGTTTCTTTTAATTAAAGGTGTAGGTCACTTTTTGCATTGGGAGCAGCCTGAGATATTACCAATTTATGAAAACTTTTTGGAAATTGATAGTATGCAGAAAGTTAATTTGAGTTTGGCTTAGAAATTTATAATTGTGTTAATGCTAAGCACTTGCAAGCTCATATGCTATTAGGTGTTCAGCCTCAATGCCAATCGGGATAGATTCGCCTACTTGAAAGTCTTGGTGGCTTGGGAAAAGGGCTTCTATGATGATTCCTGAGTTTAATTTAAGTTGATACTGTGTCGATGTTCCTGCGAATATCTTACCTGTTACAACGGCATTCAGGTTTGAATGACTATCTTGAATAACATCATCCGGTCTGATTAATATTTCAACAGAAGTTCCTTTTTTCCAAGTATATGCTCTGTTTCCTTTGAGTAAACCTATCTCGGTTTCAAATGTGTCAGGCTCTATTGTTACGCCCTTTATGAATGCACCTTCACCTATAAATGATGCAATAAAACGATTATTAGGTTCATGGTAAAGTTCGTATGGTGAGCCCCATTGTTGTATTTTGCCTTGATCAATAACACCTATTTGATCACTCATTGTAAATGCTTCTTTTTGATCATGTGTGACTAATATGGCGCTGATATTCAAAGATTTAAGAATATTACGAACATCAAGGCTTAGTCTGCTTCTTAATTCGGTATCAAGATTAGAGAAAGGCTCGTCTAATAGGAGTAATTCAGGTTCTGGCGCCAGTGCTCTGGCCAATGCAACTCTTTGCTGTTGGCCGCCTGATAGCTCGTGAGGGTATCTATATTCATATCCGTTTAAGTCGACTAGGTTTATTAATTCTTCTGTTTTATTAACTTTTAGTCTCTTTTTTTGATTTAGCCCAAATTGTATGTTTTCTGCAACAGTAAGATGTGGAAATAGGGCATAATCTTGAAATACCATACCTATATTTCTTAACTCAGGTGTGACTTGTTTTAACGGAGAAGAGATCTCATGTCCGTTAAGAAAAATGTTTCCTGATATCGGTGTTTCAAATCCGGCAATAGCTCTAAGGATCGTGCTTTTGCCACACCCGCTAGGGCCTAAGAGGCATGCTATATCGCCTCTTACAAGTTTGAAGGATAAATCTTTTATTACAGCTAAGGAATCGTAGTTGCATTGAAGGCTATTTATATCGAGCAAAAAGGACACGGTGTTTACGCTCTTCTTAAACTAAAATTATGAGTATGTTAAATTGATCTAGGCATTACAGAGCAAAAATTCAAGTAAGGCTTTTTGAGAATGCAGTCTGTTTTCGGCCTCATCCCAGACAACTGAACTATGATGGTCTAGCATGTCATGACTTATTTCTTCGCCGCGGTGGGCTGGAAGGCAATGCATAAAAAGAGCATCTTTATTGGCATGATCCATTAATTCTGGCGTAACTTGATAGTCGCTAAATTTATTTTCTCGAATTTTTTGCTCATCTTCTTGGCCCATTGACGCCCACACGTCGGTCACAATTAGATCGGAGTTTTTTACTGCTGCAATTGGATTGCGAATAATGTGTGCATGTTTTGAATTGGCTTTCAGTAGCTTGGCAGAGGGATCATAGCCAACTGGAGAGGCAATCACTAATTCGAAGTTCAATAATTTTGCCGCATTGATAAAGGAATTACACATGTTATTGCCGTCGCCAACCCAAGTTACTTTTTTGCCTGCAATGGGTCCTCGGTGCTCATGATAAGTTTGCATGTCGGCTAACAGTTGACATGGATGAAAGTCATCTGTCAATGCATTGATTACGGGAACCGATGAATGCTTGGAAAATAACTCTATTTTTGAATGTTCAAAAGTTCGTATTGTGATGGCGTCAACCATTCTTGATAATACTTTTGCACTATCTTCGATAGGTTCACCACGTCCTAGCTGGGTATCTCTAGGAGATAAAAAAAGTGATGATCCTCCAAATTGTGCCATTCCTGATTCAAAGGAGACTCTGGTTCTTGTTGATGATTTTTCAAAAATCAAGGCTAGAACTCTATTTTTTAGGGGTTCATAAATGCGCCCTTGTTTGTGTTCTTTCTTAAGAATCGCTGCTCTTTCAATGATTTGTTTAAGTTCAGAAGAAGATAAATCAGTTAGTGTAAGAAAGTGTCTAAGTGCCATATTGCTCTCAAAAAATGAATCAAAATAATTAGGTAAAAGTAAGGGTGAGGCTAGAACTAATGCTCTAGCTTAGGTTATTTATGTCTCGGTTTGCTGCGATCATCAGCTGCATATAATCGAATTATCTGAACAACGGCATCAACTAAGAAGTCACACTCTTCATCTGACATTGTCAGAGGGGGTAGCAAGCGAATTACTTTTTCTGAAGTGACGTTCAAGAGCAAACCTTTTGCTTTCGCTAAGGGAACTATTTCTGGGCAAGGTGAGGTCATCTCTATGCCTATCATTAAGCCTTTCCCTCGAATTTCTGAGATATAGTTAGAGTCTAAAAGCTCGGCTTTTAGATCATTAACTATTCTGTCACCCATGATTTTGGCTCTGTCACATAGGTTATATTGCTCTATTTGCTCGATTGTGGCTAAAGCAGCGGCACAACCTAAGGGGTTTCCGCCAAAAGTAGAGCCATGAGTTCCTGGTGTTAATATAAGATTTGCGTTTCCCCGAGTCAGGCATGCGCCAATAGGGTAGCCATTTCCTAAGCCTTTAGCTGTTGTAACAACATCGGGAAGTATTTTGCTGTCTTGATAGGCAAAGTAATGGCCGGTACGGCCGTTTCCTGTTTGAACTTCATCAAGCATCATTAGCCATTCATATTTGTCACAAATAGATCTGATGGATTCAAGATATTCATTTGTTGAAATACTTAAGCCACCTTCTCCTTGAATGGGTTCCAAAAAAATGGCAACTATATTTGGGTTCGATTTTGCTATTTTTTCAATTTCTTCGATATTATTAAAGCTTGTTCTGGCAAAACCACTCAATAAAGGTTCGAAACCTGCTTGAACTTTCCTATTCCCCGTTGCTGTAAGGGTAGCCATGGTGCGGCCATGAAAAGCGTTATCCATTACAATTATTGTCGGTGTTTTCACACCTTTTTTATGACCAAACTTTCTAGCAAGCTTAATGGCAGCTTCATTTGCCTCGGCACCAGAATTAGAGAAAAACACTTTTTCCATATTTGATATGGTGCATAGTTTTTGAGCTAAACGAGATTGAAGCGGGTTGTGGTAAAAGTTTGAACAATGAACTAATCTTCCAGCTTGATCTTTAATGGCTTTAGTTACAGCTGGGTGTGTATGGCCTAATCCACAAACTGCAATACCAAAGAAAGTATCAAAGTATTTGTTTCCATCAGTATCGTAAAGCCAGCAACCATCTCCACTTTCAAAAGAAACGGGAAGTCTGCCGTAAGTATTCATTAAAGGTTGATCGTTGTTCATCTGAATCTCTTTAAACGCAAAAAGGCAGCTATTGTGCTGCCCCAAAGAGAGTAATCTTAGCTCGAACTTTTATCTTTATCAAATATTGTCGTCTATTTATTTATATCGTTTTTAAAGTTTGTGTCGTCGAATCCATATAAAAATAATACCTTAGGAATATGGTTGGTCATTTAAAAAAAAGGTAGACTAAAGGGATTATTGAAAAGAAATGTAGAATGACTTGGTCGAGCCAAATTGTTTTACTGGATTGAATTTGTTAAAGTTAATTAAGGGTGTAATTATTATGTCAGTTATGGATACAATTAAAGAACAAATCGAAGGTAATCCTATTATCTTATATATGAAAGGCTCGCCTCAGCAGCCTCAATGCGGTTTTTCTGCGAAAACATCACAAGCTTTAATGGCTTGTGAAGAGCGTTTTGCCTTTATTAATATTTTGGAGCATCCAGATATTCGAGAGAATTTAAAAACCTACTCTAATTGGCCAACATTTCCTCAGCTATATATTGGTGGTGAGTTGGTAGGAGGTTGCGATATTGTAACTGAATTGTTTGAGTCGGGTGAGCTTAAGAAAATGGTGTCAGCTGCTGCCAAGGTCTAATCTTATTATTATTGTACTTTCTAAAAAGGAGTTCAGTTACTGAGCTCCTTTTTAGTATGCGCAGCTTTTTGGTAAATGATTGGGATGTCGTATTTAAAATGCTTGTTGATATCTTTGGCGGGTGGTTTTGGAAAAGGGCTGGCTAAGTAAGCGGTTTTAATAGCTAATAAGTCAATCTCTTGAATGTTACTTGATTGCCTGATGCTTGCGTTTTTTATAGCTCCGTTAGCAAATAAGTGTAGTGTGATTATGTAGCTTATGTTTGTCTGTTTGTTTTTTGCCATGACAGAATGGAATTCATCATAAAGTTCATCTTCTGCAAGTTTTTGTAATAATTGAAGTTCATACTGATTGAGCTGTTCTAAAGACGTCGTTGAAATTTGCTGTTTATTCTTTGTCGAGTCTTGCTTGATGTCTCTTTTGCTGAAAATATCCTGTAGGCCTTGAAATGCACTTGATGAGTTTGAGCTATTTTGGAATGCAAGATTGTTAATGACCGCTGTGTCGTCTGGGATGTCTTGCTTGAAGGGTGAGAATGTGTCGCTATTTTTTGATGCTTTTTCTGTGTTTTTTCTAATGAGTTGCTCAAAAGTGGATTCATTTAGGGTTCTCAAAAATTCTTGAGCGGCAAGAGCATTTTCCGATTTACTTAATTGTGTGGCATCTGATTTTTGGCCACGCCTATCATTTGATATAAGTTGAAAGGGGATTGTTTTTCTTTCAAGCTCAAAGCTTGGAAATAATACAAAAAGTAATAAAAGAATGATTGAATGGAATATTACCGAGCAAAATAGAGCTAAATAAAATCTAAGTATGAATTTGTCTGTATTTTCCACTGATCTCTTATGCGCTAGCTTTTTGCTTAAGGTTTGAGGTGACTGCGTTCATTGCACGATCAATAAGTAAGCCGTATTCGAGTTTTATGGCATTCTTTTTTAACAGATCATTTGCAAGCTCTTCTCTGGTCTTCTCTAGGCTTTTTAAGCCTAGTCTATTAACAAAGATAAAAGAATCTGCTTCTTCAAGAATAGTAGATAGTTTGCACCTAATGCTTTTGTTGGTGTTTAGTTTGAATTCAAACCATGTTCCTATAGCGAGCTCATCAATTATTGTTGAAAATCTTTCTAATTCCAGATTATTAAAAGCTAGCTGTTTTTGGACAGCGCTGATAGAGTCTTCAGGAGAAATCTTATTGCCTGGTTTGTAAGTAGCGTTATTATCGTGGTCGTTAAAGACGTTCCGTTTAAAAGTGGATGTTAAAATTGAACGTATTTCAATTATGGTGCTTTCTAAGTTATTGGTGTGGTAAGACACATCTTTGAGGCCGCATTTAAGTTCTTTGAGTAATTTTGGGGCGGTACTTATCCAGTGCTGCCTATCTTTTTGTGAAGATATAGGGCTAAGGCACCAAGCAAGATCGAGAGCAACCTGGCAAGATTTTGTCCATTGATGTTCTTGGTCGTCTTTTAGGTAGGCCAGGAACATAACTCTACTCCAGCCTTGGATAAGAGTTTCTTTAATGATTTTATTTTGACTAATTGATTCAGAAGAAATTATTTCTTGAATGAAACTATCGACAGCTTTTTGTGCTTGTTTTGATTTCATCAAACCTCTTTCTGACTCTTTAGTTCTTTGTTCAACTATTTTAGATTTCTTTTCTTCCTTGGTCATGAATTCTTCAAATTCTTTATTGAGTGTTTCAAATAATGTTACATCACCATCAAAATCACTTAATACTGTGCTAACAATATAATTGATTTTTTGGTAAAGAGTGTCTTCAGTGCTATTTTGATTTTCAGTCCAACCTATTCCTGCTTTTGCAAGAGAGTTGAGTAATTTGCGTGCAGGATGTTTGTTTGTGCTAAAAAATGTATTGTCTTTTATTACGATTTTTAATATTGGAATTTGTAACCTGCTAATCAATACTTGAATTGCAGCTGTGAGATTGTAGTCTTCTAGGATAAACTCAAAAAGCATTGCCACAAGATTTATCAAATCTTCATCTATCTGCTTAAAGGCTGTTGCTTTGTGTTGGTTGTTTGGAGACTGTTGCAGGTGAGTTTTAAGGTGGGCATGAATATCAACTACTTTTGCTCCACTATTCTGTATAGGTGTTGTCTTTTGGATGTTAGATAAAAGGTTGATTAAATCATGGCTGTCAATGTAGTGAACTTCTACTTGTCTGTTGGCTTCATGATTAGGTTTAACCGAAATATTATGAGTTCTGATGTTAGCCAAAAGAGATTGAAGCTGAGGAAGTATATTTCTGGATTGTTGAGCTTTGTGAGTTTCAGAGTCAGAGTTTCCAATAGATGTATCAAGAGGCGAGCTAATTTGTTCCCCTTTAGGTGTATGTTTCTGCTTTACGATAGTGGATTTTAAGTTGGGCAATATTCCTGCTTTTATTAAGAACTGATTCGCTTCATCTAAAACGTAGCCAAGATTAGATAGTACATAGCGGTCAAATTGCTTAAACACAATAAGGCGTTCTTTTAAGCTTATCTCAAGTTTAGAACAAGACTTGCAAAATACACTGCTTATGTCAGCAGGATTAAGTGGGGCTGAAATGCTAGATAGGTCTGACTTGCCGTACAAATTGGCTGCTCTGGTTTGAAACTGAAGAAGGGGCCCCTGAAAATTTGATGATGCTTTAGACGCCATTGACGATATAGCGACACTTTCTTCAAGATCATTTTTATTGATTAAGCCTAAGCTTTCGAAATCTACTTCCGTAGTATTGGTTTGCTTGTTTTTCAGATTGAGTACGTTGGAATTTGAAAATAAATCACGAATACCTTCTTCAAAATCGTTTTCAATGCTTTTTCGTTTTATACGAATTTCACGCATGGCTTCAAAATATTGATTTTGTTCGTTGTTTGTCCTTGCATTATTTGCGAGTTCAAAAAAAGCATCATCAATGCCATCAAACATATTCTGAAGCATTTCAATTAGTTGGCGAGCGCTAAGATTACGTATTTTATCAATACGAGCAGCAGCTTCAGCATTTAAGCTATTATCATAATGCTGAGAGTCTCTTAAAGACGTAACGCCACTTGAATTGCTCATTAGCAAAACCTAATAAAATTAGTAACATGAATAATATATTCAGTTTCGAACATGTTGGTTATAGATAATTGTAACTGAAATATACCTGATTTAGAACTTTTATATTTGTAAAACTTGAGTTGATGAGTATGTTTTGGTGCGGGGTGGCTTAAGGTGTTTATCTATTTTTTCTTTTCATTAATTTGGATTGTTTTAACTATGTTGTCTTTGAGTTGTCTTATTTCAATTTGATATTCATTTATATATAGACAAACCGGGCTTTCTGGAAGGGTTTCAAGGGCTTCGGTGATGAGGCCGCTTAAGGTTTTAGGACCTGTAATTGGTAGATTCCAATCAAGGTTTTTATTGATAGTTCGGATTGGGGTGGACCCATCGATTAAGTAGCTCCCATCTTCTTGTGCAATAATGTCTTGATTGCTGCTGGAAGAGAAGTCTGTTGTGAACTCTCCAACAATCTCTTCAAGAATGTCTTCCATGGTTACTATGCCTAATACGTCTCCATATTCGTCTACAACTATTGATATTCTTCTTTTTTCTTGTTGAAAGTGTAAAAGTTGAGCGTTTAGAGATGTGCTTTCTGGTGTGAAATATGGCTCTCTGCATGCTTGTAAAAGTATAGCTTTGTTTGGTTCTTTGTTCGACATCACTCGAGTCATGTTTCTTAAGTGAAGTATGCCGATGATACTGTTGATGTCACCTTTGTAAACGGGGAGGCGGGTATGCTGGGATGTCTTTAGTTGGTGGAATATGGTATCCAGATCGTCGTCAATGTTAATCCCGATAACCTCGTTTCTTGGGATCATGATGTCGTTTACAGTAACTTTTTCTAGGTCAAGTATGCCGACGAGCATTTCTTGATGTTTTCTCGGTATTAAAGTTCCTGACTCGTTGACGAGGGTTCTTAGTTCTTCTCTGCTTATGTGGTTGTCTTGGTTATCTTCTATATTTAGCCCTAATAATTTTAAAAGGAAGCCTGTTACCAAATTGATCGACCATACAGCAGGGTAAAGAATTTTTAGCAGGGGTTTAAGTATGTGAGATGCTGGAAATGCAATTTTTTCTGGATAGTAAGCGGCAATGGTCTTTGGGGTGATTTCTGCAAAAATCAGCAGGATAATAGTGAGGCCGGCAGTGGCGATGGCAATTCCAGTATCTCCCCATATTCTAATGGCAATGACGGTTGCAATTGATGATGCGAGTATGTTGACGAAGTTGTTGCCGATTAAAATGACGCTAATGAGTTGGTCTGTTCTTTTAAGTAGTCTGCTGGCTTTAATTGCACCTTTATGTCCGCTTTTTTTTAGATGCTTAAGTCTATAGCGATTAAGCGATAGCATGCCTGTTTCTGAACTAGAGAAAAATGCAGACAATATAATGAGCAGGCATAAAAAAATCAGAAGGGTGGTGATCGGTGTTTCGCTCAAAATGGATATCCTGCTTGTTTGTTCGGTTGTGGTCTAGATTATTGAGTTTGAGTTATTATTTAAGGATTTGTTCAAGGACTAATTTGCTGCCAAAAAAGCCAATTAATAAAAAGCTGAATCCCCAGAGTGTCCATTTGCTCGCTGTTAAGCCTCTCCATCCATAAAAGTGACGTCCGGCCAAGAGTGTCGAGAAAATCGCAAAGGCTATAATGGATAAAATTGTTTTATGGACTAAATGTTGGGCAAATAAGTTGTCAACAAATAAGCTGCCAGCGATAATGGCGAGGCCAAGTAATATGGTGCCGCTCCAAATCATTTCAAATAAAAGATTTTCCATTGTTAGCAGTGGTGGGAGGTTTCTTAGTAAAACGGTATGGTTACGTTTTTTTAAGTTATTATTTTGCATGTAAACCAGTATTCCTTGGATTACGGCAATACTAAAAATGCTGTAAGAAATGATTGATAATGTAATGTGAATGAAAATGCCACTGTTCTCAGGGTTAAACGCTGGTATGTCGTTATTAAAAATTAAGGAGCTAATGAGGCTGAGGGCTGCCACTGGGTAACAAAAAATAAATACCGCCTGAAGTGGTTTGCGAGCAGAAAATATAATTAAGCCGCTAATAACAAAGAGGGCGACTAAGGATGCTGTATTAAAAAAGCTTAATATGATTTCATTATCGGTAAAAATTTGTTGGTATGCAATAAGTGCATGGCTAGAAACAGCAATTGTGCCGATCAGCATCGAAATAAAGGGTTTATTCTGAATCTTTCTCAAATAAATTAAACTTTGATGGAAAGTACCGAGTGTATAAAATCCTATAGACAAAAGGCTAAGTGCTAAAATATTCATTATGAGTTTTACTGTTCAACTTATGGCTTTTAAAGGGTTATAATGCTCGGTTTGCAACTACTTGGCAATATATAGAGACGAATCATGTTTGAAAATCTAACAGAAAGACTTTCCGATAGTTTGAAGAAGGTCACCGGTCAGGCGAAACTTACTGAAGATAATATCAAGGGGACCTTGCGAGAAGTGCGCATGGCGTTGTTAGAGGCGGATGTAGCATTGCCGGTCGTTAAGCAGTTTATTGCTCAAGTGCGTAAGCGTGCTATTGGGTATGAGGTGATGCGAAGTCTTTCGCCTGGTCAGGCCTTCATTAAGATTGTAAACGCAGAGCTGGTAGAAATGATGGGCTCTCAGTCGGAAGGCTTGTCATTAAACGCTCAGCCTCCAGCAGTTGTTTTAATGGCTGGTCTTCAAGGGGCGGGTAAAACTACCTCTGTTGCTAAGCTGGCTAGGTATTTATCTGAAAGGCAGAAAAAGAAAGTCATGGTGGTTAGTGCTGATGTGTATCGACCAGCCGCCATAAAACAGCTAGAAACATTGGCGGCAGAAGTTGGTGCAATTTTCTTTCCTAGTACTTCTGATCAAAAACCAGTAGACATTGCTGAAGCTGCTATACGAGAAGCAAAGAAAACTTTTGTGGATGTTTTGTTGGTTGATACGGCAGGTCGTTTGGCTATTGATGAGCAGATGATGGGAGAGATTAAAGACCTTCATTCTGCTATTAATCCGATAGAAACACTGTTTGTTGTGGATGCAATGACGGGGCAGGATGCAGCCAATACGGCTAAAGCGTTTGATGAAGCGCTTCCTTTAACGGGTGTTATTCTTACTAAGGCGGACGGCGATTCTCGTGGTGGTGCTGCTTTATCAGTTAGATATATCACAGGTAAGCCAATTAAATTTATGGGTATGGGGGAGAAGGTTGACGCGCTTGAAGCCTTTCATCCAGATAGATTAGCTTCGCGGATTCTTGGAATGGGTGACATTCTAAGCTTAATTGAAGATGCTGAGCGTAATCTAGATAAGAAAAAAGCTGAGAAACTTACTCAGAAAATTAAAAAAGGGAAAAGTTTTGATTTAGAGGATTTTCGTGATCAACTTGTTCAAATGAAAAATATGGGTGGTATGGCGGGTATGCTTGATAAGTTGCCTGGGATGGGGCAGATGGCTCAGGCGGCTCAGCAGCAGGTAAGTGATAAAACTTTAATCCAAATGGAAGCCATGATCTCGTCTATGACAAAAGCGGAAAGGTCTTATCCGGATTCAATAAACAATTCTCGTAAACGTAGGATTGCTAGTGGTTCTGGTTCTCAGATTCAAGATGTAAATCGCCTGCTTAAACAGCATAAGCAAATGCAAAAAATGATGAAGAAGTTTACTAAGAAAGGCGGCATGGCAAATATGATGCGTGGTATGAAAGGCATGATGCCGCCAGGTGGTGGTCATTTTTAAGTGGTTTTATAGAGTTAAAATGGCTTGGTAGTTGTTCTGAGGCTTTATTTCTTAAGTTGAGAATAAAAAACATAATTTACTATTTCCAATTAACTTTGAATATACTAGAATGTGCGCCCT
>TARA_R110001592_G_scaffold357066_1_pt1 | contig 15205 bp, 10 predicted proteins | sample TARA_R110001592 | Tara Oceans TARA_R110001592 (sample SAMEA4398387) | marine metagenome | biome: Polar Biome; feature: [SRF] surface water layer (ENVO:00010504); material: water (ENVO:00002006), including particulate matter (ENVO:01000060) such as... | depth 5 m
CTGGGGTTTAGGTCAGTGAAACCGCCTTCTTTTTCGGCGTCCTGAAACTTCTGTACCATCGCTGTTACCAAGTCAGAGGAGTCCTTCTTGAGTAAGGTTTTTAACGAGGCAACAGAATCTGCGTTATATACCGTTTCGCCTTGTGCATCACGGAAGGTACTGGATAGCTGTTCGTCAAGCTGGGTGCGGTCGGTGATAAATACGAGTTTGTACTGTTGCAATACAGGGTCGCGGCGCATTTTCACCGCAAGCATCACCATCGTCAGCGACTTACCTGAGCCTTGCGTGTGCCAAACAATGCCTGACTTATCTTTACGTGTTTCGCCAGTTTTAAGTCGTTCGATTACCTTGTTCACAGCTCTGAACTGCTGATAACGAGCCACCTTTTTAATTAATTTGCCTTCAATTGGCTCATAGATAATGAAGTTTTGGATAATATCGAGAAAGCTGGCCTTGTTGAATAAGCCGGCCAATAGCCTTTGTTGTGCTGTGGTGTTGCTTCCATCTAGTTCATTGTCAGTAAAGGGGTAAGCATCCTTCCAGTCGCCATAATGTTGTCCACCTGAGCTAATAGTACCCACTTTAGCTTGGTCACGGCAGCTTGATACCATCAATTGATTGTACCAAAACAACCTGTCTGCGCCTTCGCACTTCGACAAGTCTGCATTCGGATAACGCAAGTTCGCATAACGACGTAACTGGTTAATGCCTTCGGTGATGGGGTTGGTGATATAGGGTGATTTGCATTCAATAACCGCTAGCGGTATGCCATTCACAAAGCACACTATGTCGGGGATGATATTCTGGTTAACACCCTCAACTTTGAACTGGCTAGTACAGATGAATTCATTGTTATCAAGATTATCAAAATCGATGATTTTAACGGTTTGCCCTTTGCGACCTTTACCCAAGTCTTGCTCAACCGACTGATAGTTAACTAACGTGGTGTAAAAAGCATGGTTGTACTCCATCAACCCGGCACAGATAGGGTGAGTTAGTTCGCGAGATACTTTGCGCAAGTTCTCGTCGCTAATCCATGGATTGATGCGTTTGATGGCTGCTTCAAGATGATGAATTAGCACCACATCACGTTGGTAGGCTCTTGCACCCGCATCTGGTGTTAATTGTGCTCCATGCACGTATGTCCAACCCAGTTTCTCTAGCTGGGCTATGGCGGGGAGTTCAACCTTGTCTAATTCATCCTGAAATAAAGCCACTTATCAATATCCTTTTGTCCAACTTTGCATTTCGTCAATATACGGCTGCCATTCTTTTTTCGGAGCTAATAGTTCAAGCGAATGTAATATTGAGGCTATTGCTACTTCATCCGCACCAGAACGCTCTAAATATACAATTAACATTCCCATTGTGTGGTACAGGATTTTGTCTGATACGTCTGCATGCAGGCCACCAGTTAAATAGTCAAAAGAGCTTTTTGATGCGTCATGTTCATAGCTTCTTTTGTGCAAATGCTTTGCAAAGCTCTCAGTAACGGTATTAACAACTTTACTATCTAACTCAGTTTCTATTGTTACATCTTCGACTAGTGAAAGTGTCATACATCAACCCTTACTTTACCTGTGAGCAAGTCTTGCATTAGGGCTTTTTTCATATTGATAGAAGATTTAACTTTTTCTTCTTTAAGCTCAATGTCACCATCTAATTGGAGCAATACATTAGATATTTTTCGTTGCTCATCTAATGAAGGCAATGCCAATTTAATATTCATCACGTCTGAACCGGGTAAATTTGCAACTGTTCCTTTTCGAATGAATGACTCAACCTGTTTAATTGCAGGACTAGTTTGCATAAAATACAGAATAAATTGTGAATCCACATCATTTTTTGGAGATAACTTTATTGCGTATGCGCTTGCAATATAAGATATTTTTTGTTTATGAAAAATTGCTGTAGCACCGCAATCAGCAGTTGTAATCATAACCAAGTCACCTTCCTTCAACGCATGGGATTCGACCACATTAGCGTCAATTTTTGCTGTAGGAACTTGCTGATAAGTAATTTTGCCGGATTTTGAAACATCAGTTCCACGTATGGTTTTCACATTCCCTCGTAAATCATAATCTTTTGAGCTAAATCGTGGGCCGTATTTGTAATCAATAAAGATTTCAGAAAATTTAACAACCTCCCACCCAACCGGAATCCTGCCCATTGGCGAGTCTTTGAATTCAAGATGCCCGATGCCTTTGGTCAGCAACTCTTGCATCATGGCGGTTTTCAGGTCTTTTAACTTGTCAATTTGCGCCTGTGTTTTTTCGATCACCTCATCAACGGAGGTGAGTATTTGGGCGATTTTTTGTTGTTCTGGGAGAGGGGGGACGATTTGTTTTAGGAGAGCTAAATCTTTCCAATAGATAGCTGCGACACTAGTAGTTCCTGCAACTATCTGTTTTAACTGTTGTACTGTGCTTCCGAGGTTGAAAAGGTATCCCATGTAAATAGGATCAATATAATCATTAAACTTTAATCTTAATAAATTGTTGTCATACACAGCTTTTAAGCGTTTTTCACAAAAGTTAGATACTTTACCAACTAATTCTGGAGTGTTTCGAGTGTTGAATAAAAAGTCTCCATATTCGAGTGTTAACGATTGCAGCTCTTCTTTGTTCTCAACGTACTCGACCTTATCATAATTGATACGGCCTCCTTTCAAATTACCCATTTTCAACAAAAGTACATTGCTAAGGCCAGTGCCACGTGAAGTCGTACCTAGTATTTTGTTAGTAACAAAATTTTCTAATTTATCTAAGCTCCATCCATCAGGAATAGCATTCACTGCACCAACGCACCCTGCAACCTTATTACATGCGAGTCCGACATCACTCATACCCCAACTCCGCAAGATAGCCCTTCATCACCGACTCAGCGGTGGCGACCTGCTCATCAAGCTGATGCAAAGAAACGTGGTACTTATCCCACCACTTTTCGAATTGATTGATAACGCTAGCGCTGGCATCACCGACCAAAGTGCGCAGTTCTTCTTTGGCTCCAACCTCAGGTTTGAAATCGTAATAATCATCTCGCTTATCGAACACGGCACTCACATCAAACCCATCAAGGATTTCTTCTTGAATGTAGTCGGCGTGTACTTCACGCACTGGCACGCCGCCGTGCAAAATAGCACGCACGTCGAAGATTTCCGGTGGAGGTGAGGTGTCAGCATAACGGCGAATATTGAGGTTGTAGTCGTTTTCGGAAATCTCGCTAATATCGACCACTTTGGCGTAGCGTTTGATGTCTTGATAGTCATCAAAGGTGGCAACAATTTTATCTATATCAATCTGGCGCAAGGTGTTCTGGTTTTTGCCTTCTTGAAACTCAAGCTCACTGTTGATGAACAGCACTTTGTTTTTACGCGTAGCGGGTTTGTTTTTGTTGATGATGAGTAAACAGGCAGGGATGCCAGTGCCGTAAAAAAGTCCAGACGGTAAACCGACCACCGCTTCTAACAAATCATCTTCGAGTATACCTTTGCGAATTTTTTTTTCGCTTGAGCCGCGAAACAAAACGCCATGAGGCATTACAACACCTGCCATGCCTTCGTCATTTAAGCTGGCAATCATATGTTGTACAAATGCTAAATCACCTGCATCTTTTGGTGGCGTGCCGTAGGGGAATCGACCATAACCATCATTGTCACATTCTTCTTTACCCCAGCCTTTTAACGAGAAGGGAGGATTTGCGATCACCCTGTCAAACGTCATCAACTGACCTTGATCTTTATGCTGTGGGTCACGCAATGTGTCGCCTTTACGAATATCCGCACTGAACACGCCATGTAAAAACATGTTCATCTTACAAATTGCCCACGTATTTAGATTCATCTCCTGTCCGGCCAAAGACAAATTAGCTGCATTTTCACCGTGACTCGCGAGGTAGTTGCGCATCTGGATTAACATACCGCCCGAACCTACCGTCGGGTCGTACAAACGCATACCAGCATGGGGCTTCAGTAGCGACACCAGTAATTGCACAACTTCGCCGGGCGTATAAAATTCGCCGCCTTTTTTACCAGCGCTGTCAGCAAACATTTTGATAAGGTATTCATACGCCGTACCCAATAAGTCTGGGCGCTCAAAATCAGCAGTACGCAAGCGATGCTGGCTAAAGTGTGATAACAAATCACGAAGCTTTTTGTCTGACAGTTTGTTTTTGATATTGAAGTCAATAGAGACCAAAACGCCTTCTAGCGAGCCGTTATGTTCTTCAATCGCTTCCGTCGCTTTGTTAAGCTCAGCACCGATATCGTGCTTTAAATCTTTAAGATGATCCCATCTAGCGTTCTTAGGGATGAAAAAGGTGCTGTCATACTCATCTTCGTCTTCTGCAATCTTTGCGGCTTCATCTGTGGTTTTACCCTTACCAACGTAATAGGCGATAACCTTCTCTCGCTCCTCGTCAAAGGAGTCTGATAAGCGCTTTAAGAACATCATGCCGAATATGTAGTCTTTAAATTCTGATGCATCCATGTTTCCGCGCAAGATGTCAGCGGTTTTCCAAAGAAATGATTCGAGTTGTTGTAAGGTGAGCTTATGCTGCATTAACGATGTCCGTGTTAGATGATTAGTTAGCGATAGTTACCAATTTAACCATAGTAGCTATCTAAAGAGGTAATGGGAATTATGAATTTATGTTGGAGTTCGATAACTGTACGTTTGATGTAAATCAAAGTTTCAAATGAGGTTGCTTAAATGCTGGAAATATTAATTCAGACGTATCCCTCATAACATGTGTTATTAACCTGAGTAGTAGCCATATCCCGAGAGAAATAAGACTCCTTTTAGCGAAAAACTAGAAACACCTAATGTTTAATCTTCTGTTAAAAAAACGAATTAATCCCACTTTAATAAGTGACCCAACTCTTCTCTCGAATTAATTAATTAATTGTTGTCTAAAAAACGTATTGCAGAGATGAGATGATTTAATTAATCAATTTAATTTCGTTTCTACGCTCGATGAATTCAGAGGCTATTTCGAAACAATCCAGTTTGCGCACATTAACTTCCAGTTTACTAACACAAACTTTTTCTTCACACATTTTCAAAAGATGGGATTGTTCAACGCAAGCTTCGATGCAATACTGCTTCAACCCCCCATCACACTTCTTAAATAGTTCGCTTGATAAAATTGATGAATCAAAATTTAATTGTTTTGAAATATCATTCTTAACAAGTTTTAGCGCTTTATAAGATGAGTGGAGCATATCCTCCAATTGATCTTTGGGTATAGCAGAATTAGCGCTCCATTCTTCGAAATTATCTATTGTACTTTCAAGCATTTCTTTAAATCGATTTAATTCAGAAGGATGAGTTCTAGATAATTCATTTTTCACACTAAATTGATCATAAAAATACCAATAATAAAGTATTGGGAATCCAGAGGCTGGTGGAATTCCAAGTTTTATAAAAACTTTATTTGCCCATGTGTCGGCCTCTCTTTCATATTCCCGTTGTTGTTTCAACGATTTAGCCGATTTTTTTTCATGTTTCAATACTTGATGACCCACCTCATGTGCAAGTGTATACCACATGTATATTAAGTAGAATTTATGGACATTTAAGCCAAATATTTCGTCTCTTCCAAGTCGTTCAAGGTCAGTAGCAGGTATGTCGCCAAATGTGAACGGACTTTTTACAGGTATCAATTTGTCAGTTTCATAAGTTTCAAACATATGCTTAGTGAAATCGACACCATACCCATTAATGTTCAAGTGCTGTTCAATTGCATAAGCGATAGCTAGGGATTCGACAAGAAAGCTAAATCCCGATGAGATTTCAATAATTAAACGGCCTTTCCTTTGATATGTTCTAACAACATTATGGTCTGGATGGTCTATTAGGTTGATGTTAATTTTATTAATAATAATGTTATCTAGTGGGCTTGATACTCGTGAAAACTCATCGATACCCTGTTGAATGATCTCTTGAGGAGCGTCATTTGGTAATAAACCTACAAACTTTGCACGTGCTGTTACCGATATAAATTGAGATATGAAAATAGTAATTAAGCTAACTAAAAGGTAGTTTCGGTTAACCATGTTGAAATCTCCTTAATTTTATCTGTTTGGTTGCACATTTCATCTTGGCTATCTTCCAAGCAAGCAAAGTACTCTTCAATGTCTTCTTTCTTAAATTTTTGGCGTAATAAATAATCTCGATAGTTTTTTAAATTTTCAATTGCAATGAAAATTCCATCTCTGTGTACTCTAAAAGGTGAGGATTTTTTAATATCAATATGTTCTAGTGTGTTGATAGACCTAGTTAAATCTCTAAATCTAAATTTTGATTGAGCATTTAAGTACTGATACTCGACTGTTATTTCTTCTCCATCACTTTGCGTATCTGTTTGTTTTATATTAAGTCCATTAACGAGTGCGACCGACAATACAGTGCTTCCAAATAGCGAGAAAAAAACTCCCGGGCCAACATTTAAAAGTTTAGCTGTAAATCCTTTCCCTGAAAATTCAGCTTTTTGCGCAGTAAGAACTCCGATTTTAAAAAGATGCCAACCAAGAATGATTGAAATTCCAGCAAAACTTATAATCAAAATCCTTTCTACAGCTCTTAGTACCTCGGGTTCCATCATTAAACTCCTTTAAAATTAGACAGAATCAGCTTTAACATTTTCCGTATAGTTAAATCATAAAATTATATGTGTTTGGGTAGGCTTCGAAACTATAGCAGTTAAAGTGAGTAACTTCGAAAACACAGCTTGTTTTTTATAGCTATAGCGCTTTGGGTTATAGACACAAGTTAATAGGAGATTCATTTAAGGACTGATTAGTGACCATTGGTTAATTTCTTTTCGTGGAAAAGTGATTAGCATGTAAGTTAAATTTTACAGTATAATTCAAGGGCTACTTAATCCATTGAACCCGTTGTTTTTTTAGAGTCGGATGTCGAGTCAGTTGCTCAGTAAAATGGGACTAACTTTATACAGGACTAATAGCTAACTATTTTTGTTTTTCCCTACAACGATGTTAAATTGACTACAGTAATCACCTTCCTGCTCTATGCATGCTTTCCGAGAAGAATATGAAATATAAGACAATTTTAATGGGGTCGGTTTTAGCTCTATTCTTAAACCTAACAGCATGTGGCCAGACCGTTGATACTAATTCCCCACTCACCTCAACCGAACCAGTTGTTAAGCAATCGACTTCTGGTATCTGCCACGACAAAACTAGCCCGTCATACAATCGGACGAAGAAGTATAAGGGGTTCGATACTGTTGCTGCATGTGTTGCTGATGGAGGGCGTTTACCTAAGTCTAAAACTAACGCGATAGATAAGGCCACTAACGAAGCCATCGAACACGGCAATGCCTTTGTAGGCCTTTACGATAGAAGCGATTGGCCACATTGGTTAGATAGTGATACCGACTGCCAGAATACTAGGCATGAAATACTCATTCAGACATCAAGAAAGCCCGTCTCATTTAAGTCAGATAGAGAGTGCAATGTGCTTATGGGGGAATGGTATGACCCATATTCTGGAGATACATATATTGTATCCAACGAGTTAGATCTTGATCATATCGTCCCGCTGAAATTCGCACATGGGCATGGCGCGGATAAGTGGAACCGGGAAAGGAAATCACAATTTGCCAACGATATCGAAAATCTTATTCTCGCTCAGGCTTCTTTAAATCGTCAGAAAGGAGCCAAAGGGCTAGATGAGTGGCTGCCACCAAATCATCAATACAGGTGTCAGTACATCACTCGCTTCAACAACGTTATGGCCAAATATGACTTGGCATACATCCCGTCAGAGCAGCGTATTGTGAATAAAGTGGTGGAGGCGTGTGGTGGGTTAGATTAGGGAGTGACCTTGGCTTTTGTGCCATATTCATGGATTTTAATTTGCACCGTTAACACTTTTAATGCGCGTTTGTAGTGGCATCGAAATTTTGGTCGATCATTAAAAAATTTGTTAGCAGGAGATAAATATAAACCTGAAAATGGTTCTTTTTCCGAACGTCTATTCAAACTTAGACATTTTCAATGTCTTTCTCAAACGCTTTAAGCAAATTTTCTACTTGCAAGATTGCTTCAGGAAACGTTATTTGCTTATTCGCAATTTGGTCTTCGATTACTTTAATTTGACGTTTAGCCAGATTAACACAGGCCTTTAGTGAAACTGCATTGTAGACCTTTGTATATCCATGAATATCAGCAAAAACTAGATCTATGTATGTATCCAAAGAGCTAAGGTATTTGTGACCCGTCCATTCCTTTAGTTGCATTTTAAATGTTTCAGTGTGAAGTATATTTTTTCGGAAATCGTCTTTATTATTTATTTCTTTAGCGGTGAGAATGAGTTCTTTAAGTTTATCTGTGATGAATGCGTGTCTCCACAAATGCGGATGCACCTGTTCTTCAATGCCTAATATCTTTTTCCATTTGTTAATGTAAGTTGTCCATGAATCTTTAGCTAGGGGAAGTCCAGAAGTTAAGCTGATAAAAAGGGAGTCATGTGTTACTTTTTTCTTTCTCATTACTCGCTTGCGCACTTTGATGTAATCCGCAATTATTGACAACAAAAGGTGTGGCACCGGAACCTTTCTAGTGGCATTTTTATCTTTGCGCTTTAGCGTGGTAAGAGTAAGAATACCTGTACGTCGAGCTGCTTCATAATCGCTCATTTTAATCAAATGAAGTTCTTTTACACGTCCACCTATTTGTTCCATGGCAGTGTATAGGGCCATGTCTCTTTTACGCTTATCTTTGCCTTCTTGAGTCTTTATATACTCCCAAACGAGTAAGGCATTTTCTGACGATACTGGGTGGCGATTTTTGTATTCATCACTAGTTGGTATGGCTGCGTGGGTGATTTTGATGACTTCTTTAAGTTCTTTTTTTCCTTTCTGTTTTATTTTGTAGCGCTTCTCAATCGTTTGGATTGAGTTCCTTTTATTGGTGCCAATAAAGTTGCTGAGGTCATGGAAGTTTTGCAAAAATATCAAGAAATCAATACAAGTATGGGCAATTTTTATAACTGTATTATTTGTGCGCTTAAGTTCACCAAGAGCCGTTCGGTCTGCTTGTAAAGAGTGGATAAATAGAGTCAATGTTGAGTCTGTAAGTTGGCTAAATCGGCTCAACATAGGTTGTTTTTCGATAAAGTGAACTAGATGAATAATATCGTATGCATACCCACGAACCGTATCACTTTTTAGATTCCTATGTATTAACGAATTAATGTATGCATTTACCTCAGCACAAGGTATATGGCTACTGTAAGTAACGAAAGGAGTATCTAAAGGCTTCCGAAAGACAAGTTCATTATCAAACCCAAGATGACTCCATTGTTTGAAATTTTTAAGCTTTCGAATCGCCATTACTCACCTATATTCAATGTATGATTCAGTTCTGCTTCAATTTTTTTGTTATGATATCGATATATTTCTTTTCGTTTTTCAACAGATCCTTTGTATTCCGCCAATTGTTTGAGTTTCGAACGCAACTCTGAAATCATAACCGTCATTAAGAAATTGCTTCGCTGGGCTTTATCAAGCTGTGATTCAAGCTCACCAACTCTTTTTTTTAAGCCTACAGCGGATTGCTTATTGCTTTTAGATGTTTTTACGCCAAGCAGCGAAGCCTCAATTGCCGATTTAGCGTTTTTACGCAGTTCATCTAAAGATATGAACCCTCTAGTTAAAAGATCCTCTGATCTGCTTTTAACAGTGTTCAACGAACATGAAACGATATTACGTTCGAGGTTTTGATAATCAGCGATTGCTGCTTGTGATTTGAGAGCATCTTTTAGCCCCTCGTCTCCTATAAAATCAATAGGTGATTTAATAACCTCCTTTAAAAGTTTCTCTGTTTCAATAACCTTAGCTTGGTTTTTTTTTAATACTTTCAATGCATTAATCCTTAATCTAGGTCTTTAACTTTTAAAATAAGATTAAAGGTTTGAGTCTTATTCCCATCAGAATCTTTTACGGTAAAAAACTCTGGCTCTAATGATATTTGCTCTTCTTTCAGAAGCTGGATGACTTCAGTCTCAACTTCTTGTTCTAGTCGTATTTGTTTGATGTGAGGTACGGTTAAGTACGACTCTTCATTGTATTCACTGGATGCTTCGCTTAACGTCTCAACAGTGATTGGAGTCGAGGTATCCTCGGTTATACGCTTTGCAATTATTTTGCGAAGTTCTTCTATGCCGTCGAGTTTGGCTAATTCAGAACTTGAATCTACGATGCCGCGAACAATCACACTCGCTTTTGCACCATTTAACACTGCTCCAGATTCTGATTCTGAGATATAGTTATAGATATGTTCGATATCTGAATGTCCTAGCATCCATCGCAAGGAGTCCATACCATCAAACCCTTTTGACCAGAAGAATGCCATTGCAAAAAAGCGTCTAAGTTGGTGCTGACGAACGTAATTACGACGATCCTCACCATTATTATATTTGACCAATTCAGTCTCCAAATAATCACATAAAGCATCTAAGTGAGAATTGAACGTTTTAGAATTAACGTTGCGGAATGTATAACTTTTAAAGTCGAGGTTGTTGAATAAAGATAGCGTGCCTTCGACAAGTTTTAATTCGCTGGCCTTGATGTTAAATTGTTCAAGCTCCCAAACAAACATAGCAATAGATAATGGAATTGGTCTTTCGGTAATGGTATTCATCCCTCTTGAGCCTGTTTTTTTTACTATAGAAATAAGACTGTATTCAGTCTTTGCGCCCTCTTCTGAAAAGGGGGTTATATTTGGGGAAAGATTACCATTTGGCTTTAACTTCATTAGCTCATCTTGTCGTTTCGCCATAATTGCGCCCACCAAGATCTGTATTGCGCCTTGCAGCACAGATAAAAGCTCAAACAAACTTTCATTGTGTCTAATTCGTTCATGTCGGTTTTCGGTGCCTACAGCGAAGTTCTCTATTTGCTTTATGCCTTTTTGGAGGCTTTTATTGCTGAGGAGATTAAGAGCTTTCGTCTGGAACCATTGGCCTCGCTCAGTATCAGCCATTTCTTGGTGTAACTCCTTGTCGCGGGCTTTGCTAGTGTGATTTGGACGGAGGGGATTAGAGTTTCTTGCGTTTGATTTGCTTTTTGCTTCTGAGAGTATATTTAATATTTCATTAAGTAAGGTGGTGTCATCCTTGCCGTTTGATAGGAATTCTTTGGTAAAGTCATAACATTGACGGATTAAATTGAATACGAACTTTGGTGGTTGCGTCCGTGTGCGCCCTACATTTCTTAAATTTACTAACTGATTAATATGGGTCGCATTTACTTGTTCTGACACTACCGTTGGGCTTGCTGCGTCTTTACGTTCTATGTTTGTATGAATTAGTCGAATTGAGTCTATGTAGGTTGAAATAGTATGCCGAGTTGCACTTGAAGAATTATTTCGGTTGTCAACCGCACGAAATTCTGTGGTGTGTTTTGGCTCTTTCAGGTGAAGTTCAGGATAGGTTGGAAATTTAATTCTTTGATGCAATATCTTGCCATCAAACAGCAACTTGGTCATTACATTGGAGTTTCCGCTATAATGAATACTAACACCTTTGTGATAGAAACCTTGTTCAAAAAGCCAAGCACACGACATCTCTCTATTATTGGGGTTTATCAAAATATCATCTTCAACGATGTCCCGTGCAATGTAAGGGTATTTCTCTTGAAAATTTTGAAGGTCTATTCTTGTAGTATTCTTAGCTTCATTATCAAGTAATGCTTTGATCCGTTTTTCTGGCTCGTATATTCCATTTCTAACTCCTCGTTCTGAGCATTTTACGAGGATACTCAGCCAAAAATCATCGTTTACATTCAGAAGATGATATTTTGCAAGGTTTAAGACATCAGAATGCAGCAAGATAGAATTAATTAAAGTGATTACTCTGTTTACTTTTTGGTAGGCTGTTGTTTTACTGATAAGTCTGCCGCCATTTTCGAGTGGATTATCAACTGCTGCTATCCAGTACTTAAAGCTGTTTAATAGTTTGAGATGCCTTTTGTCGGTTAGTCGCTTACCGTCATTCAGATAAACACTATCCCAATGTATCTCAACGGGAGTTTTATCAAACATTAGATCCCATTTTTTTGCAGTAAAATCGGACTCTAGCCACTCAGGTTTTCTATCGTCGTAATCATAGATACCTGTATGGATTTGAGTGATGACATCTAAAACTCGATAATCATTATGATTTATGGAAAAGTTAATAATCTGTTCGAGACGTTGTTTGCTTAGTCCGTTCAACTTTGAGTGGTCTTGCACGATTTCCTCTATAAGGTGAGTAATCGATGTGTTGTCAACAGCGACGGTTAACATAGCAGCGCTTCCTTGATTAAATTCATATCAAGTTGATTTTTGTTGGCAATATGAAGCATCTCCATTAAATTAGCGTCAGCACAATGTTTGCCTGAGTCTAAGGTATCTAGGATAAACACAGCCGACTGATACCAGTGGAGGACAATATCTAGAAACGATTGTTCATCGTCACTACTCTCGACAATAACGCGTATCGCTATTAATAGTTGTAAGAGCGAGGTGGAAATGGTGTAAGTCAACTGATTGAATACCAAAAAATCAGATGCTTCATCTTGAGTCTTGGGATGTTTAGGAGAATGATCTTCGGAAAGATCCGGAAACTGACTGATGCCGTGATTCTTTATGAACACCCCGATATCTTCGGCGGTCATATTAACTGCTTCAAGGCGATACGGAGAGTCTTTCATGGCCTCAAGCAAGATAGCGTTTTGGAATTGACGTATCCAACGGTCATTAAAAAAGTCCATTAGAGGTTTTGGAAGATAACAGGCTAGTAATCTTGCGTCTTTTTGTACATGTCCAAGTGCCTCTGCAACTATGTCCATGGAGCGTGTTTCCAGATATATCTGTAGACCTCGGTGACGCCTTACAGAGCGCAATGAGTGTATTTCAGAAATCGCTTGAGCATCCTCTGTTGATATTTCACTTTTTTTATCAAAAAGCGACTTATCTTGTAACCAATCATAGAAATCCTTCGCTGCGTGCAGAGTGGAATTAAGGTTTACTAAGCAAGAGCTGTTTGATGTAGAAGCGATTAGAATCATCTTTCGCCAATCCGTATTCCCTGCCGATCTTAAGTGCTCACGAGCTGTGTGAGTATGTTTTATTAAGAATTCAACAACGGATTTAGACATATCATTAAGTACAACTTCTTGTTGTGCGTTGGTTGAACCTTTACGTGGTTTGTGACTTACAGCAATGTATTGATTACCTGTTTGCTGATAGCCAACCATATTACCATTAGTATCAAACAGCTCCCATTTCTGTAGCCAAGCGGGCGTTATTTTAGGGTGTTCTATAACAAGTAATGTTAATAGGACGTTGAGTGTAGATGTTGAGGGGAGGTTCAATTCGATGTTTAGTCTTTTAGATTCCCTGTGACATCTCAAAAAACTTAAGTAATTTTGCTTTGCATTTATTCCGTGCTTGTAAAAAGTTGCAACAGTATTTTTAAGATTTTCGAAGCCCACAACGTTGTAATACTCCACATCGCATGGGCTAAAATTCAAAGGTTTTACAAGACCAGTTTTAATAAACTCTTTATTTCGAGCTTCTTGCGCTAACAAGCCTTTAAACTTAACAAGGCAAACATGCGAAATGTGTTTTAGATCTCTATCAAGGCTTTGCTGAATAATTGAAACTGCTTCCTCATCTTTAATTTTTAGAGGGATATTCGTAAACCAGCGTATTTTCTCACTTGGCGTAGTATCACCACCTATAGAGAATGTTGGTGCATTATTCTTTGGATCTTTCCAAACTGGGATGATAAACGGCTTGAGAGGCTTATCGAAAACCTTTGAGTCTATAAAGCAGTCTGTATAGATATAAACCATAGATGCCCAAGTCTTATGAAAGTTTTTTGGGCAAAAAAGAGATGCTTGAGATTGCACAAATAAAACCTTGTAGACCCTATAAAAAAAAGGCTGGACACGATTTTCACTCAATATGTTTTCTATACTCTCACCACTCTTTTCCTGATAAACATAGGTAATTCCAGTAAAAAAATGTTTTAAAACCTTTACAGCAGTTCTAAGGCTGGTTGTTTTTTGTTTCCAAGCATAGTTTTTTATAGCGTTATGCACTTTTTCGGTAAAGCCTGCACCAAATTTCACATAAATCATATCGAGGTGAACCTCGATTTTTTTGCCATCTTTTGATTTAACGTGCCACCCTTCAAGGTACTCCATTTTTGCTTTATCTATTTCAGTTTTCTGGAATTTAGAAAGGCAAAGCAGCGCATCATCTGAGTTTTCACCATTCGATAGCTTTAATTTTTCAAGTCTAAACTGCTTACTTTTTGCAATATGGCAAAAAAGATTTTCAAGCTTGCGACAAAAATCGTATTTAAGTTTTAAGCTGATATTTTTAAAGCTGTAAATAAAACCAATTATCAAGTGAAAATGCTCTTTGAAGGCATTCGAACTATTTAGAATTTTAAATGCCGTGTAGTTTTCTTGTTCTACAACATAGCAATAGGCTTGGTAAATACGCAGAACTTGTAAACGTCCAGCCTCTGGTAGGTGCTCTTCCAATGTTTGGGTCAGGAATTTATTATACTCTTTAGAAAGTGCAGTGTTTAATAAAGAAAGTTCATCTAAAATAGCTGTATTCACTAGTTGTTCCGATGGATAAAAAAACAGCAATTAACATATATGCCACTCTGTTTGCTGTCAATCAGATTTAAGTGTTAAATTTAAATTAATTTCTTTAAAAACAATAACATACGGTATATTCGGCACTCATATCAGTATTGTTTTTAATGATGGAATCTCACTTAAAATAGTTGTATTCACAGGTAAATCCGATGGATAAAAAGACAGGGGTAAAGGTATGCACCATTCTGATAGTTGCCATCAGTTTTAGGTGTGAAAATGTAAAAACACCTTAAAAAAAGAATAATATACGGTATATATATGCTCTTAATCAGGAGCTTTCTTTTTAATCAAGAATGATCCTTCTTAAGAGGATTGTATTCACAAGTGCACCCGATAGATAAATAGACGGAAGTTAAAATATATTCCACTCTGATAGTTATCAATCAGTTTTAGGTGTTGAAATAAAAATTAATGCATTTAAAAACAATGTCTTACTATACTTTGATTGTTTTTTGTTATTAGGATTACGTCTGGCTCATCTAAAAATAAAACCCCGTGATGCGCTAATGATATTTCTCCG
>TARA_R110001592_G_scaffold100277_1_pt1 | contig 15179 bp, 16 predicted proteins | sample TARA_R110001592 | Tara Oceans TARA_R110001592 (sample SAMEA4398387) | marine metagenome | biome: Polar Biome; feature: [SRF] surface water layer (ENVO:00010504); material: water (ENVO:00002006), including particulate matter (ENVO:01000060) such as... | depth 5 m
TCTGAGCTGGCGGAAAAGTACGAGACTCGTGAAGAGGCCTTGCGCGAAAGATACGATAGCGTGGTAAAAGACTACCAGGAGCGCAACGAAGAAGTCCGTGAATCGGTGTTGCACAAGCTGTCTGACTTAGACGCTAAGATGACGACTGGCCTCGGCGAGATGCGCGCACATTATCAAGAAGCGAAATTGCACCAGTTAGCTAAAGCTAAAGGCGGTGGGAAATGAACGGAAACACTTGGGATTCAATCCATAAGGTGCTGACTGCTTTACTTACAGCCGCCCTCGTAGGCCTGGCCACGTTTGTGGTGGAAGTGAAGGTTGAACTTGCGCAGATACATCTACAGCTGCAGCAAACCAACGAACAAACAAGTGCTATCCTGGTGGTACTCGACACAATCGCTCCACGCACTCCGCAATAGAGGTTGCCATGAAACATCTGTTCTTCGTCGCTTTGGCTCTCGCTGACGATACATCGCCCGAAGCGCCCCCTGAGCCACCCGAGACTGTAGTCGAGCAAGCTGTGCAGGTGAATGAGCGCCTGGCCGAGATTCTGGAACGCGTCGAGGAGATGAAGGCAGCGGAAGATGCCACGGCTTCAATCGAGTCGGAACCTGTCAAGCGGGTTGAAGCATCCCCTAAGACCGAGTAGAATCAAACATACTGGAGATCACTATGGCGACTTCTGCCACCCTACCTCTTGCGCGAATCACATCTCAGATGGTTAAGAATACCGCAGTGGGTGCGTCTGCTGACAACCACCTCACGGGCTCAAACGCCACCATCTACATGTTGGACATCACCAACAACCATGGTAGCGCAAAGGGATACTTCAAAATCTTTGACAGCGCTAACCCTACTGTGGGCACAACGTCCCCTGAAATCATCATCCCCATCGCAGGCGCTCAGCGTCAAATTGTGACCATTGCCGAAGGCATCACATCCACGACTGGTATCTCTTGGGCGTTCGTCAACGCAGCGGGCACCGCAGGAACGGGCGCAATCACAGGTGGCGCCCTCGCAATCGTTGTTGTCAAAGCTGGGGCATAAGGAAGAACGAATATGGCTTTGTCTACCGTCACGCTTAGCACCCGCTTTGGGTCCACCTTCGCCAAAGAGACATCGGCGACGGCTACTAAATCAGTCATCAAAGCATCGTCAGGTACGCTGTACACGGTTGAAATCAACAATACAGCGAACACCGCAGCGAACACATTTGTCAAATTCTACGACAACTCAACGGGTAGCGTGACTGTAGGGACGACCGGTCCTGACGTTGTGCTGAAGGCACCTGGCGGTAAGACAGTCACTTACCAGTTCGCCCTGGGCATTGCGTTCGGTACCGGCATCGTGATGGCGGCAGTGTCTACTGCAGGCACCGCAGGCACTTCTTCTCAGAACCCTGCTTCAGCTGTCATTGTTAAGGTTGTCTACGATTGATCTTGCGCGCTTCCTTGCGGGCTTCTTCGCCTAAGTCAATCAACAGAGCCGCCCATTCGTTGTAAGTGTCAGGCCCTGGCTGCAGCTTCTTCTGCGAGGCTGAAAATGCTTCTGCCAATCCTTGGATATGGCGAATTGTGGGCGTGCGCGCGCCACTTTCCAGACGACTTACTTCAGGTTGACTCAGACCTGCGCGTCGAGCCAGCTCAGCTCGACTCCAGTTACGGTGGATACGGTTCTTGCTCAAGCACGTGATAAACCCGTTGTCGCCGCTCATGTTGACTCCTGCAGTTCCCCTGAGATTAGCTTCAGGTTACCGCCGTGTCAATGTCAGACTGCGTCATCCATTACGACATCGATGATTTCGCGCTTAATACAGTAGCACTTGACGGATGCCTTTCCGACTCGAACAGAGACAGACGCGTGATACTTCCCTCGCGTGTGCAACCACTCCCGATCCTTCCAACGCTGCAGAACCTCATCGGGCCGATGCCCCAGTTCTTTGAGCACCCGCTTCAAGGTCACAGTTGTAACCGCGATGTAATCCCAGGTCTCCCAATCGCACCAGGCGCCATACCAACCGTTGTGGGGAACTTTCGGTGCGCCGTCGCTGAATGATTCGTTCCGTCCCCAGAAGCAGGTTTGGTTCATTGCGCACCAAGTGGCCACATCTTCCAACGCTGCTCGGGGTCTGTCCGCGTCCTGCGATGCAAGTTCCTGCGAACTCACCAACACCATGAACGGGTCCTGACTGGGACGAGGCACACCCAGCTGATGGGCAATACTGGCGGCAACGTCCAAGACCGCAATGTGAGCGGCATGCCGGCGCCCCACTGCAGTTTTCGACGCATCTACATACTTCAGCCGGGTGGCCTCATAAACCTCTTTGATTCGGTCCCACTGTGCTTCATTCGCTACCAGGTACCGAATCATCTCTCGCCCAAGCCATCCATGGTTCTCGTGCACGATGGCTTGAACTTCTTCACTGACACGTCCACCCACTTCGGGGTCATCCCCCAGCGGTCGACCTTTGAGCGTAATGACGCGAGCCCGTGTGCCTCCGTCCTGCGAGAATGACGTGGCGGCACCTTCTCCTGAGGAGATGAGGATGCTGCGCCAAGTGGAGACTTCCTGCACACCTGTGATGCTTCCACGCCCACGTCCTTGGCCTTGGCAGAAGTCATAGATGACATCGCGCACAATGCCGGGGTGCTTGGCCCGCTTGGTCTCATCGAGGATGAGAGGCAGACTATGCAGCATGCCCGCAGTCCGTTCAATCCAGACTTTAGTGGCATCCCAGCTGTACATTGCAGTGGGGAGCGAATCTGCCGGGCGTCCCCACACACTGGCAGCCAGGCGTAGGATGGTTGATTTACCGCCGCTGGTCTCACCTGAGAAGTCCACGATAAAGCTCGGCACGTTGAGGATGCGCAGCAGCGGGGTAGCCAGAGACGCGTACAAAGCAATCATGGCGAATGGGAAGTCTCCCACCAGGTCAACGGCTCGCCGCCACTTGTCGGGGTCTCCTGTCTGTGTCCACCCCTGCATGACTGCTTCGTGCCCAGGTGCCGTCGTAAGTGACAAGCGACCCATGTTGGTGTCTGGGGTGTAGTGAACGTCGGGCAGCAGGAAACTGTTGCCTGGGAGCCATCCCATGTGCGGAGAGGTGCGGATGGAGGGGAGACGATGCGCATTCTCAGCTTCAAAGTCAGACAGAAAGCTGATGAGCTGAGATGTGGTGTTGCTGCTGACGGGTGCTTCCAGGTCCGCCAACTCCATGATGCGACGAGAGTCGAGGATGACTCTACGGTCCACGACCCGGCCGCACCAACCACCTGCCCCGCGCCACAACGCTTGTCGGCGTGCTTCACCCGTCATCAAATTGGAGGTCCTGGCCGACAAGAAGATGGGGGCATTGGCGATTCGGTGGCGTGACACTTCACCATCTGGCCCCGCAGCCAATCGGTAAACTCCAGAGTTATCAATCTGATACCCCCGTGGAACACGCAACTGCGCGATGACAGCCGGGTCGATGAGCGCGACAGGAGGTCCGCCCTGCCCCAGGCTGGCGTCTACCGAAATGAGCTGGTCGAGCTGGTCTTCTAAGTCATCTACACGCTGATCCGCTGTACGCTGCCTTTGTGCTTGCGCCAGGCGCCGCACGGATGCGCTCAACGCACGCGCTCGTGTGATGCACCGCGGCACCAACATAATGGCGGCAAACATGCTCTCGATGGCAGGTGTGTCTGCTAAGAACCAATCGACCAATCGGTCTAAGACATCGGGGTTCTGCATCCTCTGCCAAGCCGTGGCAGATACTTCGCGGTCACCGCCCTGCAGCGTCGACAACAGGTACGTCAGTATCTCTTCACCGCTGGCATTTTCGCCCACGGGGGGCTCGATATCTGGCTCAACTTCAGCTTCCACTTCCACTTCAACCACACTTGCATCATCGTTCATCTGCTCCTCCCAGCGCGTAGGAAAACACCGCCCGACCCATTTTCAAACATCGGGCGGCGTTACCCTAAGCCCATCCTCGTCGCCGAGGGTTAGGTTCGCGCAACCTAACGGGCCTGATTACTGTAACGGGAGTCTCGACAACAGGTCAAGGCATCCCTGCGTTATACTTGTCAAGTCACAACATATGGAGAATGTCATGCCTACCGTGAAGAAAAAAGCACCCGCCAAAGCCAAGGCAGAGCCGAAGCCCAAAGCTACGCCGAAGCCCAAAGCACCAGCCAAGCCAAAGGCTGAGCCTGTCGATACCAGGGAGTGGCTGACCGTAGTCTGCACGTCTGATTCGCTTACCTTGACGTTCCCCACAAAGGCCGCAAGAGATGATGCTGCTGAGCGGTTGACGGTTGCGCTGGGTAGCACCTACCGTGGGCAAGCCATCGAAGTGACTGCCGAAGAGGGCACTTACCGCTTTGCTGACACTCAGTTGTGCTACTTGAGTTGGGGTCGCTAACTCGACTTGCTTCGCCTGAAGTCCTTGAGAGTTAGCTCCACCGTGGAGCTTTGCCACTTGCAATTCGGGCACCTTCGACTCCGTCCCACCCAGACCTCTACGTGTTTGGGTAGGGCGTGAGCGACTTCCATGATTTGGTTCACGGCGCCTGCTGGTCGTGTGGTTACTACGAATGTTCGGTCGCCGCAGCGTGGGCATTCCATGGCTAATCATGACACGGACGTAGGGGCTGAGCTACTCACGTAATCCCACGTACCATCTTTGTTGATGGTGACCTGGTCCGAGATGACGCTTCCCTTGATGAGGTCTGCGGCTGTCTGCGCCAGCATTCGCGTAATCGAACCCTTGGAAAAACCCATCCCAGTCAAGATGCGGTGGCTGCTCTTTGAGACGCCGTCACCATTCTGCGTTGTGCCTGATTCATCCTGGGTTTGAGCTACCGGGGCGTCCTCTACAACTTGCTGCTTGAGCCAATCGTCCATGTTGATCATGTCCCAGCCCTTCGGAAGTCGACCGGCGGGGCGCGTGGTGCTTGCGAGCATGACTTGGCCGGGGAACTTAGAGAAGGCCTGCATGACAGACTTCAACGTCTTGGGATCCCAGGCGCGGTCTTCTGGAATCAGTAGTGAAGTTGCGTCTTTCGCCACAACCATGGCCACTGCCGTCGTCAATGTGGCCCACTCAGCCCCAGAGGGAGCGCACTGCAGCTTGCCACCGCGTTTGAGCCCCATGCGAAACACTTTTCGGCCACTGTCTTCCAGCTCGACCCCGAAAACCCAGTTCTTCGGTAGGTACTGCTGTACTTTTACGCAGAACGAAGCGGTTTGAGTCGACAAAAGCGCGCCGACTGCCTTGGTGCAAGCACTTGCCAGCTGTTTATAGTCGGCTGACTCCTGCTCCATGGCGGCTGCAGTGTCGCGAGCGGCTGACATGTCGCCCCAGCGAGACACAGCGCGCTCCAAGTCCGCCAGTACTTGGCGTGCAGCGTGAACCTGGTCGCGTGCGTCCTCTTCTGACACGGCTGGAACCAGAACCGTGTGTGGCTCGGGTGCGGCTTCATCTAAAAGCGTCTGCAGCCGGTCTACTTCCTTCTTCCACCCACCCAGAGAGTCGACTGCGGCCTGGTGTTTGCCGTTGGCGCCGTTAGATGCCTCATAGCGGGCGCCGTAGAAGTCACGACAAGACTCCAGGTGCGCCAACCCAACATTAGATGAGCAGGCAGGGCACTGACTCAGGTTGTGAGAGGTCGCATGCTTCAACGCAATGTAAGCTTGCTGAGAATACCCATCATCAGCGGCTTCGGTTGCGGCTTGCAGACGATCAACCTCTGCTTGCCATGCAGCTTCCGCCTGTCGCGCTTGCGTTAGCTGTTGTGTCGTCGCAGCCACGTCGATAGTGGGCTTGGTGGACTGACGACAGCGCAAAGCCAGGTCATAGGCTTCCTCGGCGGCCTCAAGGGCCTCACGACAGCCATTCATCTCGGCATCCGTGGGGCGGGAGGGTAGTTGGCCGCCGATTGCTTCGATAACGGCTTGCGCACCTTTCGCTTCTTTGAGTGCATCGCGCTGACGCTTAGCTGCGTAGGCGTTGACCGCTAAGAGGGTGTCCACAACTGATTCCTTGCGCATCTTCTCCGAAATGTCCGTGTACTTGGCGTGCATCGTGGTCGGAAGGTGCGCCAAGACGTCTTCGGGGGTCACATCTTCCGCAGCCCAACGCAAAAACGCCTGTCGCGCCTTATCGAGACCGCCACTCAGCACTTCACGCACCTCTCGGAGTGGAAGCGCCACGGTTTCGCTCGGATTGTGCGCAGGCTTCTTGATGGTCTTGCCTTTACGCTCAATCGAGAAGGTTGAGGCAGAGCCGTCGTCCCAAATTGCTTCGGCCGACAACTGATCCGCAGGGGCAAGCGTCAACAGGGTGGCCGCATCGCGAACGGCAGAGCGTCCCGAGATGTCGTCGGCACAACCAGACGCTGCCAGTTCGATGGCGTTGATGACAGAGGTCTTGTGGCTGGTGTTACTTCCAACCAGGAGAGTGTGTCGTTCTTCTCCCAGGTCGAGCGTCCAGGTCTCGCCGCTGGGGGACTTAATGTTGGAGACGACGCTCACAATGCGAGATTGGGTGGGGTCTGCCATAATGGCTCCAGGCTTAGGGTTGTTCAAAGAGATTAGCGTATTTCATACCAGGGTGGAGAGCTTAATTGTCAAAGCACTGTCAAGACTCGACCATCAACTCCAAGCGCGCACGTGCTTTCCAGTCGTCATCACCAATGTCGACAACCGTTGTCACAGCACGGAATGCCTCTGTCCGGGGACACCAGACGAAGGCGTGCTTGCCACTGGAGATGAACCCACGAACGATGGTCGCTGTAATCCCTGCGACCGTGGGCACTTCTTCTGTTGAATCGACTGGGACAACGACTCCATGGAAGTGGACCTTGCCTCTCCAGTCCGCCCCTCGCGCAACATCTTTACTCCAGGGCTTCCAACCCCCCAGCGCAGGGGCTCGGCTGTGGTAGTCGTCACGGCCTGAGACCACAGTGACGGACCAACCTGAGTTGTCGGCCAGGCAAAAGGTGAGGCGCGACGTCCAATCATTGATGTCGGCGTCATCATCGTGTCGTTGATGGGCTAAGAACCAGCGTGCTTCAGGCATGACGGTTGCTCCTACAGGGTGTGGTAGATGAATCGCTCACTGGCGCGTGTGACCGCGGTGTAGAGCAGGCGCAGCTTGTCTGCATTGTCTCGCTTACGTCTTAGACCAGGGCACAGCAGGAATCTGACTTCGCGCCACTGACTGCCTTGTGCTGAATGCGTCGTTAAGCAGTAGCCATACTCAGCTTGGACGATTGAGCGTGCCAAGTCTCCTCCACGTGGAATGCCTCTCGTTGACCCACTGAGTCCTTGTCCATCGATGTAGAACGCACGTCCACAGGTTGTTGTGACCTGCAGAGGCTCGGATAGCATACGTGATAAGCGCGCGTACAACTCAGCCTCTGTCGGCACTACGACACTTTCAACCTCCAACACTTCGCCGTTCATGACACCGATGGCGTGGTTGTTTTGCCGCACCAGGATTAGCTCACCCGCCATTAGGCTTTGTCCCGTGAACCCCCGCGAGACCCGCGCGACACGGTTTGCCAGGTGGCGCACACGGTTCGTCCACGTCAACACCATTCGGTCAGGCTCTGCCCCTGCCCATTGCATGGCCTCCGCTAAGGTTTGGCTGTTGACGTATGAGACCTCGTCCCCCCATGCATCGAACAGATTGGCTTGTCCCCGCCGCGTCAAGGTCGCCAACTTCAGCACAGGGGAACCTGCCGCTTGCCTGTGAATCTGAGTTAGCTCAGCTGTCGACTCGTCAAGGTTGGGACCCCAGGTGTCGTTCACGGGTTCAAGTTGTGCCTTGTCGCCCACCCAGAGGACGCTACCCCCGCCAAGGCGCAGCTGCTCCATGAAGTCTGCGTAGAGAGAAGAGCCCACCATGGACGCTTCATCTACAACAGCCAAGCCTCCCATCGGTACGGGGGGTTTGGCTTTACCAAAGACCAGGTAGGTGATGGTAGTTCCATCGGGTCGTACCATTTCTAACTCATCGGATGTTTGGTACAGGGCTCGGTGTACTGTGCTCGTGTTGCGTCCGGTCACTTCCATCAGACGAAGAGCCGCCTTGCCCGTGGGCGCCATCAAGTGGACTTCCCCCTGCCATTGACTGAGGAACTCTCGCATGAGAGTGGTCTTACCTGTGCCTGCTGGTCCAACCAAGATAGCCTCATCGTGGTCTTTGAGGCGTTGTTGAACCTGCTGCAGGGCAGCTTGCTGGTCTTCTGACAAAGACAACGAACTATTCATGGTGGGGATTGACGACACTTAAACCTCCTTGAGGGTGCGCCCGTAGGCGGATTCGGCTGTGACTGGAATCGACCAGCCAGGAATGTGCAGGGTCATGGCTTCTTCCAACGTCCGAGCAGCCTGCTCTGCCTGGCCTTCGGGGACTTCAAGCACGATGGAGTCGTGGACCTGTTGAATCATTCCAGTGCCTGGCCCCGCAAATTCAAACGGGAATGCCTGCAGTACCCGCTGCTCAGCGATGCGCATCAGCGAAGACTCGCATGCGAGGATGGGAAAGTTCACAACCTCTTGCATCTTGCCGTCAGACAGTGGGCCCGAGCGACGACGAAACAAGGGCTCTTCCATGAAGCCTTGCTTGTCATAGCGGGTCTGCATCGCCTTCCAGGCTTGCTCCCATTCGGGTTCAGACTTGAGCCAAGCCGCGTGCATCAGACGCACTTCGCGCACGGTCATACTTAGATACGGCAACTCAGCGTCGTCGGTCTCTGTAGAGGTGATGACTTGCCAGACTGTGGTCGGGTTCGCACCGTAGATGCTGGCGTACCGCAGCGTCTTAGCAATGTCACGCATACTCTTGGCTCGGCCCTTGGGGGGCTTGCGTTTCAGATCGAAACCCTCTGGTCCCCACCCATCGGCATTCTCGAAGGCTTTGCCGAAGGTGGCATGAGCCAGCGTGTTGTGTGGGTCGACGCCTTCTACGAAGGACTCAATCAGCAGAGGGATCTTCCAGTAGTTTGCGCAGATGCGCAGGTGCGCCTGGTCCAGGTCAGCCCCAATCAGAAGGCGCCCCGGTGGTGCCGCAAACACAGTCTTCAATGGTCCCTGCCCCTTGCGGTTACCGATGTTCTGGACGTTGGGGTTAGAGCAGCTGAGCCTTCCTACGCTTGTGACGTGGGCGTTCCAACTGGGACGAAGGCGCCCATCGGGCCATACGTCACCCTTGACCTTGCGGTCTTGACTGCGGAAGCGCAGCCGGTGAAGCACTGTACCCAGAATCTTATTCTTCTCTCGCCGATATAGACGCAGCTCTCGGATGAACTCTTCCTGCAAAGGGTCCAGGTTGCCACCCGCCAGGTGCGCACGCAGCACTGCATCGTTACTACCAGGCAAACCTGACATGGTATAGAAGTCCCTTGCTTCCATGTGCGGCGGGATGCTCAGCGCCCATCGACTGTAGAGTAGGTATCGAATCTGATCGTAGCTGCCGGGGTTGAGACTCTGTTCTTCATCAAACGAAACTGACCGTTCAGTCAGATTGATGCCTTCTTCGGCCGCCAGTTCCTTGATGCGTTTCTCACGTCGAGCCACCGAGGCGGTGAAGTGCGCTTCCAACTCAACGCGTCGTTCTTGGTCAATCCAGATGCCGTTCTTGTGGAGGCCCACACACATGTCTTGAGTGGCATGGTCAATCTCGTGGAGGTCGAAGTGCCGCCCGCGCTGCCAGTTGGCCGGTCGTGCCCAGGTTGGTAGGTCTCTGAAGGCGCCTTGCTCGGTCGCGGCATCTATCAAAGGCGCTGTGATGCGCGAGTTAACCAGGGTGTCCACAATGTTGTAGCGGAGAAGCTCGTCATCGTCTTGCGAGCCGGTGCTAATCTTGTGGCCCTTCTCTGTGGTCTCCCACCTCTCGACGTCGGTGATGATGGAGCCGATGGTCTTCAGCCCCTTGGGTAGGTCGGGCGCACGGAACCTGGCGCTGAACAGCGTGTCTACCAAAGGGTAGGGGGTGACGCCCAGCTGTGCCTCGACCACCATCCGGTCATAGCTGCCTGCGTTGTGGCCCACCTTGACCAGCGACGGGTCAGTGAAGAAGTCGCAAAGAACCCTGCGTATGGCAGCTTCCTCCGCGTCGTCGTAGAACCGGGTCCGTCCGTCAGTCGAGAGGAGACTAACTGCGACAGCTCTGGCGACCTGGGTGATGTGGTCATCGGGGCGCGCAGGTTTCCCATCTGCTCGAAGGTCAGGCACTGTGATGGCCAAGCAGCGTAGCTTTGCGGTCATCGGCTCGATGCCATCGGTCTCGACATCGTAGACGTAGAAGGGAGCAGGTGGGTCATTGTCTTGTTGTTGCTGTAGCCATTGGCGCAGTTCGGCCACGTCGGGGCGCCACAGCACTTCAGGCTCTTCCCAACGCAGTGTGTCGCTGAACCAGCGAAACGCTTTGCCCAGGTCAGACTGGAATGCAGTGCGCCACGACGGGGAGCGCAGCACGAACGATGGATGCAGCGTGGGCAGCACCCGCATCGACTCTTTCGCCTCATCTTGTGTGACTGCCCAGTCTTCTGTGACACGGAGCGGTCCGCCGCGAGATGCCATGATGCTGCTGCTCAGCCCTGTCAGTGCCTGGGTTGCCGTCTTCCCCAGGGTGATGGCTCGTGGATATGCTGAGACTTCCTGTAGAAGACGTGGTCGGCAGCAGGTAGTCGGGTGCGGCAATGGCTCCAAGCCGTCTCGGGTTCGTTGCTTGTTGAGTCGATCCAGCTTGCGGGTCATCTGAAGCCACTCACCTGAAGTGGCACTTGGAGGGCGGCAGCAGATGACATGTGTCAGGTCTACCTGGATGCGCGACTTACCCGCTGCAGACAGCCCGTCATTCCATTCGGCTCCGCTCCGACCCACTAAGGGGCGCCCTGCGTCTATGTCGTCTGGGCCTGGTGATTCTACGACGGCAATCACTGCTGCGTTCGTGTGAATCTCAGGCCCGACTGGGCGCCAAGGCATGTCTCCGCGTAGTTCTCCCTTCATTCCCAAAGGGCACTCATCACACAAAGCACCACAATCTTGTGGTCGATAGGTCATTGCACTTCCACTTCCAAAAGAAGACCCCCACAACCCGACTCCAGGCTGTGAGGGTCAAGGTGAGGACGTTGATGGTGACACCCACGCCCCCTCCAACCCCACCACAGGGTTAGTTCACGATGCTGGCACCACCTGGGGGAGGCGGCAAAGCCGAACCTGCAGACGGAGCACCGACACCGTTTGCGGGTGCAGGTGCCGCAGCAGCCGGGGCAGGTGCCGCAGCAACTTGCACAGGGGCCGCCGCAAAGGTGGGCGACGGAGCCGCACCAGCTTGGGAACCACCTGCCACAGCACGACCAGCACCTGCAATGGCTGGCTTCTTGCCTTCGGCCATGTAGGTCTCATAGACCTGTGGGGTCAGGTAGCCAGCAATCTCACCATACTGAGCGCCGAGGTCGGCAGCGGCATGCCATTCCAAGTAGACGACGCGGTTCAACAACCACTCATCAGTGGCGCCACCCGCCATCTGATCGTTATTGTAGCCGGCGCTGAGCAGCATGGTTTTGATTGCGGCTACGCAACCACGACCTTTCTTGCTCAGCGCTCCCTTGTCGTTTGCGTCTGCATACAGGGACAAGATGTTGCCTTCGGCGTCGAACGGTACCGTCAACCAGTCACTGGTACTGAAGCCGTTGTCGAACATCAAGGTGACACGACGAGACTGCACACGAGAAGCATGCTTTTCGATTTGCGTCACAGTGGCCTTCACGTAGCTGGTCTCGGGGGCAGAACCGCCGAGGGCAGAGATGGAAGTCAGGATTGAACCTGGGATCATAAATGTTGCAGCCATGCGATTACTCCTTGCGTGGCGGGGTCATTTGTTCATTGGGGGAGGCGGGGGCGTCGAGACTGACGCTTCCACCGGGCCAGGCGAATCCACCTGGAAGTCAAAAAGGTTGCGGCTCTGTCGTATCGAGAGCACACCACGAGCTATACCATCCTGGCATGCCCAGCGCAACTGAAGTTGAGAAGATTTCTTTTCTTGGTGCTTCGCGGTCACCACAGATTGCACTGCTTCGCGCACGTCAGCACCCTCTACAATAGCCGTGGCCACTTTATCAGCGACGTCGTCTTGCCACTCCAGGCTTGGGAGTCGGTCGAGCCGATAGTTGCTCTGGCTGGCGCGAAGAATCTCGCGCAGGTTGCCGGGCGTTTGCTCGTAGCAGACTCCCGTGCGGTCGCCAGTGACCCAGTCGGGGTCAGTCGGGTCGCAGTAGTAGATGCCAGCGAACCAAGGGTCGGGGTAACCTGGGTCAACCATGGCTCTGACGTTGATGTCACACCACGATGGAACAGTCATGGTCTGGTTTCGCGATGGCACGTCTGGTCCGCCTGGGCAATGCTGCCCGTTGGAGTTGGTCCCTGCCATCCGCTCGTGGAAGGTCATGACCATGTGCACACCCAGGTGTCGGCTTAGTGCCGCAATCTCAAGTAGATGCTTGTTCAACTGTTGGTACTGGTAGAAGCGATCTTTCTTCCCGCTTCGCCCAGACGGGGCTTCCGCTTCCCAGGCCATCATGCTGCGTTGACAGATGTGACTGGTGTCATCAAGGATGATGGCGCCGTACTGCTGTGCCACACCTGAATCTCGCAGCTGATACAGCAGTTGCGCCACCTCGGGTAGAGTTTGCGGTGGTGTGGGATGCACAGCTGGTGTGAAGCCCAGCTCGTTCTGCGCCACTAACGTGACTGCGCTGGGTACACCGATGCACAGCGCAGTCGGAAAGGCAGCGAGTGCATCTGAGGTTTTTTTCTTCTTGGGTTGACCGTACACGGTCACCATCACGGTCGGCGGAGCCGTCATGAGATTCTCCAGGGGATGTAGACTTAGGGTTTGATCAGGCTAAGGGTTGGGGTTCGTCGGGTCAACGATTGAGATGTCAAATGTCGATATGGCACTATCTACGGTGGTCATCAGTCACCGCGGATTCCCCGTAGCGACACAAGTCGAGGCCAGCGCAGGGGCCGTACCTGCCCATGCATTGGCTCTCCGCTTGCATCTTCGGCCAGCGCCAGGGGTCGAGTCCTTCCACGTCCAGACGAGCAATCTCGTGCTCGGCCCGCCACAGCATGTCAGCGTAGTGGCTGTCTCGATGAGGCGTCGGTGGAACTGTGGCGCGAGCAACCCGCCAAGGCGACATGGTTTGAATCAGGTTGACCGCCAAACCAGCGAAGGCAGCTTGACCTTCTTGCCCATGCCAGACCTGGGGGCCCATGATGCGGAAGGCGGCGAAGCCACCATCGACACTGTACGCGTCAGTGCTGGAGGCCTTTACGAATGCGGTGTTCTTATGGTCCCATATCCAAGCTCGGTTGGCGCGGTCTGCAATGACCAGGTCCAGGCGTCGGCTTAGGAACACCGGCCGGTTGTGGTTCTTGTGGCCTGGGCAGTCCAAGGGTGTAGCTTGGATGGGGTTGCCTTGGAATCCCCTGATGGGTTTGTCGATGTCTATGTCGGGGTCGCTCAGCTTCGACGCCTCTGCCGGGTCAACCACCCACAGTCCCCACAAGGCCTTTCGGAGACCGAGCACAGCTGTGATGGGATATTCCACCGCGAGGATGCGACCAGGTGCTTCAGGATGCTTCGCCATGTATCGGCGGAACGTCTCCACCATTCGGTCACTGTGCTCATGCCCTGTGTTGTTGCGGTCACACCACTCGAACATGGCATCCTCGGGCGCCAGGAACACATCGGGGTCGGTGTGCCATTGGTCGTCCACCCAGCAGCCACCCTGTTGACAGCCCCAGATGGCATGCTGGTGGGCCTGCAGTACGTGGCCCATGGTTCCCCTGGTGAGTGGGTCACCTGGGATGAGCGACAAGCCCAGGCGTTCCTCGTAGGCGAACTTCTGCGGGCAGGTCATGTATTTGCCTACACGGCTCCAGCCTCGGGCACTGCGTCCTGCATCGATAAGTTGCTTGGTCATTGTCTACTCAGGTAGGTGGCGAGGGTGAACACGACGGAGAGGGTGGAGAAGAAGAGCGCACGCTGAACCCCTTTGTAGGTATCACGCATGCCTTCGCGCTCACGCATGAAGCGCCAGTGGTCGAGTGGTTCCCAAGACGAGATGCGCTTGTGGAACTTGTCACACTTGCGCTCCTCCCACACGGCATCATCAGGTAGCTCCATGAGAAACCAGAGGCAGGTACCCGCGAGCTGACCGCCCATCTGGTCGTCTGCCTGGAACAAACCACATCGTCCACATCGTGCCATTACTCAATCACCTTGGGTTGTTTCAGTTTCGCGACCGCCTTGGCCGCTGCTGCAATCTGCCGCTTCCGCCTTCTCGTCTCATAGTAGCGTTCTGCGGCGGGGCGAATCGCGTCTTGCACCAACGTAACCTCTCCTGCCGTCAACCAAACAGTTCGTCGCTTGCGTTTGGTTTCGATGGTTCCGACACCCAGTTTCCTCGCCTGTGCCGCATAGTTGTTGCTGTCGTACCGATATTCCAGGGCGCCGCACTCGCGCAGGCGGGAGCCTCGGTTCGCCAGGTCTCGGTGTCCCCTGGGTTTTCCACGGCTGGACGGCACCCTCTCAACTGTCAGGACTGTCGATGTGGTCTCAACTGTGTTGCGGAACTGCGGACTGGCTCGACGCTCAAACGGCAGGGGTATCGTTTCACCGGGCTCAGAGGACACGACGCCCAGCGTGCGACTGATGCTCTGCTCCAGCCCCTGTAGCCGCACCTCCGCGTGAGCCAGCGACTTACGCAGTTTCTCGAACTCGGCACTCGTGTGCAATTCAAGCGCATCAATCTGTTCTCTCACGTCAGAGAGTGCGGCTTCAGTTTGGACGCCCCCCTGGAGCATCTCTGTAAGTCTGCTAAATGACATGGTAATTCCTCGCGCGGTAGGGCTTAGGGTTAGGTCAGTTTATCAATGATGGATGCGATGATGCCCTCGGTGTCTTCCATCCCCAACAGCTTGTCGGTGAGGCCGTCCAGCTCATCGGCTGCGAGCATCTGCTGGATGGGCCCGAACTTGTCTGTCAGAATCTCCACGACGCGCGTGTCGTAGGTGCCCTCAGCTATGGGTACCTGCAGCAGTGTGGCGCGACCACCCAGGCGGTCGAATCGCCCCTTCCACTGGACGAAGTCTCCTGGCTTCCAGGGGAGCATCGCGAA
>TARA_R110001592_G_scaffold363373_1_pt1 | contig 15173 bp, 14 predicted proteins | sample TARA_R110001592 | Tara Oceans TARA_R110001592 (sample SAMEA4398387) | marine metagenome | biome: Polar Biome; feature: [SRF] surface water layer (ENVO:00010504); material: water (ENVO:00002006), including particulate matter (ENVO:01000060) such as... | depth 5 m
ACAAACACCATTTTAATCCATATTTCAACAGATTATGTGTTTGATGGCGAAAAGAAAGAGCCTTATACGCCTTCAGATGTACCTAATCCTATAAATGAATATGGTAAATCAAAATTATTGGGAGAAAAGTATATTCAAGAGGAGATCATGGATAACTATTTTATTGTTAGAACGTCTTGGTTGTATAGTAAAAAATACGGACATAATTTTTATAGGACTATAGTAGAAAAAGCGAAAAACCAAAAAGAACTTTCAGTCACTATCGAGCAAATAGGCTGCCCTACAGACACCGTTAATTTAGCACAATATATTTTAGATTTGATAACACAGAATAAAACAAACTTTGGAATTCATCATTATTGTGATGACAAGGTCATGACCTGGTTTGATTTTGCAGAGCAGATTTTGCTAGAAAATAAATTAAATAATAAAACAAAACTTGTTAAGGCTAACAATTATATTACTTTTGCAAGGCGACCAAAATACTCATGTTTACTAAGTAAGAGGGATTGATCGACTATAAAAATAAATAAAATGAAACGAACACCCAATTTTTTTTTAACTTGAAATATAAAATGTTTGATTTTAAAGGGAGACCTAATACTAATAACTTATGAATCAGGATTTATTAGCTCTTACTTGGTGAGACTTTTTGTTGAAAAGTGTCCTAACAACAACATTTTTAATTTGGATTCTATTACATATGCAGGCAACTTAGAAAACCTAAAAGATATTGAATCAAAAGCCAATTATTAAATTTTTCAGCCTTAACAATTTCTTAGAAAAAACGTCGACAGGTTATGCGCGAAAAATTGTTGACGGTAAGTACGCTCCTTTTTAGTTTCTAAATCTGATTTAAATAACAAAATTAAAATGGATTTGTAGTTTAAGACAAACAAATTAATATTTGTTCATACAATTTATAAATATGATGAAATCAATTAAAATAGAAAACACCACTATAAGTTCAACGAATCCTTGCTATGTTATAGCTGAAGCAGGTGTAAACCATAATGGAAGTTTAGATTTTGCTTTAGATTTAGTTAGAAAAGCCAAAGAAACTGGAGCTAATTGCGTTAAATTCCAAACATTTAAGGCAGAAAGTGTCATCACAAAAAAAGCGCCAAAGGCAAAATATCAATTGGAAGTAACAGATCCAGGAGAAAGCCAATTTGAGATGCTTAAAAAGCTAGAGTTGTCTTATGATAATTATTTAAGTATTATTAAAGAATGTAAAAAACAGAAAATTACATTTTTGTCCACTCCATATAACGAAGAAGATGCTGATTTTCTTGACAAATTAGGGGTTTCAGCATTTAAAATAGCCTCTGGCCAAATAGTTGAGTTGTCTTTTTTAAAACATGTAGCCATGTTTAATAAGCCTCTGATTATATCTTCTGGAATGTCAACATTAGCAGAGGTTTATGAGGCAGTTATGGCAATAAGATCTACTGGAAATGATCAAATAGCATTATTGCAGTGTACTACAAATTACCCTTCAGATATTCAAGACGCTAACATTAATGCAATGGTTTCTATGGGTAATTCTCTAGATTTAATTTACGGTTATTCAGATCATATTGAAGAAAATTATGCATGTTATGCAGCTGTGTCATTAGGTGCAAAAATTATTGAAAAGCATTTTACTTTAGATAGAACTTTGCCAGGGCCAGACCATAAAGCATCTTTAAATGCTAAGCAGTTTAGATCTTTAATTCAAGGTATTAGAAAAACCGAAACAGCATTAGGAAGTCCTATTAAAACACCAACAGACAAGGAGGGGAATAATATTGAAGGCATGAGAAGAAGTATTGTTTTAAATAAAAGTATAAAAAAAGGTGAAGTTATAGAGAAAAAGAATATATCCTTTAAAAGGCCAGCAACTGGAATAAGTCCAAAAAGGGTTGATGATGTAATAGGAAAAATAGCCTTTATGGATATAGAAAGTGATACGCCCTTAAAAGAGAATATGATTATATGGAATTAACTATTAAAAAAATAGACATTACAAGGCAAAATTCCAATATTCTAAAAACTTTCCTTGATTCGCTTGACCGAGAAAAACAAACTTTTAGATATTTTAATAAAAGGGGTTTAGATGTTATTAATAATCATGTTTGTACATGTCTATTATTGAATAATAATGAACCAATTGCATATGGTCATTTAGATAAAGAATCGGGTAAGATATGGCTGGGAATAGTTATTAAAAAAGAATTTCAAGGTAAAGGAATCTCTAAAAAAATGATGACGCTACTTTTAAATAAAGCAAGTACATTAAATTTAAAAGATATACAATTAGCAGTAGATACAGATAACAAAAAAGCAATTGTGCTTTATAAAAAATTTGGATTTGAACTCGTTTCTAAAACAGCAAAGTATTATATACTAAAAAAGTATATTACAAAAATTGGAGTTAGTACTTTAGCTTTTAAAGGAAAGTCAAAAGAACAAATAGTAGAAATAGCTAAAAATAATAATTGGATAATTGAATTCAGTTCAAGTTTTCCTTATGATAAGGAAATGATTGATTTTTTTAGTGCGACCAATATTAAAAGATTAGCTCATAATTACTTTCCCGCACCAAAAATTCCATTTGTATTGAATTTAGGAAGCGTTAATGAACAAATAAGAAAACAATCAATAGCGCATTGTATTCAGGGTTTATATTTATCTAAACAAAGTGGGGCGGAATATTTTTCAGCGCATGCAGGTTTTTGTATTGATCCAAACCCAGAACAGTTGGGTGAACAATTAGATGTAAATATTCCTATTTCGAGGGCTGAAAATTGGAACCTATTTATAACTTCAATAAAAGAGGTTTTGGTAGAAGCAGAAAAGTTGAATGTTTCATTTTTAATTGAAAACAATGTTACAGCAAAATTTAATTTAAGAAATGATGAACAAGAAGTGTTGTTTTGTTCTCGACCAGAAGAGATGATTAAATTAATAAAAGAAATAAACTCTAATAAGTTTGGCTTACTTTTAGATACCGCCCATTTAAAAGTGTCATCAAAGACATTACATTTTGATTTAGAGTCAGCTGTAAATACTATAAAATCATTTGTAAAATATATCCACCATAGTGATAACAATGGAGAAAAAGATACAAATGAGCCAGTAGATGCTTCATATTGGTTTTTGCCTTTATTAAAAAATTTTAAGAATTGCATTCATATTTTAGAAGTTAAAAATATAGGTGTAAGTGAGATTGAAAATCAATTAAATTTATTAAATGAGTATACAAAATAAAATACCTATTTATAAACCTTTTTTAGGGGTAGAAGAAACTAATTTAGTTTCTGAATGTGTGAACTCAACATGGATTTCAAGTCAAGGAGTGTTTATCGAGAAATTTGAACAAGATGTACAAAATTATGTTGGGATAGACCATGCTATTACATGTAGTAATGGAACAGTAGCCATTCATCTTGCAATGCTTGCTTTAGATATAAAAGAAGGAGATGAGGTTATAACTACAAATTTCACATACGTAGCATCTTCTAATTCAATATTATATGTTGGAGCCAGACCAGTTTTTGTAGATATCAATCCAGCTACTTGGAATATTGATGTATCTAAAATTGAAGAGAAAATTACAACAAAGACTAAAGCAATATTGTATACTAATATTTTTGGAGCAATAGCAGATTATGATGCTTTAAAAATAATTGCAGATGAATATGGTTTGTTTTTAGTAGAAGATGCGGCAGAATCTTTTGGTTCTTCTTATAAAGGCAGAATGTCAGGAACTTTAGGCGACATTTCTACATTTTCATTTTTTGGAAATAAAACAATAACTACAGGAGAGGGAGGTATGGTTTTGACATCCAATCCTAAATTTGCAAAAAAAATTAGACAGCTTAAAAATCAAGGTAATTCTGAATCGGTGAGATATTTTCATGATGTTTTGGGGTATAATTACAGAATGACTAATATTCAAGCAGCTATTGGGGTTGCACAATTAAATAAAATTGAACAAATATTAGAATTAAAGAGAAATATTCATCAAACTTATAAAGAAGGACTTAAAGGGCTAGTAGATTTTCAAAAAATAATGGATGGAAGTACCTCTTCATATTGGATGTGTTCTATTTTTTTTAAATCAACCGAAGAAAAAAACATTATTGTAAAGGCTTTAAATGATGAGCATATAGAGACTAGGCCTTTTTTTATTCCAATAAGCGAGTTGCCTTTTTATAAAAAAGTGAAAGATTGTCCAGTAACAGATGAAGTTTCTTCTTTAGGGTTAAATTTACCTAGTTACCCAGAATTAACAAAAGAAGAATTAAATAGAATTATATCATTAATAAAAAAAAATATTAAAAAGTGAAAAAAGTAGCGTTTATTACAGGAGTAACTGGTCAAGATGGTAGTTATTTAGCGGAGTTCTTATTACAAAAAGGATATGAAGTACATGGGATGGTAAGACGTTCTAGCTTAGAGCAAAAATTAAGGATAGACCATTTATATAAAGGAATGGATAATGTAGATTTAGATTTTCATGTACATTATGGAGATATGACAGATTCTTCAAATATAATGAGACTTTTACAGCAAATACAACCAGATGAAGTATATAATCTCGCAGCTCAAAGCCATGTTAGAATATCATTTGACATTCCAGAGTATACAGCAAATGCTGATGCCTTAGGTGCATTGAGGACTTTAGAGGCTATAAGAATTCTTGGTTTAGAGAGCAAAACAAAATTTTATCAAGCATCTACAAGTGAAATGTATGGTAAAGTTCATGAAGTTCCACAAAGAGAAACAACACCATTTTATCCCAGAAGTCCTTATGGTGTTGCAAAAGTATATGCATACTGGTTAACTGTAAATTATAGAGAGGCATATAATATCTACGCATGTAATGGTATTTTATTTAATCATGAAAGCCCAAGGAGAGGAAACAGCTTTGTTACTAAAAAGATTACTGAATCTATTGCAAAAATTAAAGAAGGTAAACTAAAAAGGATTCGTTTAGGGAACTTAGACGCTAAAAGAGATTGGGGTTATGCCCCTGATTATGTTGAAGCAATGTGGCTTATGCTTCAACAGGAAAAACCCGAAGATTTTGTAATAGCAACTAATGAAACACATACTGTTAGAGAATTTGTAGAAAGAGCATTCAGTTATGTAGATATAGAAATTGTTTGGAAAGGAACTGGAATAGAAGAAAAAGGATATAATAGCAAAACAAACGAAGAATTAGTTTCAATTGATCCTTATTACTTTAGACCTACCGAAGTTGATTTATTAATTGGAGACGCATCGTATGCTAAAGAAAAACTTAATTGGGAAGCTAAAGTAAAGTTTGAAGAATTAGTTGATATTATGATGAAATATGAATTATCAAAAATTTAATAATCAATTAAGAAATGAAGCCTTTAATCATAATTCCAGCAAGAGGAGGTTCTAAAGGAGTACCTAAAAAAAATATAAAAATTTTAGGAACTCAACCTTTAATAAAATACACTTTAGATGCGGCCAGAGAGGTTTTTAGCGATAAAGAAATATGTGTTTCTACAGATTCCCTTGAAATTAAAGAAATTGTAGAAGGATTTGGATTAAAGGTTCCTTTTTTAAGGCCTAAAACACTTGCTTTAGATATTTCTAGCACTTATGATGTTTTACTTCATGCTCTAAATTATTATAGAGAAGAAAAACAGTATTACCCAGATATTGTGATTTTATTACAAATAACCTCCCCTTTTAGAACAGGGCATCAAATAAAAGAGGCTTTAAGTTTATATGAAAAATCTTATGATATGGTGGTTTCTGTAAAAGAGACAAGCTCAAATCCATATTATGTTTTATTTGAAGAAAACAATGATGGTTGGTTAATTAAATCTAAAGAAGGGAATTTTATTAGAAGACAAGATTGTCCTAAAGTATGGGAGTATAATGGTGCTATTTATGTTATTAACCCAAAATCATTAGAAAAGTTTCCAATGCACGAGTTTAAAAAAATTAAAAAGTATGTGATGGATGAAGAATCCTCTTTGGATATTGATACGCAATTAGATTGGAAAATTGCTGAAGCCATTATTAATTCTAATTAATTGATCTAGAATGATTAGCTACATTTTACGGTTTTAATTTTATTGTAAACGAAATTTTGAAGTTAAAAAAAGAAGGTTTTATATATAGATGGAATAACATAATGTATATGTGGTGTAATGGTATTTTCGATACATTGCCAGATTCTTACACAAATAATATATCGCCCAAGAAAACCTTAAAGAAGGTTAGGCTAATAGCAAAAGATTTAACAGCCGATTTTTTAAGATTATTTAAACCAACTAAAATACCCCAATCTAAAATATGGTTTTTGGTTTTAACACAAAATAATATTGATGCTTTAAAGGATATTAAGAAAGAAATACCAAATTCTATTTTTGTGTCATTTTATAGGCTTCGGTCAAAAGTGAGTATAAAAACGCATTATTTTTCTTTAAGTTTCCTTTTTTTTCATGATATTATATATCCTTTAAAATGGTTTTTTTATTATTTAACTAATAAAAAAAAAGCTGTTAGGTACTATGATTTATTATTTACAGTAAATGGAACCTACGAGGAGTGTGTAAGAATGCTAAAAAAAGCCAATCCAAAGGCAATAGTATTCACAAACGATCATTCAGTTATATCAAGAGCTTTACTTTTAGCTGCTAATACCTTAGGGATAAAGACCTATTACGTGCAACATGCATCAGTTACAAGATATTTTCCTCCTTTAGAATTTTCTCATGCTTTATTAGATGGAGAAGATGCCTACTTAAAATATAAAGAATGTGGCGAGGTCAAATCGATAGTGCATTTGGTTGGAATATCAAAATTTGACCGCTATGTAAATCAATGTAACAATAACGAAAAGTTAACCTCTGTTGGAGTGGCATATAATTTAACTGATGAAATAGATCCCATTTATAGGTTTTTAATACTGTTAAGAAAGTACAATAGAGATATTAAAATCATTGCAAGAGCTCATCCTGCAGACCAAAGAGAATTAACTTTTATTCAGGGTGTTGAAAAATCTAATCCAAAACAAGAGAATGCATTTGAATTTTTAAAGAGAATAGATTGCTTAATCTCTGGAGATTCTTCTATCCATTTAGAGGCAGCACTTTTAAATGTCTACCCGTGTTATTTTAATTTTAGTGCTAGTAAAAGATTTGATTATTATGGTTATGTGAAAAATAATCTTGTTGAGTTTTTTGAAGATTTTGATGCATTAAATTCAAAGATAAAAGAGCTTAAAGAGGTAAAGCCTAATGTTCAATCTAGGGCTAAGTATTATAATGCAGCAATTAACACTAATTTTTATGGAAAATCAACTTTAAAAATTTCTGAAATAATACTAAAAACCTTAAATGGAAATGATGTTAAAGAGTAAAATTTTAAGAAACTCTGGAATTTATAGTGTTCTTAACTTATTTCAAAAAGGAACTAATTTTTTATTAATTCCTGTTCTAACAGCATATTTAACAACCTACGATTATGGTGTTATTGCAGTAGTAACAGCTATAAATGCAGTTTTAAATGTGTTCTACTTGCTCTCATTAAATGGCAGTTTAAACAGGTTCTATTATGAATATCAAAACGATGAGGATAAAGTAAAAAAACTGTTTGGAACAATTGTAACATTTGTCTTTTTAGTAAGCATGTTTTTGTCTCTTATCATCGTGATTGGGCATAGATGGATTCTTGACCCTTTTTTAAATAACATTGATTTTTTTCCTTACATGATGTTAGCAATGATTTCTGCGTTGTTTAATCCTACATTTAGTATTTTTCAAAGCACATTACAGGCAAAGCAACATGGAAAAAGGTTTGGGAAAAACAATTTAATGTTTTTTTTAACAAACATTACGTTTCTATTATTAAGCGTTGTAGTTTTTAATCTTGGAGTTAAAGGAGTTTTAGGTTCTTTAGCTTTAACAAATATTATATTTTTTATTTACACCCTCTCTAGTTTTGGCAAAGAGATTGATTTTGGAATTGATTTTAAAATACTCAAATCTTCTTTGAAATATTCACTTCCATTGTTGCCACATTCTTTATCTGGTGTGGTAACAAATGTTATAGATAAGCTTTTTGTTAATAATTTATTGTCAACATCTTTTGCTGGAATTTATAATATTGGAAACACTTTTGGCAGTATTGTATTATTAATTGCGTCAGGGGTTAATCAAGCATTTGTTCCTTGGTTTAATGAACAAATCAAGGAGGAGAAATATAATGAGATTCCTCAAAAGGCTAAATTATTAATCATGCTATACAGTATAATTGCTTTGGGTTTGTCGTTTTTCGGAAAAGAGATTATATATTTTGTAACACCAGAAACTTATCATCAAGCATGGGAGGTGATTCCATTTATTGCCTATGCTTTTGTTTTTCATGGAGTTTATTACTTTTTTTCGGCGCCAATATTTTATGATATTTCCGGAAGAGGGAATCGGACATTACCTTTTTTTACTATTTCATCTGCAATACTAAACATTGCTTTGAATTTAGTTTTAATCCCTGAATATGGCATTATTGGTGCAGCTTTAGCAACATTGATTTCTAAATTTATTTTAGTAATTTCTTTAAGTTTTGTTTATAATAAATTCTTAAAAATAAAATATGAAAAATTAACTATGATTTTTATTCCATTAATCTATTTTATTATCTCTTTAATCAGTTACTATCCTTTTAAATTTTATAATGGATTATTTATTAAAACAGCTGCTTTTATAACTATCTTATCTGTTTCAGCTTGGCTTTTGAAAAGAGACTTGAAGCGTTTAATAAGGCAGGAAACCATATAATATGAAAATACTAATTGTAAACACACTCTATAGCCCCTATAAAATTGGAGGAGCAGAAATATCTGTTCAGGCTCTTGCTGAAGAGTTTTCTATAAATGGCATGGAAGTAGGTGTTTTAACATTAGGGGAAGAAGATAGCCACTACAATTTAAATGATATATTAATATGGAGATTAAAGATAGAAAATAATTTTTGGCCATTCGATGAAAGTAACAAATCGACAATAAATAAGCTGTTTTGGCATATTAGTGATGTCAATAATAAGAGGTATGACAATAAAATTAAAAATATATTTAATGTTTTTAAACCAGATATTTTATTTACTAATAACTTAAGTGGATTCTCTATTCGAGTATGGAGTTTAGCCAAAAGTAATAACATAAAAATTGTACATACATTACGAGATTATTATTTACAATGCCCAAAAACAGTTAAATTTAATAAGGGAAAGAATTGTAATAAATTATGTTTTGATTGTAAAATGTTGTCTTTTTTAAAAAAAGGAGCTTCAAAAAAAATTGATTTTGTTATTGGAATAAGTGATTTTATTTTGCAAGACCATTTAATGGAAGGGTATTTTAAAGGTATTCCCAATCAAGTAATTTACAACGGTTTTAAATTTAATGATACAATATTTGCAAAAAAAGAATTACCTAAAGAAGAAACAATTGTTTTTGGATATATTGGTCAATTAAATAAACCAAAAGGTGTTGAGTTGTTATTAAATAGTTTTTCTCATTTTGAGAAAAGTAATAAATGGAAATTAAAAATTGCAGGAAAAGCAGATGAAAATTATTTGAAAAAACTAAAACAAATTAATGAATCAAAGAGTGTTGAATTTTTAGGATTTGTGAATAGTTCAGACTTTTTTAATAAAATAGATGTTTTGATTGTACCCTCATTATGGAATGAACCTTTTGGTAGGGTTGTTTTAGAGGGAATTATTAAAAACAAGGTTGTAATAGGAAGCAATGTTGGAGGAATTAAAGAACTTCTATCTGAAAATCCGAATTTTCTGTTTAACCCAAATGATAAAGACGATTTATTAAGAGTTTTAAAAAGTGTTTTTAGTAACAAAAATATTTTACAAGAATTTAGTTTTAATCCAGATAAACTTTCTAAATTTTCTTTAAAAAAAACTAGTTTACAATACCTTGAGGTTTTCAAAAAAACATTAGCATGAAATTAAAACTGGAGAGAATTTTTTATTTTTTGCTGATTGCCCAAATTATCTCTACACAAGGTATAATAACCTTCAATATATTTAAATTATTTGGTAATTGGGAGCTTAAATCTATTGTGCACCCTGTTAGTGTTTTTTTATTGTTTATTACAGTTGCTTTTTATAGGTTTAATAAGAGAACAATAAAAATGCAGCCAATTGATTTACTGTTGCTTTCATATTTTTTTATTTGTTTTATTATTTTAATATATAATTTGAATAGTTTTTCAAAAATTTATATTGCATTTAGAGAGGTCTTTTTAATAAGCCTATTAATTTTTGCATATCAGCAATTTAATATTAGCCATTATTATTGGCGTAAAATATTGAAATTGTTATATATATTGGTTATCGTAAATCTTGCCTTTGTATTGTTAACTCATATTATAGGTCCAGAAGAATACATGAAGCTTTTAACTGGTAGATACGTTTGGGCCACAGATCCTGATTATAAATTCAAGATAAGCAGTTTCTTGTATTTTTGGCGGTCTCCAGGTGTAATTGGTAGTCCAGGTAATGTGGGATATTTTGGGTTAATTACCTATTTGCTTTTTGACCAAGATGCGAAATACAAAAAGAAACCCTATTTGGCAATATTATTAGCTATTGTTGGTTTTGTGAGGAGTGTATATGTGGTTTTGGTAGTATATTGGATGTTGAAATTTTTATTAACTAAAAAAAACTTGAAGATAATAAAGCTAGGATTGCCCTATATTTTTTCTTTTTTAATTTTACTATTTTGTTTTCTATACTTCAAAGGCGCTTTAGATTTAACATCTCTTTTTATGAGAATAGACCATTGGGTAAATGATATAACGGTAGATTTCAATATACTTTTTGGTGGAGGTATTGGAGAAGTTGGGGGTGCTGTTAGAGGGGAAGGATTTATAGCAACGCTTGATAGTTATTGGCTGTTAATGTTAATATCGGTTGGATTAGTTGGTGTAATATTACAATCTGCTTTCATGTACGAAAAAGTGTTGAACAATCAAAAAACTGTTTATGCTCTTGTTGGTTTTTTATTTGCAGGTCTTTTTATTACCCTAACACAAGGAATTTCATTTTTGGTTTTATTCCCATTATTGTTTTTTAAAAAATCAGAATCAGTTTTAAATGAATAAAATTCAATTAAATAAGCACTGGCTAAATCAAATATTTATAGGGTTAACATTTATATTAGCCTTATTTCCTATTTTAACCTTTGGACTAAGAAGCATTATAACAATAGTTTGGGTGCTTTGTGGAATTTTAAACACATTTCGGTTGAACACAAAAACAAAGAAGAAAAAAAGGGATTTAATTTTTCTTATTGTATCAATTCTACCCTTTATTTACTTATGCATAACATTGTTTTATTCAGAAAATTTTAATCTTGGTCAGCGTAGGATAGTTCAGATGTTGCCTTTTTTTTTGTTTCCTATTATTTTTTATTTAAATAAGGACCAATTTAGAGCCAAACAGTTGCAAAACATTTGTTGGTTTTTCTCTGTTTCAGTTATAATATTAGTTCTTTATCAAATTTTGTATTCTCTTTTTAGGTTAGATTTTCTTATGGCTGAATTATCTAATGAAGAAATTGTTAGAAACCTGTTGTCCGAAAAAAAGTTGCTAAATGAAGATGTTGTGTCTGAGGTAAAAATAAGACGCTTTAGAAGTTTCTTACTGGATATTACGGACACTCATTTCACTTATCAAGGCTTATGGATTATTTTTAGTATATTTTTTTTAAGTAAGTTGGGGTTTCAAAAATTTAAACTAAAGAAATACAAAGGCTTATTACTTTTTAGTATATCACTTATTTTGATGGTTTGGCTGTTTTTAATATCTAGTAGAATGCCAATTATTGCTATGGTTATTGCGGCGTTCTATGTTATGTTTGTATTAGGGCGAATTACTATAAAATATCAACTTTTACTACTGCTCGTAACGCTATTATTTTTAAATATTAGTTATTTTGTTTTTACCCCTTTTAGGGTACGAGCAAATGAAATTTTTAAAACTAAATTTGAATTTCCTACAGAAAGTAGGGGCTCTTATAGTTATTCATCTGTAAATGTTAGAAATGGCATCTATTTTTGTGTTTCGAGAATAGCCAAAGAACATATTATGTTTGGAGTTGGGGTTGGCGATTCACAAGACGAATTAAACAAATGTTACAACGATAAAATTGGTGCAAAAATTTACACTTGGAAAGATTATAATACCCATAACCAATACTTTTTCTTTTTAGTGGCTTCTGGTCTAATTGGGGCTGTATTATTTCTAGCATTATTATATTTGCATTGGAAAACGGCCACAAATAGAAGTAATCCAACGTATTTGTATTTCATTACAATAATTGGTTTAATTTCTTTAACAGAAAATATACTATCGCGATCTGATGGAGTGATGTTTTTTGCATTTTTTAGCGGATTGTTTTTATTTAACATAAATGAATTGAATGATAATAATTAACGCAAGGTTTTTAACTCAGCCTATAAGTGGAGTTCAAAGATTTGGTATAGAAATTTCAAAAATTGTAAAAAAACAATTAAAGGATCAGGTGTGCTTTGTAACTTGTCCAGGAGTAATCCATATTGAATTGTTTGAAGAGCTTGAGGCAAAAATTATTGGTGTTAATAAAAGTCATATATGGGAACAAATAGATTTATTTGCCTACCTGTCACTTAATAAAAATCCACTTTTAGTGTCTTTTGGTTATACCGGCCCTCTTTTTTATAAAAATCAAATAGTATCCATACACGATGTGGCATTTAAATACTATAAAGAATCATTTTCAAAAAGTTTTGCTTTTGTATATAATTATTTGGTTCCTAGAATTGCTAAAAAATGTCTTCATGTTTTTACAGTAAGTGAAGCAGCTAAAAAAGAGGTTGTAAAAGAACTGAAATTACCTAGCCAAAAGGTTTCTGTGGTTTACAATGGCATTTCATCCATATTTAAAAATGCAGAGAAGCTTTCATGGAAAGATAAGAGTGTTAAACCGTACATCCTAACAGTATCTTCTCATCATCCTAGAAAAAATTACGAACGGTTAATTGAGGCGTTTAACGCGCTGAACGATACTGAAATTCAATTATATGTAATAGGAAATTTTGTAGGACACTTCTCTAATACTGTTGCGATAAAACCAAATAAAAAGGTTAAGTTTTTAACCAATATTACAGATGAACAATTAGTTGCTTATTATCAAAAAGCGGAGTTATTTGTGTTTCCAAGCCTTTATGAAGGGTTTGGTATCCCTGTTATAGAAGCCATGAGTCAACATTTGCCATGTGTAATTTCAGACATACCTGTGTTTAAAGAGATTGGAGATGAATCAGTTATTTATGTTAATCCACGAGATGTAGATTCAATTTCCAAAGGAATTATTAAAGGGCTAAATTTGGTCGATAAGACACTAAATTATCCTAAACTAGATCAATTTTCTTGGGAGAAAAGTGCAAATAAAGTGGTTAAAATATTGAAAAACTTTCTATGATTAATACGAAAAAAAAAATAAAAGTTTTACATGTCTTACATGCTGTTGGCGGGGTAGACATCTATTTAAGACTGTTGATAGAAACCATAAATCATGATAAATTTGAGTACATTATTATTAAAGGAATAGATGATAATGATAAGCCCTATTTTACGCCAGATGGAAAGCCTATTAAACTTTATGCATTACATATTAATAGAGAAATAAACCTACTTAACGATTTAAAGGTAATAAGTCAAGTTGTTGGGATATTTAAAAAGGAGAAACCAAATATCATCCATGCGCACAGTGCAAAGGGAGGTATTATTGCACGTATGGCAAGTGTGTTCTATAAAGTTAATGTTTTGCATACCCCTCATGCATATTCATACCTAAGCACAAATAACAAATTTAAAAGGAAAATATTTTTATTAATAGAATCGTTCTTTTCCAAGTTGAATTCATATTTGTTGGCTACTTCAAATTCAGAGATACAAAGAGGTATTAAAGATGTAGGTTATAAAGAAAACAAAACAATTTTGTTTAATAATTCAGTATTACCTATTAAAAATAAGGGTATAAATCTTGCCAAAATTAATTTACCTAAAGAATATATTTGCACAGTAGGAAGACCGTCATATCAAAAAAACATCGAAATGATGGTTGAAGTAATAAAAAGAGTAAAACAAACTAAACCAGATATACATTTGGTGTTGATGGGTGTAGGAGAATATAGCCCAAATAAAGAAAAGGTCAATCAACTCATAAAACAATATAATTTACAAAAAAATATAACTTTGGTAAAATGGATGGAGCGTGAAAAGATATTAGAAATAATTGCAAAATCTAAACTTTATATATCAACTTCTAGGTATGAAGGCTTGCCTTACTCAATAATTGAAAGTTTATCACTTGCCAAATCCTGCATTGTAACAAATTGTGATGGCAATAGAGACCTCGTAAAAGATGGTTATAATGGTTTTTTAATTAATAATTTTGATGAGAATGCTATGTCTAAAAAAATATGTAAAGTATTGAATGATGATTCCCTTCGTCATGAACTTGAAAAGCATTCGTTAGAGTTATTTAACAAAGAGTTTAATTTAGAGAATAATATCTCAAAACTCGAAACGATATATGATAGATTAAAGTTAAATTAATTATATTTTTGTTGATGAGTAATTCAATAATTTAATGAATATAAAAAAAATCTGCTGCATAGGCGCAGGCTATGTAGGAAGCCCAACCATGGCAGTCATAGCCCAAAAATGCCCACAAAGAAATGTAACCATTGTTGACATTAATGAATCAAGAATTGCGGCATGGAATAACAAAGATTTAAGTAAATTGCCGGTTTTTGAACCAAGTTTAGTCTATATTGAATTCCCGTAGTTCTGAAGAAAACAGAACCTTATTAACAGTTCAAAACAATCCGTATGAAGCTAGTAAAGAGTCTCATGCCATTGCCATTTTAACGGAGTGGGACGAGTTTAAAACCTATGACTGGCAAAGAATTTATAATAACATGCATAAACCTGCTTTTGTATTTGACGGTAGAGGTATCATAGATATGAAAACATTGGAGAAAATCGGTTTTGTCTGCTATAAAATTGGAAGCGGGTCCTAATGTCATCCAGAGCGAAGCGAAGAATCTCAAACAGATTGTCATTCAGAACGTAAC
>TARA_R110001592_G_scaffold3302_2_pt1 | contig 15168 bp, 7 predicted proteins | sample TARA_R110001592 | Tara Oceans TARA_R110001592 (sample SAMEA4398387) | marine metagenome | biome: Polar Biome; feature: [SRF] surface water layer (ENVO:00010504); material: water (ENVO:00002006), including particulate matter (ENVO:01000060) such as... | depth 5 m
CTTATCTTGACCAATACCCTCTGTTTCTTCAAGTATTACATTGAAATCTTTACTAAGATCAGTTGGTTCTTTAGGAATTAAGTCAGGATTGTTTTCTATATCTTCTTTACCTTTATTTATAGTTTTATTGATTTTAATTTTTGATTCTATAATTATTTCTTTTGCATTTCCTTTAGAATTAGCTATTCCGTATTCTTGACCTAATGTTTTACCGTTAGCGAGTTGTACGGTTTCAATACCTATTCCTCCATCAATTTCAGCAACTTGTAAGTTAAAATATCTATCCCACCAGTTATCTAAAATTGTCCACCACTCTGGCATATTTCTTGTTAAACCAGCTTTATCAATTTTTTTATTATCTTTTGTATCAATTGCTATAACTTTATAATTTGCTTTAACTAATTCATAAGTACTTTTAAAATTAGCATTAGGATTTAATATTGAATTAATTAAATAAATATAAGCGGCAGTTGCAGGCATAGCATGTTCCCAATGTAAAGAAACTGAATTAGGATCAGCTCCTAAAACTTCAGCTCCAATTTTATGCCAATGAGTTGTATCATTACCCACTCCTTTTAACCAATTGCCTATTCCTCTTGCGGTATTTTTGTCTATTTTACCATTTGAATCTACTAAAACTTCATTTATTCTTTTCCATAATTCTTCATGAATAAGCATATTATTTCTGTTAAATTCTATACCAGCAACATCGTTTAAAGCTTGTAATGTAGACTCTCCTGTAACGCCAAAAACATCTGAATATTTTTTTCTGACATAACTAGTAACACCAATTACTGGTTCTCCAAACTCACTATCATCCATACTATCTAATATGTCTGATATTTCTTTATTACTTAAGTTCAGTTCTTTTGTACCTGTTTTTGCTGGAAATTCTGTAAACATTTTTTTATTATTCCAAAATGCTCTAGGCATTAAAGGAAATATTTTTTCTCTTAATACTTTCTTGTAAGCAATTCTATCTGCTGGAATTTTTAAATTATAAATTCCATTAATTCCACTTAATCTTAAAACAGTATCTATTTTTCCAGTACTAGCAGCGGCCCAAACTAAAACATCATTCGTGGCTTTTTTAATTGCTTTACCTTGATTTTTTATTGTTGTAAAAGCTTCTGTAAAAAACCTACCAATAACACTAGCTATATCAGCGTTTTTAATTATGGAGTTTATTTTTTTGACAGCATCTTTTATAGCTTGTGTTAAAGTTTTGCCAGCTTTTATAGCTCTATCAAAGGTTCTTAAAGCACCTTTCAAAGCTGTACCTATCATTTTAGGGGTTATTCCCATAGGTAAGATACCGTCAAAATTTCTAAGACTAACATCTATATCTTTAATAAGTTTTTCTATAGTGTCAGGTTTTATTTTATTTCCTTGAACTTTTTGTTTTTCTTTAAAATTTTCTTTTCCTTCTTTTGTTTTTACCGATTCTATAGTTGAAACTCTACCTAATATATTACCTAGTATATCAGCTAAAGTTCTTTGTCTAGCTATTTTAGTTGTAGGAGCTAAAGAAGAATCAGTTGCCCATGTTATTAAATCTGCCACGCTAGGATTACTATATTTAAAAATACCTTTACCAGCTCCACCTACGTTTTGCACTCCACCAACTCTATCTATTTTTTTAGGATTATAAAGATCTTTTAGTTTAGTATTCTTAATTTCATTAACATCGGGACTAGATAAAACATCTAATATGTCTTGTCCTTGTAGTTCTAAAAAAGTTGTATAATTACCTAGTTTATTATCTTTAGTTCCCAAAACCCCTCCCATTGCTTCAATTATCTTATCTCCAAACAATAATGTTCCAGCTTTTCCAACATCTCTTTGAGATGGATTTTGAATTCCCTTAACAGGTTCAATTCTTATTTTTGATCCTGAAATTTTATCACCAGTTTCTTGTGTCTCTTCAGGCGTTATGCCAGTTATTTTTCTAAGTTTATCAATAGCTTTAGTTTGTTGTTTTGTTTCAACATTTTCTAAATCAATTTTATCTTCAATACTAATAGTATCACTATCAGTAACACCCCTTGCCTCCGTCACGTCTGATGTAAAAACTTGATCAGTTCCAGATTTACCTTTTTTTAAAGCGTTTTTTGTTTTATTAATTACTTGAGAATTTACCCAAGCTGTTAATGAATTATTTTCTTCTGGATTAAAATTTCTTATATGAGGTATTAATTCTAATACAGTAGCACTTACAAAATCTTCTGAAGAAAATTTAGGAAGATCTAGCATTTCTTGAGTTATTTTAGATTTAATGAGTTTATCTAATAATTTTCCATTAAACATTTTTGTTATAACTTCATCAGCTTTTTTAGTATCCCACTCTTTTTTAGTAATCTCAAAATTACCATCTTTATTTTTAAGACCAACTAAATCATTTATCGCTTTACCTTCAGCCGTTAAATATCCAGATTTTTTAGTGTTAATGTTTTCGTTAGATTGTATTATTTTCAATCTATCGTTTATTTCATTAACTTTTTCTTGTTGAGGCGTAGTTAAACTTTCATTATCTACGTTTTTAATTATTTGTTGCAATTTTTTTTCTTCTAAAAGAAGATTTGAAGCTTCAATAACCAAATCATTATTAGCTAAACCTAAAGGTTTTATTTTATTAACAACACCTACTATTTCTTTAAAGTTTTGTAAAATTTGTACACCTTCATCATTAGTTATTTTACCTTGTTTAACATCTTTTACAACGGCATCATTTAACACATCATAATTCAAAGGATCTTTTATTAATTCAATACTAACAGAATTTACAATCCCTTCGTTATAACCGCTAAAAACATTAACCACAGGAGACATAGGTGGTGGTGGGGGTGGTTTTTTCTTTCCTCCATCATTTGATTGTTGAGAAGGATCTCCAACCATATCAGCAAGAGAAAAAGGAGAATTAGATATTATATTATTAGCTTTAAATTTAGCAGCTGTTTTATTTATATTGTATAAGGTTGCTCCTATAGTTATAGGTGCTTTTCCTAATTGACCAAAAGCTTCTAAACCAATATCCATTTTATTTAATTCTTGACCACCAACCACTTGACCAACTGTTTCTCCCAACGCCCCTCCTCCCATTTCAATAGAAGCTTGAGTTGCTGCTATATTTATTTTTTTAGCAGTATTGACTGTACCTTTTAATTTCTTAGCGGTTCTAGCCATAGTAGTACCTACACCTTTAGACAACCCCATGCTTGCGAATTCAATAGCAGCTATTGCTGTGCTTCTATTGTCAGAACGCTTGTATATTTTTTCATAAACATCTTTATCATTCAATAAAGTTGTTACATCTTCTAAAGTAACCTTAGTTATATCACCATTATGTTTTATTGCCGCTTCTTCAAATATAAATTCAGAAAAAGACATAGCTAATTCCATTCCTTTAGCAACACCAGCGAAAGATCCACCAACAGTACCTATTGCAGTTCCAACAACGGGTATTCCACTACCTATTATTCCACCACCTAAACCTCCAACAGCTGCTTTTTGTCTAACTTCGTCTGAATTAACAAAAGCTCCAAGTTGAGTTGCCATAGAACTAGTAAAAACTGTAGGAAGAGCTCCTGGGTTTTTAATTAAACCTTTAAAAAAACCAAACCAAGTTCCACCTTCTTTTTGATATTCTTCTTGAAATTGCCTCATTTCTTGAGAGGTTCTGTTTTTTAATAATATATTTATATTTTGCTCATACCAATCTTTCACGACATCATCACTAGCTTTGCCTTGTGCTTTAAATATATCATAAGTATTCTCTATTGCACCCGCAGCATTAATACCTTGAACACCTCCTTGCCACATATCTCCTATTGTATCTGTTATGACGTTTTCTCCTACAAAGGGTATACTCTCTATTAATGTCTTTTTTTCTCCAGTATTGTATTGTAAAGAGTTTTTTAATATTTGATCTTTTTTTATTTGAATTTCTAAAGTTGTAGGAGAATAATCAGGATCTTTATTATTTAATTTTAAATCTTCTAAAGCAAATTCAGATAATTTTATATCTTCAAAATCTAATAAACCTGTAGTTCTTATATCAGCATTTAAATTGTATCCAAAGTCTTGTAAAAAGTTTTCATCTTCTATTTTTAAACTAGTTAAATTTTCTTTTCTTTTATTTGTATCAATATCTTCAGCAACATCTTGAACATATTCAAAAGCATCACTAGCTTTTTGTTTTATTTTTTGCCAAGTACTAAGTTCTGCTGGAGCTTTTTCTTCGACTATAACTTCTTTTAATTTTTCTTCTTTAATTTTATCTGCGTTAAGTTCGTCAGCTTTTTTCTGGGCTACACAATTTTTATAGGCCGTTGATTTTTTATCTTCGTGTAACTGTTCGCAAGTCATATATTATTGTTTTAAACTTCTTGAGCTTGTTGCTTGTCTGTTTCAATAGCCGTTTGAATCTCCTCTGCATCAACAGCTTGTTCTTTTTGTCTAGCTTCTCCAAAAGGAAATTCTTTACCTACTTCTTTTTCTAAAAACCATGTTTTATAATCTTCTTGGAATTTTTTTAATTCATTAGGTCTAAGGGCTTTACCCGGTTCAAGATAATGATTGGTAACCTCTGCAAGAATATTATTATTAAAAGCTATTACTTGATCAGATCCTTCGTGAGAACCTACAATACCAGCTGATATTTTATTCATTTCTGCTTTAAATTGCATGCTATTAGCAATTGCATCTTTATCTATTATATAAAAATCTTGAACTATATTTCCTCTAAGCTTTTTGGTTACTAATTCTAAACTTCCATCTTCTTTAATTTTTCTGTAGCTTTCGGTAACACCACCTGTTAAAGCTTTGTTATCAGAATCTTGCCCTAGTTTTTTACTTTCAAATATTTCAGAACTTAACTTTTTAAAATCTTGGTTTTCTTTTGTTGTGTCAGGAATTTTTATAAAAAGATCTTGAGTTTCAGATAATTTATTTAATTTTTTTAAAAATATTCTTTCAACAAACTCTACTTTATCATTATATATATCCCAAGCAAGTCTTGATATATTATCATCAATAGCTTTTATTAATATAACTCCTTTTAATTGATCGGATAATATATTTATAGCTTCATATCTACTTGGTGGTGTACCCATTAAATCAACACCTCCCATGCCTCCTGATAATACTACAGCTTCAGTCCATATTTCTGTACTACTCATTACGTTTTCTAAAGCTTGTCTTATAACTTCAACACTATCTGTTATTTCTTTAACTCTTTTTCTATCTTGTACAGGATTTTCACTTTTACCAGTATCTAACTTTAATTGAAGATCAGCATATTCATGTATAAAAGGTTGATAGAAAGCATCATAATCAACCTCTTGATCTGTATCAAATTCATAACCTAACTGATAAGTCATGAAAGATTGTTCTTCTGAAACTTTAAACTGATTTTGTTCGTTTAACGATTTGTTTTCTAGTAATTGTTCTTTTAAACCCATGTTATATTTTTTATGTACCAAATGCAGTGTCAGCAATTCCACCTAAACCTCCAGCTATATCACCAACAGCATTAGCTTTATCTTTTTCAGCGTTTAACATTCTTGATTTTGCTTGATCCTTTAATGCTCTTGTATATCTTATTTTTTCACCTTCTCTTTTTTCTGTTGCATTAAATGCAAAAGCAGCGCCTCTTGCTTCTGCCGCTTGAACTCTTTGGCCTTCACCTATTTGAGTGTTTTGTATTCTTTGTCCTTCAGCAAGTTCTAATCTTTCTAATGATTGTTGACCTTGAGCTCTCATTTTTTCATTAGCTGCTTCTTGGCTTTCTATACTAGCTGCTACACCTTTTTTACTTTGAAGTGCAGCTTGAGCTAGTGCTGTAGCTCCACCAGCACCCGCACCTGTAGCTCTAAGAGTATCAAGGGTGTTGGCTAAAGCAACATCCGTTTGCTCAGCTTGCATTTCTGCAGCGGCAGTAGAAACTCCTAAACTAGCAAATGGATTACTTAGTTTTCCAGAAAGATCAGAAGCCATTGAACTTAAATCTCTAGTAGTTTCGTATGGATTTATTACATCTTGTCTACTACTTTCTAAGCTTTTTAACTCTTTAATTCTAGCTAATCTATCTTCGTTTGCTCTTCTTCTAGCTCTTTTAGCCGCGCCTCTTTTGGCAAAACCGCCAATCATTTTTCCTAAACCGCTAAATAGTCCCATAGTTTATTTTTCATTTATTTATTAATATGATGATTCTACATAATCAGTTGATACAGCAAACAATTCTGATTTAGTTGTAGGATACAATGTGTTATTTAAAGTCATTACTACTGTAGAGAAAAATCCTTTTACACCTGTGGATTCTTGACCAAACAGTATTTCGCCAGGTGTTGCTGGAGAATTATTCATTAAGTTTGCAAAAAACTTACTTTCTTTTTTCTTAAAACTATTCGTAAAAATACTTGTTTCTAAACCACTTAATGTAGTTTGAGCTACGTATTTAGTTATAGGAAAAGTAATATCACCTGAGCTTGCAACAAGCGAAGACATTTCCCAGCCAACAGCGCCTTCATAATTTAATGTTTTAAAATTTTTAACAACAGAAGGTTGAGAGTTTAAAATTACAGTTACAGAAGAATTGTATACTGTATTATAAAATTTTGCATAATCATTGTTAGTGCCTTCTTGATCTGTATAGTGTTGCCATATTTTTCCTCTATAAAAAGAATAAAAATTAGGACCTAAACTAGCCATTAATTCAGGTTTAAAATTATAAAAACTAGGCCAACCTTTTACTGACTCATCAAAAGAACTAGTGGCGTAAGGAGTATCTGAATAGCTTATGCCTGTAACTATTTTTGGATCTTGTATAGAAACAACATAATTTTTTGTATGTTCATCAAAACCACCTACAACATTGCTTACCTCTAAAGCTGATAGCTCATCTCTAAAATAATCATGCATGCCGAAAGATGATATTTCTTCTATACCATTAGCAGATAATCTACATATACAGTTTCTTCTTCTATCAGAAAAATAAATTCTATAACCATATTGAGCAAAACTTTGTGGATCAGTAGATATACCATATTCTCCAGCATAAGGTACTGTTTGACCTATTACTTGAGCTCCAGCTGTAGTTATACCTTGTCCTTCTGCAGAATAAATAGCATCTTTATCTATTAAAGCTTTACTTACTTTTTCTTCTTGAAATATTGTTAAATTTGTGTTTTCAGCATAAAGCTTTTGTATTGACACATAAGCAGGATCTAAACTTCTTGTTATTTCTTGACCAACAGGAAATTGATTACTTTCATTTACACCAGTTCTAGAATTATATATACCTGAATATATTAAAGAATTAAACCTATGTTGCGCTATTGGAAACTCTTCTGTTAAATAAGCTTTAACACCATAATCAACACTAGTATTATTATATCCTCCTCTTATTCTTGATTCTTCTATAAACCAATCAACACTGTTATCTAGTGTAGGAAAATATATTGTACAATTAGTTCCACCTGGACAAACAGTGTAATCAGATGGTAAATTTGTTGCTAAATAAAATCCACCTGGAATTGTACTATTAAATTCAGGCACGTCAGAACTACTAGCAATAGATTTATTTCTTTTTAAAATAAAAGTGTTAAAGTATGATATTTCTATTATTGCTCCTGCCATGATTTATTATCACTTATTTTGTTAAGTTATTACAATTGTAAAAGCCGAAGGAACGTTATCTTGCGTTCCAACACCTAAAGTACTACCGTTCCACGCATCACTTACTTTATAAAAAAGATTATATGTACCAGCTGGAGCTTCAACTGTTTTAGTTAAGCTACCAGTAAATTCGTTTAAATTAAAATAATTAGCACCACTATTGCTATATGAAGTTGTTGTAAATTTTAATCCATCTTTAGAACTTGAAGTTGATCCATTGCTAAAGCCATACAAAGAAACCATTTCACCTATAAAACTAGAAGACTTAGTAACAGAACCAGCAGCACCTTGATTTGCCGGAGCTATATTTGACAAAGAACCTTCAAATACAATTAAATTACTACCGTTTGTAGGGTTACTACCATTTCTATTAAAAGGACTCCTAACTAACATGTAAAAATTATACACATCTACCGTAGAAGAATCATGTGTGTATTCAAATTCTGCGGCTGTTTTAATTTTATAAGTAGTTATATTACTAGCTGTTGTAGATATTAATTCAAATTTTCCTGTTACATTAACGCCGTTGCCATTTAAAACTTTCATGTTTATAAATGTGTCTGTAAAATCGCCATTTTTATTTTGAGGAGTAAAAGATGAAGTTACATCAGTACCTACAGCTAAACCTTCAGTTAATGTAAAAGTAAAAGAACTAAATCTATCTGGAACTGTATCGTCAAAATTTAAAATAACTTCTTCATTAATATCAGAAATTAATCCAGAAGTAGAAGATTCCCAATATAAATCTAACAATGATTCAACAGGTTCTGTTTCGTAAATAGCAAGCGTGGGCTCCATTAAAGAAAAATCAGCAATTTTAGATTTTCCACTTGGCGCTCCTAGTGTTGATGTAAACGTGCAGGGTGCTGTAGACCCAGGAGCAATAATTGCAGCAGCAAGTCTACATGTAGCTGTTGTAGAGCTAGTAACTGTTGTTATGCTTCCGTATACTTCCCCTGTTGTTGTATTTGTTATAATCATACCTGGAATAATAGGTACAACAGGTGCAGATGTTAAAGTAATATTAATAGAGGCTCCAGCTGAAGCCGGGTTAACATTAGCAGTTGTTTGTTGTTCAATACCAGTTTCTATTCTACATATTAAAGGATTTGTATCAAATTGATAAAAATTAATATAATTTTGATCTAATAGGTTTGATTGCTTAAAATTTAAATCACTTGCTGTAGCTATAGTAATAGCAGTATCAGTGTTTGTTCCTGGATAAAAAGGAACATTATCATTGTATGAACTATTAGAAACTCTAGGGAAAAGCTGCACAGAACTTCTAAATTGTTTTTGCTCTGGACCAACCTCTGTTAAGTCTCTAGGTATTTTATTTATATTGTCATTTATAAGAACCGTATGACCTGTAACACCAATTTCATTTATAGGAAAAGCCTCTAACTCACCATTAAAAGTGTAAGCTATATCTTCATCTATACCTATAGTTTGTGGAGAACTTAATGTGAAATTTTTTGCGTCATCAGATTTTGTAAGTATGAATGGTGCAGGTACGTCATCAGGTATTGTACCACCACTACCATCACCAGTCGCAGACATACCTATTTGTATTAAATCATTAGCATCTGTAATTACCCATTTAATACTATTTGTAATACCTGGATTAGTAACACTGCTAGTTATTTCAGGAACTTGACCTGGGTAACCAGCTAAAATTCCAGGAGTATAAACATTATAATAATCTTGCTCTTGTTGCTTTACAACTATTTTATAAGAATACCAACCAGTTTCATTTATATCATAAGCAAAATGTGGTGTTGTAGAGTTAATGTAAGTAAAATAAGAATCTGCTATGTTTCCATCAAATATTAAAATAAATTGTGTATATGAACCTACTACACTAGAACTAACTTGAGTAATTTTCACATAATCAGTATCTTTACCTCTAAAAAACTTTCCTATACTAGGTCTATTTGCAACAGGTGTAACATTAGTAACTTTAACCGTGTATTGATATTTTACCGTTGCAGATCCAACAATATTATTTGCAATATTAAAACCTAATCCATCTCCTAATGACACCGCATACAAACCAGGTTCTCCAGTTGCTTCAAAAGGATAATTAGGTGTTGAATTTAAAATTCTACCAGAAGAAATAGGTTGATCAAAAGACAATTGCAAAGCATCACCAAAAAAGTAGCTAGGTGTTACATCATTGAAATACAGCGTTGCATTTTGCGCTATAGTTTTAGCGACTGTTGTTGTTATAGTAGTAGTAGTTGTTCCTTGCGTAACTGTTGCTACTGTAATTTTTTCATTTGGGTTTATACCTCCACCTGAAATAACCATACCTTTTTCTATTTTTAATTGCGGGTATGTTAATACTATGGTACTATTAGAAGTTGCATTGTTTCTAGTTGATACAATTCCTTTTTTATAACCATTGTAAACCGTAGATCCTCCATATTTAGTAAAAGGAAAAGCTATATCTACTGTTTCTTTATTCTCTACACTAGATAGTATTACGCTAGATTGTCTACCCCATTTATCAGAAAGTATAACACCAGCTTGATAAGTTCTATTTTGCTTTAGAGAATGTGTAGGGTATTCCATAAAGTTTTCGTTTAAAACTCCATGTTTTTTTTCGCTAACACCTAGTCTATAATTTAAGGTATTAGGAGGTGTGTGTTGATTCCAAAAATTACCGTACATTATTCTGTTACCAGCTGTTTCTTGAGCTAAAGCTTTTGTAGGAACTTTATCAAAAACTCTTGTTGTTTGTATTGTCGGTAATGTTTTATATGGTTTTCTTGATTGATAATTATAAATATAATAATTAAGCTCTTTTGTTTCTGAACAGTCTGTACAATTTATATCAGATATAGGAACTTTTTCTAAAACTTTTGTAGCTAAACTATCTGATTCTTTGTATATTAGTTCTATTGCTGTAATTTTATATTTAGAACTGTTTTCAGTACCTAAACTACTAGCTAAATCCGGTAAAGGAACTATTAACTCTACATTTTGAACATTGTTTTCCATCCAGTCTAAAACAGTACTTCTAAAAGCAGCTGCTTCGTTACCATCTATAAAATAACCTTGTTGCTTTGGAATAAAAGCTATTTGTGTAAAAGGAGCTATAATAGAAAATTCACCATCATCAAATTGAAATCTATAACTAAATCTTACAAATTTATCTTTTAATAAATCAGGATCACCAGGCCAAGTAGGATTTAATGATTCGTTGGTCATCGTTGTATCAAAAAAACTAATATCTTCACCGCTAGTTAATGTTGGTAAAAAACCAGCAGGTCCTGTAGAAGCAACGCTTATTAAAGAGGTTGCGCCTGCCCATCCATTTACATAATAATATCTTGTTGCAACCATTGATGTTGAAACAAATTTAGAATATTTTTGAAAATTAGGGTAAAAGTTTATAGTAACACCATTTGCAAGCGTTACGTTTTCGGATAAAACAATAGTGGCTATTCCACCTGAAGAGCCCGTAGAAACGCTTAACACTGAAACAAAAGTGTTTACAGCCATACCGGCAAAACCGATAATCATGCCAGGTTTAATACTATATATACTGCCTGTTACTGTAATAGTAGAGACATTTGCCACGGCAACATTAGTTGTTGAAAACGAAAGAATATTTATAGTAAAACTAGTATTATCAATTCTAGCATTTATTGTTCCAGAAGACTTTTTAAGTAATGAAATAGGTTCATAAGGATTATATTTAGCTACAGATATTTGATTTTCTAAAGTATAATAACCTAAAGATCTAGTAATGTTTATTTTTCTAGGTTGGTTTCTGTTATCTGTAAAAAATAATAATTCTTCTACTAAAGTTGCTTGAACAGGGTATTGGGTTGAAAAATTAAGAAAATCTCCTTCAACTAATTTATGGAATATATTTTTATCAGGATTAAATAAATATATATAATGAAACGCAGAAGATGGTGCGTAAGTATCTGCGCCTCTATAATCTGTGTAAAAAATATAAAATTGTTTTCTAGCCTCATCAGCTACAACACCTATGGCTTCTAAATTTTCATTAGCAGCTAACGAACCAAGACTAGCTACTGAAACATTACCTAAAACAGTTTCTAAAGCGCCAATGTCATCATCTTCTGATTTACCTACAGATATGTTCTGCGCATCTCTATATTCGCCATTAGGCACTAATCTATCATCCAAGTCTTTATTCATCTTGGATTTTAGAAAACTGTTTTTAATTTCTGCCATGTTTAATATTTAATCCACTTAGATTGATTTCTCATAGTTTGAACTATTTCATCTAATTTAATATTAGATAATCTAATTTTAGCATTTCTTAATTTTGCTGTTCTTTCTCTTTTGTATCTTTGAACTAAATACTCTGGAGTGTTTGCTGATGATGCTAAAATAGCGTGTGAAATATGAGAATATAATGCGTCTTCTGCAAGTTTAGGTATTCTAGCATCTAAATCATATGCGTTACCATCAGAGATATATTCTATAACAATCAATTTACCTTTTAATTCGTTAGTAAAATCAAACGTACCTTTTCTTTCGTTAATAGCAAACCAACCGTTTCTTTGGCTAGTTTCAGGATTTAAACCGTATCTTTGCCCTAATGCACCATCGTAAAATGTTTCAGCAAATATACCACCCTCTTCATAAGTTTGTATAAAAGCACCACTTATATTTCTAGGATCATTTTTATCCCAAGCGGCCTCTGTTTGTGAAGTACCATCTATATTAGAATCAAAATTATCTTGAGTTGGTGTACCTAAATTGTCTTGCGCAGGGTTTGCATATGGTCTTGTAGTAAGACTATTAGCAGGATATATTGTGTGTTGCACACCGCGTTTATCTATCCAAGAAAATCTTACATAATTTACATAATCTTGAGGAATTATTAAAGATAAGCTATCAGGTATAGTAAGCTCTTGTGATCTTACACTTTTTAAAGTATCATAACTAAATTCTTGTAAACCACGTTTAGCGTGAAATATAACATCAGTTCTTTTTACGCTTGGTATAAGCTTACCAGCGCCTACGTATGCTACTAAAAAATTATCAATTACATCATGAAGTCTTGTGTAAGCATAGTTACCTCTTGCTTTTTCAATTGCCGTATCTTTTAATTGTATTTTAACATAAGTACCATTTGCTAGCGTAGCAGCAATAGTTATTATATTGTTAGCGGCCATTGTCCAAGGTTCAACAAATTGAAAAGTTACAGCTGTTGTACCTGCGCCTGGTAATGTAATAGCTGTATCAAGCGTTACTACAAAAGTAACTTGATTCATACTAACTACTTTAGCGCTAGTTGGATTACCTGTTATACCAGCTCCAAATATTGTCATACCAGCTACAATAGCTGTATTAGCCGCAGCTAAGGTTACATTAACAGATGCTGCATTGTTTTGAGTTGCGGTAGCACTTTGTGTAGTGGTGCTTGGTTGTAACAATGTCCATGTTAAAGCGTTAGCACTAGTTAATATATCAAAACTATTTAAACCATATTGATCATTAGATGGATCAGAAGATCCAAATATTAGATTAGCATCAAAAGTACTAGTAATAGTAAGATTGTTTCCACCTGTAGCATAGTATTGCTGCTGCGCACCCGCGTAATATTGTCTGTTAGTTTCGGTTATTAAACCACCATTAGGTATAGACATAGCTTATTATATTTGTTGGTTTTGATTTTCTTGAGCAATTTGTTGTGCTGCAACTTGTATTATTTCTGGGTTTTGTATTACAACACCAGCGTAAAGTAATATTCTTAAAACAATCTCTGTTTGTTCAGACACGTGTAATTCAAAATTATTTGACGTAGAAGCATTAAATGTGTATTGTCCATTTCCACCTACCGTAAAGTTCCATATAGGTGCTATAGGTTTTCTTACATAATCTACACTAACACCAGACACAATACCATTTGTAGGATCATTAGGATAAACTGTTATTAAATTGTTTTGATAAGTGTATATAGGATATGTTTTTGTTGGTTTAGTTAAATTAGATGATAATAAATGATATAGTTCAGACTTATCTACTCTTTGCATTTCTTCTGCAGGTAAAGAACCTGTTGTATAAACTACTGTTCCAAGCTTACTAAACTGTAAAGGATATAAATTAACTACTAGTTTACTTCCAGCTGTGTATTGGGGTACTGTAACTGTAACACCACTAACACTATAATCAGTTGATGCTAGTTCTATTTCACTACCAGTAGCGCCTTGAAAAGCTTGTGATTTATAATTACCAGCAGAAATTGTAGCTGCGTCTCCTGTTAGAGTATACGTTAAACCAGGGTTAGCTATTGTAAATGTTTGTGTTGCTGGTGGTGTACCAGAATATTGCGAAGGTAATTGAAAAGAGCCGTTAGAATAAACGGCTGGAGCATTTGTTTTAAATATAGATAATTTTTCATCAAGACTAGCAACTCTATTAGCGTAGTCTGTATCTGTTTGTGGAGTACGTAACTGTTGATTTAAACTTTCAAAATATGTATTAAATATTTCTGTTTGAACTTGAGTACCTATTTTATTAAACTCAACAGGTGTCATATAACCTCTCTGCTCTTTATTTAGTATTAATAAAACGGTTTGATATACAGTATTTACGTTTATTGCCATTTTAATATTTTAGTTAATAATGAGGGCCACGTTTTAAGTGACCCTTCACTATAATTATAATCACATGTTATTTAAGCTTTTTCTCTATAGTTCTAAAAACTTCAACACCTTCATCTGTTTTAAACCAAGCCGCCATAGCTGAATATGGATTTTCATCAAAAGGAACTGTCATTAGTTTTCTATCGTTTGATGCCCAATGAAAAGTTCTTTGATCTTGAGATATTTTAATTACACCATTTTCAACGGCTCTTATAGCTATATTTCTTAAACCTACATTTTCATCATTAGCTATTTCCATAAAAGATAATGGATTTTTTTTAGCCATTAAAAGTAAATCTCTTTTAATCTCTTTTGAACTCATACTTGATACAACACTTCCTTTTTCAACTCTTAATACAGCTTCCGCATGATCTATATCCATTTGTTTGGCAGCTATTAAAGCATCAATTTCATGGTTTATATCATCTAATTCATTTTCTGCAATCATCTGTGGTTTAAATTCTGAATAAGAGCTATTAAGTCTTGGATGATATAGTGAAAGTAGTTTTTGTAAATTTTGTTTTTCTTTAGTAACAGTTAAAACACCTTCTTCAAATATAATATGGCCTAATGTTACTTCTCCTTTTTGTTCATCAACAAAAGGTGAGTTTTGATTAGTAGCATAACGAAGTTCTCTTTGTGTGCTAGACTCTGGGTCAAACCATAATAAAGGGTATCTTCTGTTGTGTCTTGATCCTAAAGTAAATGTTAATGGAGTTTCATCTCCTTTTAAGATATATGTTCTATCTTTTATCTCCCATTTAGGGGCTGTTTGTTGTTTTGTCTTTGACATAATATAATATAATATAATTAAAAAAATAAAGGGCTAGGCGCCGAAGCGCCTAACTCTTTAAAGCAA
>TARA_R110001592_G_scaffold349439_2_pt1 | contig 15149 bp, 1 predicted proteins | sample TARA_R110001592 | Tara Oceans TARA_R110001592 (sample SAMEA4398387) | marine metagenome | biome: Polar Biome; feature: [SRF] surface water layer (ENVO:00010504); material: water (ENVO:00002006), including particulate matter (ENVO:01000060) such as... | depth 5 m
CTAGATCAGTTACTAGATAATAAAACAATTTCTTTAAAAGAGTTTGAATTAGATACTTCTAAAATTAAAAATAAACTTAAAGAATCTATTACTAAAGAACCTGTACAAGTAAGAGTACTAAAAAAAATTCAAAGAAATCTTAATACAGTAAGAAACGAGAACGATGATCCCATAGATGCTAATCCTGCAGTTCTTTTGCGAGAAGCTGAAAAGGTTAGAGGAGATAATAATAAAAAATTAAGATTAATAGTAAAAACTACTGACTATGCAAGCACAGGAGTTGGTCAAGGAAAAACTATTTCTTCTGTTATTCACACAGGACTTAAAGGAAAAGAAGCTAAAGCACTACAACAAGAATTAAAAAATTCTAGAGTAAATTTTGGAGAAACATTAAAAGATGGGTATGTTTATATGCTAATTCCGTCTGCTTACGGTTTATATCCTGTAAAATTATTTACTAATTTAGTAAAAGATACTACTGATTTTGATACCGTTAAAGAGAAATTAAAAGAATTAAGAAAGGAAAAATCTGAAGAAAAGCCTGATCCTGATACAATAAAAAAGATTGGAGAAACATTACAAGATATTTTATATAGATTCAATATAGACTATTTTACAAAGGACGATGAAGTAAGTCAATACCAAAGTACAAGAGGCAACTCTACTTCTGTTTCTGGTACGGTATCTAAAAATACTTTTACTTTAAGTTGGTCAGAAATTTTTGATGAAAAGCCTCATGTAAGAAATTTTACAAAAGCTGATTTAACATTAGAAGCCGCTGTTGAATTTTTAGGAGGGAGAATACGTAAAGTAGATTTTGCAAATATAAATAGCAAAGGATATAACGAAGCCTTAGCAGAAAGCGGTGCTATTACTACTGATTTAATGCATGAAGATGGTAATTTTTTTAATTCCTCTTCTTTCTTTTTAGATACATATCAATTAAGTCCAGAAGATAGAAAGAATTTTAAAGAACAAGTATTAACCATTGACGACTCAGAAGACTCTGTAACATATGAAGATGCAGAATTTGGAGAATCTTCCAAACAACCTGAAATACCTAATGAACAAGAAAATAATACTAAAAAAGAAGAAGACCCTGTTTTTAATGAAGAAATACCTGAAAAGGGATTTGATCCAGATAGTTTAAGTTACGAAGCGTTAATGGGATCTGCGTTAGCTAGTCAAGCAGCAGCAAGAGGCAGTTCTACTGTGCCTTCAACAAGTACTAAAAAAGAAGAAACAGAGAAAGCAGAGGAACCAGACGAGGATTTTAAAGATGATATGTCTCCAGAAGAACTTGCTATAGCTCAAGCAGCTATAGAAGGAGCTAATAGAGAAGCTGCAGAGTCTCTGGCTACAGAAATTGAAGAAGGAGGAGTTTCTAAAGGTATGGCACTTTTAGAACAAGAAGCTGCAGCTAAAAGAGCAGAACAAGAAAGACTTTTAGATTCCGAACAAGAATCAGGAGACGATATAGATACTGATTCAGATTCATTTAATGATTCAGAAGATTCATTTGGAGACCCTAATCTTAGAACAAAGATGGGGCCTAAAGCAGAACTTCCTACTAAAGAAGAAGCTAAAGAAAACAGAAAAAAAGGCTGGGAGACTCTTAAAAGAATGTTAGGAGAAAAAGCTGTAAGACAGTCAGGAAAAAAAGGAACTGTTAGATATATAAGAAATTTTGAAAGTTTAAAAAATTATCTTCCAAAAGAATCTTATGAAATGCTGGAGGAAGCATTAAAGCACGGAGATGAATTATACGGACTATTTACTACTGCTGCTGTATTAATACAAGAACTCGCTCCTGCAGGTACAGAAGCTCACGAAGCATTCCATGTTATATTTAATTTAGTACTTCCTTTAGAACAAAGATTTAAAATCTTAAATGAAATTTTTGAAAAATATAAAGAAGAGATTCCTTTAAAAAGGAAAGAAGTTACTCTAAAAGATGGCACTAAAAAAATTCAATATATTAGGCCAACTTTTATTGAATTAGAGGAATTTTTAGCAGATAAGTTCATGAATTATGAGCAAAGTCAAGAAGTTGATAAACTTAAACCTTTAAGCAAGCAGCCTCTTGAAAAAGACAAGAGAACTGCTGCGCAAAAGAAAAAAGATATATATAGAGAACTACCTATACCTTTCACAAATACTAATGCTTTTTTCAAAGGATTATCTAGAATGCTAAAAGTCTTTTTTAAAAAGAATAAAGCATTAAACATAGATAATTTATTTGAAAATATAAATTTAGGAGTATATGCAGATTCTATTAATTTTAAAAACACTGTTTTAAAAAGATCTATAAGACAGTCTGTAGGACAGTCTGTAAGAGAAACTGCTCCTAATAGAAAATACGCTAATCCTATAGAAAAAAGATGGGCTTTTAGATATTTCAATAGCAAAATTAAAAAAACAATAAAAGGATTTAGAGAGCAAATAGACCCTGAAGGAAAACTAAGTGTTCCTGAAATTATTAATAAAGTTAAAAGAAAAGGGGATCCTAAAAATAATATTCTACCCGCTTCTGGACCACATGTTGTTTTTAGCAATGCTATTACTGAAGTAGTTAAAGATATTGCTCTTTTAAAAAATCTTAAAAAACGAGCAGAAGCTAGAGAACAATCTGCAGCAGTTGCTAAATACACAGCACTTCTTCACCATTACAGTAAGTTTTATAAGATTATAACCAATAATCAAAAAACTATAAGAAAGAATAATAAAGGAAAGTTTGAGTTTATGGAATCTTCTGATTTATTAGAACAATTTGTTGGTTTTTTAAAAAGTAATGAAGGAATAGAAATAACTTACGGAGGATTTAATGCTGAAAACAGTACTCCACAAGAAGGGATTAGTGGAGAGATTACTGATCAAGATTATATAGATGCTATTGCAGATGGAGAAAATACTCCTGATAGAATAGCACAACAAAATAGTATAGAAAGAAATCCTAGACAAGGAATGCGTCAGCAATTAATTAGCTTTTTTGCTAATATACCAAAGTATTTGGCTGACGGAAAAACTGCTGCAACTAGCCCTTTTGGTATACAAGATTTAGAAGATTCTACTGTAGTATTTGCAACGTTAATTTCTAAAATAGCTAATAGTTATTCTATGGAAGAATTTGACAAAAAATTGTCAAACATAGACAAACCTTGGAAAAATGATGTTATAGCTTTGTTTGCAAATAATCCTAGACTAAGAACTTTGTTTTGGGCTAGTTTTGGAAGTAAGAATTTTGCAGAATTTAAAAGTGTTTATGACGTTAATGGTGAAATGCGAGTATTTAGTTCTAATGCTAAAGGAATTAAATCTATAATTCAAGAAGATCTTGTAGCTAATTTTTTATCTCCAGATAATCCTATATATAAAAAAGGACAATCTGCACTTAATTGGACAGATAACTTAAATAAAACAAAAACTAAAGCATTTTTAACTTCTATAGTAAAAGGCGATGAAATTTTAAGAATGCTTAAATTTTCAGGAGATGACGTTAAAAATGCAGAGAACAGAGAAACATTAGAAAACAGTAAATTTTTTGAAGCTTTTTCTGAGACTTTAAATAGTATAAATATAAAATTATCCGAAGATCAAATAAGAAAAATATATGAATCTGGAGGAGACTCTTATCAATACAGATGGGAAAAGTTAATAGATCTTTCAAATATACTTTTAGATATAGCAAAAAAATTAACAGGTGTTAAGTCTGCAATAATTCGTAAAAACAAAACATCAGGAATTAGTGAAGTTATCTTTAAGCCTGATATTAATTCTCCTACAACACCTCTTGATATAATAAACCCTTTTGTTGTTTTACTTCCTAACGTAGAATTTGGGGATGATATAAGTAAAGGAGAAATTGATAGAATAAGAAAAAGAGGAAAAGGTTCGATACAACAATTGGCTAATATTATACAACCTGCTTTAGAAACAGAATTAGTTTCTAGTTTTAGAGGAATAGGAGGTAAAACAAAGTATAATATTATTTTATCAGGCCAAATAAATAAAATGCTTGAAAAATTTAATAATGAAGATGAATTAGAAAAACATCTTTTAACTTTAAAAGACGACAGTTTAGTTCGTAATCTTCCTATTTTACAAGATTTAGCAGACGGTACTTTAGAAGGAAGTTTTAAAGCCAGTATTTTAGATGGACTTACTAGAAAAGGGTCCAACAAAGCAGTTCCTTATAGTATGATGTCAGATATAGAACTAGAAATTACTAGTATGGCTTTATTTTATAATAACGGAGCAGCTTATAGACCTAAAAAAGACATAGCAATTAAATTAGGAATACCGTCTGATTCCCCTACTGTAAGTTATCTTAGTGCAAAATTTCTTAACAAAGAAGAAATTGTAAATAAGTTGGTTGAAACAGGTATGGCAGAATTAAAAAGAATAAATTTTGTTAAAAAGTTAGAAAAAACTAACCCAGAAGCTCCATTATTACGTATTGATAATTATAAAGAAAAAGCTAAAAGCTTTCAACTACTTACTGTTTTAAACACTATACCTGTAAATAAACTAAACGAAGAAACTATTAGAGAAACTATAGAAAAATTTCTTGAATTTGATCTTACAAAAAATACTTTCTTAAAAAAACAAGTAGAACAATATACTAAATCAGGAATTGTAGAAGGCGTAAGAGACGACGGGATGCTTCTTTTTGCTGAAGGAGTAATAAGTAGTAAGATAACGAGTGTAGAAGAGCAGAACTCTTTTTTCATGGACTATCTTTTAAATACTTATTATTACCAAACACAGACTAATACTTTGTTTGCAGGAGATCCTAGTTTTTATAAAAATGCTACTAATTATCAAAAACGTTTTAAACAAATATTTAGCCCAGGTACTTATACAACAGGTACAGGAACTTTTTCTGCTATTATTTTAAAAGATAGTATGGTTCCTACTTCTAAAGAAAACTTACAACATATTTTTAGTATTATAGAAGATTCCTCTATGACTTCTATTGAAAAAGAAGCTTTAAAAATAATATGGAAAAAAGCATATGAAAAAGGAAACAATGAATCTGACGGTGGTACATACGTTTCTTTAGATTTCCGTAAAAAAGTTTTAGACGATTTAGGAGAATGGGGGGATGCCCATGATAGAGCATATGAAAGAATTAAAAATGGTAATGAAACTATAGAAGATTTAGAAATAATAGATCCTCCTGCAAAACCTTTAAAACCATTTATGTTTACTAAAAGAATAGTAGACGGTGTCGAAGTTCCTATTCAAATTAAAAATTCAGAAACTGTTTTAACTAAATCTTTTGCTCTTAAAAAAGATAAACAAGGCAATCTAGTTTATCCTAAATTAGCTGCTATATATAATGATATGCAAAAAGGAGTATATGAAGTAGGATTTTTTGAATCTGCCGTAAAAGTAGGAGGTATAAGAAACATCGGAGGAGAATTTACTGAATACGAAGTTGATTCTGAAGGTAATTATGCTCCTTCAGTAGGTTTAGAAGGAATGACAGTAATAGAAATGGACCAATCAGACTATAGAAAGCAGCAAGAAACTCCTGCTCACCATATAGATGAAAAAGGTAATTTTGGGTCTCAATTAAGAACTCTTATAATTGGAGATATTAATCTTACAGGAGACTATAATTTCCGAATAGATGGAGAAGTAGTTACTAAAAAAGGATCCGAAATTGTAGATATGTATCAAAATATTGTATTTGACGATCTTCAAGAAGCTTTTGAATCTATAGAAAAAGATATGGTAAACGAAGATGGATCATTAAACTATTTAAAGTTAATTCCATTATTGCGAAAACATGCTGTAGAGAGAAACATGGGAGCACAATTTATGCAAGCTATTGCTCCTGTAGAAGTAACTGTAAACGATGAATTATTAGGAGATACTAAAAAAATAACTACGGCTCTTCCTTTATTCCATCCTAGGATTATTTATCAAACAGAAACTTTATTGCATTCTATTTTTAAAAACAGAGTAGTAAAACAAAAACTAAAAGGCGGAGGATTAATTAACACTCCTTCATATGGAGTAAGTACTCTTGAAAGAGAAAATTCTATAGGATTAGTAGATGAAAAATTTCATCCTAAATTAAAAATAGAAGACGGTAAGATTACATGGCAAGTATTAATGCCGCATACTTCTAAAAAGTTCTTTCCTATAAACAACAAAGGAGAAGTTGATTTTGATTATATAAAAATGTATGCTCCTGAACTTTTAGAAATTATAGCAAACAGAATCCCGACAGAAGATAAATATTCTATGTTTAATATAGAAGTAATAGGGTTTACCCCACCTTCTATGGCTAATACTATTATCATGCCTCCTGAAGTAACTACTGTAGCAGGGCTTGACTTTGATATTGATAAATTATTTTTTATGGCAAAACATTATTCAAAAGTGAATAATGTGCCTAAAATAACTAAGTACTATAATGAAATAAATAGTAAAGAAGCAGCTTTAGATTTAGCTAGAAACATTTTCAAAAACAAAATACTGAATAAAAAATGGGTAGACAAAACTGCTAAAAATAAAAAAGAAGCAGATTTATTGTTAGCAAATATAGAAAACACTGTTTCAGAGTTAGCTTTAGCTAGAAAAAACAAAAATGCTAGCATAAAAGAAATTAAAACTTTTATTAAAAAAGGAGAAAAAGAGCTTAAAGACAATGAGAAAAAAAGTAACGAAACTGTTGAAGCCTTAAAAACAGGGTTAAAAGAAACAATAGATACTTATTATAGTATACTAGATGAAGATGGGGTAACATATGACGACGATTTAGCAGAAAAAAGTGATGCTCTTAGTGCAGCAGAAAAAGCCGCAGAAGAAATAATAGAACAAATAGCAGATTCTTTTACTGATAAAAGTCTAAGTCCAGTATCTTTTAATAGTAGAGCTGCTAGAGATAATCAAAAAATAAATATTATACAAAGTATTTTACAAAGTAAAAATACTGCTCCAGCTATCATTAACCCAGGTAATTTTGATGTATTAAAAGAAGCAGGAGCTAGAATGAGGTTATTAAAAGCAAATAAAATTAAAGAAGCTGATTCATTAAAAGGAAAAGCTCTAATAGACGCAGCTGATGCATTAGACGAAAATGTAGATTTTAATATAGCATACCCTTCTACTCAATTAGAGTTGTTTAGACGTAATATGGACGGTAATGATCTTATTGGTATTATGGCAAATCATAATACTCATCACGCTAAAGCACAATATACTTCTTTAAAATTAGCAGCTCCTTTAGAATTTAATGGAAACAAATATCAAGCATTAAATAAAATTACTGCTAAAAACGGTTCTCGTATTTCAAGATCATTAGCAACTAAATTAGCAGCTGTTGTAGATAATGCAAATGAGCCAATTTCTAATTTTTTAAATTTTAATACCTTTACTGCTAATGTAGCAGCATTAGGAGATAGATTAGGAATAGAACAAGATTTTGTATTTGCATTAATGAATCAACCAATTCTTTTAAAATTAACTAGATTAATACAAAATGATCAAACAGCTACTAGTAAACAGCAACTAATTCTTAAATATAAAAAAGAGTTATTAAACGAGCTTAATGACAGAATTCCTGAAGGATCAAAAATTAAACCAGTTAATATTAAAGATTTAACCACTTCATTGCTTGAAGGTACTCTAAGTGACAAAAAAGGAGCTAAAAATGCTACTATACAGAAGAGCGCATTCTTTTTGTTTGAAAAATTATTTGAAATAGGAGAAGAATTATCTAGAGGAGTTAGAGCTGCTAAAACAGATTCCATAAGTTCTTATGGTTCTACAGGAGCAAGTGACTGGGCTTTCTTAAATAAACAAAGAAGAGTCTTAAAAGACAAAGAGCAAAGAACTAATAAAATTCTCGGATTAGAGGAAGTGTTCCTTCCTGTTACTTCTAGACAAATAATGAATCCTGCATTTACAGTATTTGGCTTATACCGCCCAATAAGTATTTATGAAAAAATATTTCCTACAATTGGAGAAATAAATGAATCAGATCCAAGTGATATAGCTTTTTCTCCTTTAGGATTAATTAAAGAAAAATTTACAGAATTTAAGTCTTCGGGAACTCTAACAGAGCAAGAGGCGCAAATGATTAATTCAAATTATTTAAACTTTATTGCTAGTGAGTTTAAATTTTTTAACCACAGTCAAGCAAAAGAAATTTTAGGAAAACTTCCTTCTGAACTTTTAGAATTTAAAAACAGTCTTCCTGAAGGATCTCCTTTTAAACCTCTAATGGATCAATTACATATAGTATCTCCTGATGTAAGGTCTCCTATTACTAGAATAGAATTTTATCAAACAGGAAAGTTTGCAGAAGATGTAGAAGCTTTGACAGATTCTTGGGAAAGAATGTTATTAGATGGAGATCCTAAGATTGTAGAAATGGCTAAAAAACTGATTAAGTATACTTATTTTGCTAATGGATTTAATTTTGGTCCTTATACATTTGCAAACCTAGTGCCTATAAAGTTCTTTACAAGTGAATATCAGGCTACTCAGAGTGACTTGATGATACAAGATGGAGGCGGACAATTAACTTTAAATGAATTATTAACAAAAAGATTATTAAACCCTGATTTTGATTCAGAGTATAATTCTAGATTTATAAATCAATTTATAAAAAACTTTTCTGGCAAACATGCTTTTATACCTACTGTACAAGTAGCAAAAGAATTAGACAAAGATTCTCAACCTAATTATATAAAACCTGACGGAAAAGTAACTGCAGAATTTAATGAAAGTTCTGAAAAAATAGTCAAAGATTTAGACGGCAATTTAGTTATTATAGAAGATAATACTAATAAGCATATGAGGAATATGGAAGAAAAGCCTATTATGTATCTTAAAGTTTTTGATTCTAAAAAAGGCAATCATTATACTCACAGTATTTATAAACTTGCAAGTGTTACAAATTTCTACAATGCTAGTAATACAGAAATTCCTGTTTACAAGTATGTTAAGATAAATAATATAGGACTAAACAATGTAGCACTAGAATTTGATGCATTAAATTCAATTACAGAGTCTATTAAACCTGCTCCTGGTTCTACAGTAGATACTAAAACAGAAGCGCAGAGATTAGCCGCTTCAGCAGTAAGTGCTAAAGCAGCTGCTGCTCAACAACCTTCTTCAGGTCCTAAAAAAACTTTTACTCCTAAAGTGGAAATGCCGTCTCTTACACAATCAACCAACAGGGTTGTAAAAGCACCGCTTGAGGGAGTATCTAATGCTGCTATTGAAGAAATGTCTGATGAGAATTATAAAGAGTTAATTGAGACAGGATATACCCAATGGTTAGATGAAAATGGAGAAGTAGGTGAAGCTGCATATCTACCAGCACAACAAACTAGTGAGGTTAAGCCTGATACAGGTATATACAAAGTTCAGTATAAAAAGTCTGAATTTATGGTAGAAGTTAAAGGCGGGGTATTTCAAATATTTAGTACTGCAGATAATAAACAAAGGTTTATAAACAGGACACCTGAAAACGACCCAGTAGTTAAAGAATTGTACGATTTATTGCTTAAACAAATAAATGCGCCTCTTAACACGATATTAGGTAATTTAGGAACTAGTATTAATTGGGGAGGTTTAGCCACTGATTTTGAAACAAAATTTTACAAAGAAAAAGAAACTTCTTCTACAAAAATATTAAATAAATTATTACCAGAAGTTGACACTAAATCTACTTTACATCAAATTATTACTAAATTAAAACAAGTTGATTTTCCAGTAACATTTTTACCTTTAGCTGAATTTAATACTTTTAAAGGCTTTAATCAGGAAGGTGCTTATATGTTTATATATAACCAACATATTTATTTAAATGATAATAAAATAAAAAAATATTCAGGTCAAATGTTTGTTGCCTCATTTTTACATGAAATGGTTCATGGATATACTTTAAATAAACAAAATGAACTTACAGGAAAAGAAGGAAAAGAACTTACTGAACTATTTGATGTAGCAAAAAATTTAAGTAAGACTCCAGAAGATTTTTATGGGTTTACTAATGAAAAAGAATTTGTTGCAGAAATTTATACTAATAAAGCTTTTGCTGCTCATATTAAATCTTTAGTTATTAACGAAGATGATGTAAAAACTACTAGTGTATGGGAACAATTTGTAGAATGGGCAACTTCTTTATTTATTGGCAAAAAACCAACAAGTACAGAAGGTAAAAAAATCTATGAAAAATCTATGAAATTAATAGAATCTTTAATAGATCAAAAAATCGAATTACAAAATTCAATCACAGCATCAGATGAGATATTTGCTGCAGAAATAGAGGCATACAAGAAAGATATAAAAGACCTAAAAGAGGAGTTAAAAGAATTAAACAAAGAGAAAGTTAGACAAAACGCTGAAAAAGAAAAGTTTTTTACTGATAATAAAGAATTTATTATAGAAGAAATTGATGCTGATGGCGAAGGGGGAATGACTGTAGACATAGTTGATTATCTTTATGGAATTAAAACAGTTAATGACACAGATACTAAGACTATAATATCTGAAATTGAATGGAATAATTTAAATCTTAAAGAAAAATATAATATTTTAAAATGTAACTAATGAGTAAATGTGTAAATAAATCTCATCCTGAATTTAAAGAGCTATTATTAGAAACAAATATTAATCCTTTTGTTTTAGCTGCTAAAGTTGGTATATGGATGGAGACTAATAATACTGAAGATTTCCCTACATTAGAAAATTTAGATTTACCAAAATTAAAATCTTCTGAAATATTATATCAAGGGGGTCCTAGTAGAGGAAGAGCTGTTATTAAACAAGCTAGAGACTTATACTACAAAGAAATTAAAAATAAAGATTTATCAGAAAATGATATTGTAAACATTAACTCTAAGCTTAGAAGAATATCTGAAATGATAGGGGACGTTCCTTGGAAACTTGCTAATGGTCCTTATGGTTATTTTATAGTGGGTTATGGGAATGCTTCTGTACTAACTAAAGGAGATGTATATTGGTCTCCATATGCTGATGGTATGTTTAGACAATTAAGTTCTAAAAATACTGAAAAAGCAAATGCTAAATTAGATAAACTACTTTCTGCTTGGGCTCGTAAACATGGAGTAGCTGTAGAATCTTTAAAATCTGTTATGGAAAAATTTCCTAATAGATTTGAAGAAAATGCTTTAGGAGTTTCTGATTTTATGCATTCTCTTATTGCTTTAGCAGACAATAAAAATATAGACACATTTGCTGAAGAAGTTGCTCACTTTGCTATTGAAATGCTTTTACTTAGTGAAGGAGACAGTCTAAATTTTATGGGACCTCCTAATATGAAAAATGCTTTAGAGCAAGTAGTAAGTACTGCTACATATGCAGAAGTAAAAGCGGAGTACAAAGATATTTATGAAAAAGAAGATGATTTCAGAAAAGAAGCATTAGGTAAAATATTAGCAGCAGAAATAGTAAACCAATTTAAACAAACAGATCAATTTGTTGCAGAAGAAGTTAGTGGTTTTTGGCAAAGTTTACAAGCAGCTTGGGCAGATTTTACAAACTGGGTAAACAATAATTTAGGAATAAATACTGCAGGAAGAACTGATATAGAACAAATTATTATTCCTTTAGCTCAAAGTATTTTAAATTTAGAGCAAATAGGAGATTATGGTAAATTTGAAAATTATACATCAATAAGGCAAAATGAAGGAAAAGGTAGATTTACTCAAGAAGACATAAAGTTTCAATTAGAAAAAAAAGAAACTAAGAAAAAGTTAAACAAAAAAGAAGAATTTTTAAAACAAGCTAGAGAGCAGTTGTTAGGAAAACTAGCTAGGGTTGAGAAGGATTCAAACGATTCTAGAGATAAAAAAAGTGCAAAATGGAAAGCAGAATTAAATCTACAAAAAGATGAACTTGAAAGAAATATAGCTAATGAAGAATATACTACAGGAATTACTAGGTGGATATTTAATTCTAAGAATGAGATTTTTGAGATTTTTAAAAAATTAGATGCTGCAGAACAAAAAGAAATAGTTTTGTCCTCAAAATCGCTAAACAGCATGTACGAGTTTATAGATAGTTATGCTAAACTTGTAAACTATTTAGTACAAGATGTAAGAGTATCTACTATTAGTAAAGAAGATGCAGAAGAATTAGAAAAAGAAGTTGGCCAATTACGAGATCTAATAAGTAATTGTGTTACTAGAATAAAACCTTTATTAGCAGAAGCTAAAAATTCTTATATAAGAGAAATAAACAGAACTCCTGACGGAGAAGTCATAGATAAAGATTACGATGAAGAGGCAGCTTCAGAGGCACAAGAAACAAGTTTTTGGGATTGGTTTAAATATCATACGGGAAATTTTAAGAATGCAAAATCTCCCACTATACGAGCAGTGCATAAGCTTATTTATAATGCTTATAATACTGTTAAAAGATTTTCAGTACGTACTGCTAGAAGAGTTTTAAATGCTCAGAAGCTTTTTTTACTAAAATATAAACAAGAAGATCTCATACAACATAAAGATGAAAAACCTACTCATTATTTTTTAGCAGAACATGATTATGCAAAATATTTTAAAGAGCGAGATGAATTTAGAATAGAAGTAGCTAAAAAATTAGGCTATGTAAATGAAACAACAGGAGAAGGAGATCCTTCACTTATAAATAAGAACTTTTTTACAGAAGAACAATCAGGTATCTATTCCTCAATGTGGGAAGATTGGTATGGAGAAAATTCTTTGAATGTTAGAGAAACTGCTAATAAAGATTATATTGATGCTGACGGTAATTTAAAAGTTAGGTATTTGATGAAGTTGACTAATTCAAACAGAGATCCTATTTGGGTAAATCAAGATGAAGTAGTTAATAAAAAAGCAAAAGGTTTTCAGCATGAATTTCAAACTAAACAAATTCCTAATGAAAAGTTTAAAAACAAGGAATTTGCACAAAAAATGGCAGACCCTACATTTAAAGTGTATTACGACGAAATAATGTATACAAAGAGGGAAGCTATCGCTAAGTTGCCTCTTTCTTTTAGAACAGATCAACTGCTACACATGGTTCCTTCTGTTATGAAAAGTACTTTAGATAGAATTTTTAATACTGACGGCAATATTTTAACAAGAATAAAAGAAGTTGTTAGAGAAGGAGTAATGATAGAAGCAGATGATACCCAATTTGGAGAATTAAGAGAATTAGACAAAGAAACTGTGCCTATCTTTTTTACAAAAGAATTAGTAGATCCTTCCAAATTGTCTACAGATATAGGGAGATCCATAGTAATGTTTTCTGAAATGGCTGAAAACTTTTATCAAATGACTAAAATAGCGCCAAAAACAAATAACATACTAAATGCTTTAAAAAATCAAGAGTATTATAAAGTAAAAAGAGGTGGAATTAAAGAAAAAGTAGCTTCAGAAGCTACTATGGAATATGGTACTGTTAAAGAAATGATAGATTCTTTGGTTTTTGGCCAAAAAAGAGAAACTTCTGAAATTAAAATACCTGGTACAGACAAAATGGTTTCTTTAACTAAAATATCTGGTGCTGTGGCAGGTTATATAAGAAATAATAACTTGGCTTTTAATATTCCTACTAGTTTAGCAGGGTATATAAAAGGTTCTGTAGATTCTATAATAGAAGATGCTACAGGATTATATACTACTGAAGAGAGTAAAAATTGGGCAAGAATGGAGTTTTTAAAAGAATTAGGAACTGTATTAGGAGAAGTTGGATCTACCAAACAAACTAGTAAAATGCATTTAATGAACCAGGACATGGGCATTGTTACTTTAGATTCTATGATTTTTGAATCAGGTAAAAATAGACTTATTAGAAAATTAGCTAGTGGAGATCTTATGTATGTTTCATATGCTACAGGAGATTACGGACTAAAATCTAGAATAAGTTTAAGTGTATTTGATAATTATAGATTATATGGCAAATCTTTTATTACTAAAGAAAGTTTTTTAAGAAAAACAGCTATCAAAGCAAATGTAGATTACGGCAAGTCTAGAAAAGTAGATAAAGCTCATGAAAAATCTGTTCAAAAAGAATGGGAAGCACTTAAAGAAAAAAGTTTATATAATGCCTATGAAGCAGTTAACGGTACTTTAAAAATTAAAAAAGAATATAAAAAGTTTATTAATGAAGGACTTTTAAATGCTGTAAAAGGTAAAATAGAATATGTAAGTAATAACATAGACGGTTTATTAGGAGAAACAGATAAAGGTAAATTAGCTAGAACTTCTACAGGAGATTTTGTTTTAATGCACAGAGGATGGTTTGTCAATTTAGTAGATGCTAAGTTTCAAAATCAAAAAACAAACTGGATTACTGGAGAAGAAGAAGTAGGCCATTATAAAGCCTTTTTTGGAAATTATATTCCATCTATTCTTAAAGAATTTCAAAGTGGCAATAAACTTACAGCAGGATGGGCTGCTTATGATAAATTAAGTAAAGCGCAGCGTAGAGGAGTTAAAAAAACATTTTTAGATTTATTAGCTACAACACTAGCAGCATTTATGGCAGGATTAGCTCAGAAATATGCAGATGATGATGATGAAGACCAATTTGTTATTCAATTTACTTCTTTAATTTTAAATAGAGTTTTAATGGAACAAAAAGCTCCTTGGAGTCCTGCAACAATGACTGACCTTATTGATGAGCCTGTAGTAGGTACAAAGATGCTTAAATCTATTACAGATCTAAGTAATTTATTTAATGGAGAAGAAGTAAGAAGTGGTGCTTATAAAGAACAAAAACAATGGGCTAAATTTCTTCAAAAGAAAGCTCCTTTTGGTTGGAAAAATATATATGAATTGCAATATCCAGAAGAAAAAAATAAATTCTATAAGCAGTTAGTAGGCAAAGGGCTTTTTAGTATTATTATGTTAGAAAATGATCCAGATAAGCAATATTCTTTTACAAAATGGTTAAAAAATAATTTATTACCAAACCAAGTAAGAGAGTGGAGCTCTTATAGTGAAGAAGAACGTTCGGAAATTTATGAGCAAGGAATCAATGATTTAGAGCAAGAAGAGGCCAGTTATAATGGCTGGAATTAAAGGTAAATTTTTTACTTAAAACAAAGTTTTGTATTTTACTAAAAAAAAGTAAAATAAAATCAAATCAATATGAAATTAATAAAACACGCAAAGAATATTCATGAGTTA
>TARA_R110001592_G_scaffold62589_1_pt1 | contig 15149 bp, 17 predicted proteins | sample TARA_R110001592 | Tara Oceans TARA_R110001592 (sample SAMEA4398387) | marine metagenome | biome: Polar Biome; feature: [SRF] surface water layer (ENVO:00010504); material: water (ENVO:00002006), including particulate matter (ENVO:01000060) such as... | depth 5 m
ATCTCTAGAAGATTTGGAGCAAGCAAACAACAGAGTGGCAGCCGCAGTTGGACAGATAGAACAACTCGAAGACCTAGTGAAAGAGTACGAACAATCCGACCGAGAGGTTAGGAAAGAAGCACTCGAAAACCTTTATAATTCTATAACACTATTCTTTGTAATAGGGTTTGCAATGGTCATTGGTGGCGCATTTGTAATGTTCTGGGTTTCTAAGAAACTCGGTGCAACACTGTTAGGAATTGGATTCTTGACGGTAGGATTTGCATCAGCATCACAATTTTATATGGAAGAAATTGCACAGGTGGGACTGTATGTTCTAATCGGTGGATTTTTATTGACTGCTGTAATTGTTGGGTATATGTTACTCAATGGTAAGAACACAGAGAAGGCAACATTAGAGATTGTTCAACTTGTGGAAGCAATGAAGGAACGACTTAACGAAGAAGAAAGAAAAGAAATATTCGGTCAAGATGGTGTTGCTTCAAGATTGACAAGTCCTGTAACCAAAAATCTTATTGCTAGAATAAAGATTAAGAACGGTTGGCATAAACCTTAACCGTCCATCATATTATCGATAATTTTATCGTGAAGATATTTACAGATATAATAAGAATCAACTATATCTGAAACAGGATTTCCTATTTTTGTTTTATTTGGTGTAATCTTCCATCTCAAATCTATTCCAGAATCTTTCATAAATGCTTGATGCATTTGTTCCTTGTCTGCATTTCCTTTTGCAGTTGCCCATTTCTTTACTGTTGTTGGTGGAACTACGGTTAAAGGAACTCCTGTATTATAAATTTTATATTTTAATACGCCTGTGTTTTCTGCGATATTAAACACTTTACCCTTTGAACCCATACTATAACCTTCAATGGCAATTTGTTCACAACCCATAACTTTATCCATTGCCCAATCTGCAATTGATTTGTATCTTTGAAAGTCACAATTCCAATCTTGAAAACGACTACCGTGTATATTTTTGAGAAAAAAGTCTGCATACTTTTTTGTATCTGTTAAGAAATAGAATTTACATCTATTGAATGTAAATGCTTCCTTGGGTGTTCCTGTGAAAACACAAATACAAGGTGAACGCATACTGTAATCTATTCCTGCAATAATCATCTATAACTATTTATAAGAGTTGTAGAATTATTCGTCCGAGTACAACTCCAATAATAAAACCACCAATAACAAAAACCCCAGTTCCAACGCGCTCTCCCACACTACCTTCCATCCTCAACAATCTTTTCAAGTTCTTCCATCTGTTCATATAATATACTCCCTTCTATCCAATCTAAATAATTTACAATTTTTGTTGCAGAACATTCTGTAACCTTTTCTTTATTTTCAAACACACGCATAATTGTAAAAGTGCTTATTACTCCCACGACACAATTCTTACCTTTAAATTTAGCAAATACTCCACCACCAGAATCTCCGAACCATATACTCGCACCGTTCGGTATGAATTTAATTATATTCGGTTCTTCTATCAATGTACCGAAGTAATTAAATACCCACCTTTTACTGTACTTCTTATATCCTTTTGAATATCCTACTGTAGTGATGTCTTGGTATCTGTGTAACTTTTCTTTATTTCTAAAATTGGCAGGTTCATAATCCGATTCACATTCAAGAAATACTAAACCAATATCGTTACTCACAGAGAAGGATGTATTACTGTAACTAGGGTGTAAGATTGTTTTCTTCACCATAATTTCTTCTTCACCTATTACTAAGGAGAAGACATCATCTTCATCTATACAATGGGCAGCCGTTAGAGCAACATCCTTCTCTATGAGAATTGCAGAACCTATCATAGAACCATCATATCTGTGTAAAGAACACACAGATGGATATGGGTCATTTTCTTGGGTTGTTGGGACAAACCACCTGTCCATAGGGTTTGAAACCTTCGGTGGTGTAACATCGATAACAATATCGGTTGTGGTTTGAGGGGGTAGGGATGACGCCTGAGGGACTTTACACCCTACAATCAATAACAAAGATGCTGAGAGATACCTAAATAAGTTTTTCATACTCCTACTATGACTATTTATGGAATTTGTGAACCGTAAATGGCATTTTTATTTAAAATTTACAAAAAAAACCCTCTCCGAAGAGAGGGTTTCTTAAAATCAGGATTCTTCCTGTAATATTAAAATTTAACTTGCAACTGAGTACGAATAAGGTATTCACCTTCTTCTGTGTTGGAATCCCAACCAGTCGTACCTAAGTTCCAACCACCATCAATGGAGTTGAGTGATTTACCGAAATCGGTAGTCCACTTAACATTATCATTGAGTGCGTAGTTGACACCAACCGTTGCAATACTAAGGTTGGTTTCTACACCTTCAAGATGTCCCATTTCGTATTGAACGAAACCTCGCATCTTGTCTGTGCATTGATATGAAGCAGTCCAGACTGTTCCCCAGTCATCACCGTTCACATCATCCATTGTTGCAACATAAGCACCAGTGAAATCAAATCCACTTGCACTGAATGTAGCATCAGCAGTCCATGTGTTATAATCGGAATCCACTAGGTTGTTGTGTGAAACAGCAACACCCATGTTTATCCAATCAGCAGGACTAAAGTCTAGACGACCAGTAAGTGCATAGCCATTCTGAATCCCTGCACCATTTGCAGTATCGAATCCATCAGTGTATGCAACTCTTACTCCACCAAGACGAGTTTTGTATCCGTATTGGACACCTTGACTACGACCTTGACCGAATTGGTTTGAAATGATGGAACGGTCTACTGCAAGTGTATCTGCACTAGATGTTGAAACTTCCTTCATAAAAGGTGCTTTAAATTGACCAACACGGAATCCGAGTCCATCAGCATAAGCATCCATTAGAATGAAATCTCCACCGTCAGTCCACTGCCCACCTACTTTGTATGACCAATCGTGAACATCACCAGAGATGTCAAGACGAACTCGTGGAACATTAAATCCGTGAGTGTTGTCAACATCTTCTGTTGCGTTTTGGTTATAAGTCCAACGAGTTTGAACCCAACCGTGAACATTTACGGTAACGGCCGAACCATCACCGAGCATACTTGCACGATTATCTGCATCAGCAAGAACATCGTGAACGAGTGAACGGATTTCATCTGCCCGTGTATCGTTCAACCAATTTGAATCTTGTGATGTACTGAGTTCAGCAATCCTTGCTTCTGCGGCTTCAAGTCGTTCTTGAAGTTTTAGTTCGTCAGCACCTGCAACACCACATGCAATCCCTGCAAGTAATGATGCGATACCGAACTTTGTAATTTTTGAGATATTCATAATGGTATCTCCTTTTTAAAGGCCAACGATTAAACGCTAGCGATTAGATTCCAAAGTTCACGAACTGCACCTGCTACCCAGTTAACACCGTCCCACGCGAATGGAAGAAGTGCAAGAGTAATCATCATGCTACGATTGATGCCAACCTTACCTAGTGTTGAAGACACGACATCATTTGTGCTACAACATTCTTTTAAATTAGCCATATTATTTCTCCTTTTAAGAAAATTAAATCCCTGACTAAAGGGTTGGTGCGGAATGCACCTTGAAGTCAACTCCGACTTCGTTTGATTTTGTCACTTATATAGTGACTTCACCGATTCCATCGAGGAATCAACCCCCCATTATACACTATAGATGAAGGGTGTCAATTAAATTTTATATTATTTTTTATTTGATTGGGCAAGCACCGCCAGCGCACTCTAATTCACTTAAATTATCGCCGCTTTGAACATTTTTTATTTCTTTCAATTTGGAAATTCTTTTTTCGTATTCTTCTTTAGAAATTTCTTCATATGGCGCTTGCTCAAAACCGTGTTCTGAATGTAATAAGAAACTCACAGTTTTCAGTGATTTTTCATAATTCTTTTTCATCCACTCTTTGATTTCTGGCAATTCTTCCAAGTGATAATATACAGTAACAGACACAGAATTATCCGACCATTTGGTCTGTATCTCTTTTACCAATTCCAATTGTTTAATTGCGGTCATATCCTTTGCGAGTATTGTTTTGCCGTTTATGTGACAAGGGAATTCTACAACAACTGTAGAGTGGTCTTCTGTACCATCGAACCGTCTTGCATACTCTGTGGGGTAATTGGCTTCTCTGCAAATATCCACTAGAGCATCACTACTAGACATTCTTACTCTACGGATGAAATGATTCGCATACGCAGGATGAACGCCTGGTGTACTCCCTGAGAGCAAGGAGAGAGTTCCTGACGGCTTTACAGTAGTTAGTCTGATACTTGTGGGGTATCCCTTCTTTTTTGACCATTCTTTGTCGTATTGCTTTAAATCGTTGTAACATTCTTCCAACCAATCAACTTTATTCAGTGCTTGACAAATACCAGTTACACCAACACCGATACGCATATTCCTGTGTACCACTTCTTCGGTTTCTTTATGAATGAATGGCAATGCACAAATGGCTTTCTGTGTCTTGTATAGAAGTTTTGCACACTTCTTCAATTCGGATTTTGTTTCGATATTATTCAAATATATCTCTGATAGATTACAACATTCGTGTGACTCAAGAAGAATCTCTGCACACGGATTTATAATCTCACATTTATCTTTACTTCGGTCTTGAAGTCTGCCATATTTCTGTGCGAGTGGAAGATTAAAGAAACCATAAGGTTCTCCTGAACCATCATAAGTTTTCCATACTGCATCACTGATGTGGTCATATGAATCTGCATAGATTGTATTGTTTGACATTGCACGCCAGTTTGGAATGTTTCCCAAGTCCCATCGTTTTGCACGAAGGAACAAGTAATCATCTGGGTCACCTACTGCAATTTCTGCACTTCGTCTAACATTGCCAGAAACTACAACAGAACCAATAATATTACAAATGTCAAGAACATCAATAGACCGAAGTTTCTTTCCTTCTCGTTCTCTTATAATATTACCAATATTTTCAATTCCCTCAATAAGAATAGCAGGACCAGATGCCTTTCCACCAAAACCACCAATCTTTTCACCCGATGAACGAACAAGAATTGTGGAGTATGTAAAGGATTTACCAGTAAAGAAATATGACTTCAAAGTTTTCTTTAGAAGTTTTACCCAACCCTCTCTTGAATCTGGAACGATAAAATCTGCATCATTTGTTTTAGTGTGTGTTACTGTAACATCTTCTTTTACTCTTGGTAGTTCGTGTACATCTTCCTTACGAATAGAGAATCCTACACCACCACCAAGCATCAAGTTTTCAAAGATGAAACAGAAGTCATCAATATCACGAATACAAATTCCCCAACAGTTTAAAAGAGAGTTACCACCAAATCTATCTACCGTTGTAGTACCTAATTGCCATAACATTCTACCTGCAAAATTACATTTGAGATTGAATATAAGGTCGTAAAGTTGTTGTGCTTCTTTGATTGTATAGTCTGCACCAATCCTTTGTGCGCCATTGATACATCGTGCAACCGTTTCCCACCATTCTTCATTTATACCATTGTCCTTGATGCGAGAATATGTTCGTTTATAAACAATCTCTCCAAGTCCGTTATATCCCCACTTTGGTTTGGTGGTTGAATATGGTCGAAGAAATTCTTCGGGTAAAAGTTCACTAATATATTCCATAATCTATCTTCCTTTATTGATTGACGATATATCTATGTCAGTTTGTTAATTGTTTCCAAGAAATTGGAAACAAAGGTTGAATAATTTTACTTATTATTTCTGCATATTGACGAATTTCCCATTGTGCGTGGTCATCAATTCGTTGCTTGTGAAATCTTGCATATGCCGCAAGAGAACCCGTCCAATACCATTCAGTATACATTCCTTGTGGTAAACAAAATCTTGCTTGTTCTGGTGCAACACCGTGTATGATTAGTTCTTCGTAGAGTTTGATTGATTCTTTCATATGATGTTCGTAATCACGATACAAAGGGAATGTCGCAAATCCACCAGAAGTTTCTCCACCACCCTCATAACATTCCAACAATTCACCACTTCCCTGTTTCATAGATTTGTCTGGTCTTCTTCTCCACTTTGGATGGTAGAACTCTGGTTCAAAATCTACATATCGTCTACTGATTTCATTCTCCACAAATCCCTGCTTGTGCTTAAAGAATTGTGTGCGAATTGAAATGGGTGCTTTGATTCGTAAAGTAATTTGTGGATGTGCAAACGGTGTCCAATGATTATGGTCTGCAAGATACTTGATTAGTTTCTCGTCCTTCTTATCAATTTCATCTTTATGTGTTGCAAAGGAAACTCTTGCGGCGTTCGCAACAGTTAAATCTGAACCCATATGGTCTACAACTTCGACATGTCCGTGGTCTAATACATCAAGTTTCATTAGTATTTTCCTTAAAATTATATAAAGAATATTTAGTAGTGATTTCTGTTCCTTCTGGAATATCCTTGAGAGAAACTAACATCAAAATACTTCCATTTTCAGATATGGGAAATGTTTTTTTGTCTTTTGGTGTAAGTATACAATTTGGTTCTTTTGAATGGTTTATAAATCCTCCAAGTGGAGTTCTAATATATCCATTTTTAAATCTTATATCAGATATATGAGTTACACCAAAGATGTGACCTTCTTTAATCTCCATATTGGAAAAAAGACCCAACCCTTCTATTGGTGATTGTTTTATAATAACTTCTTTTGGTAACGGTTTATACATCGCCAATAGTTTCTACTATCATTGCAACCGCACGATATGGGTCCATATTTGAAGCAGGTCTTCTATCTTCCAAATAACCTTTACTTTCTTTTGCAGTAGACATAGGAATCCGAATCGATGCACCACGGTCAGAATTTCCTGAAGAAAATTCATCGATGTGTTGTGTTTCATGATTGCCGGTTAAACGGTCTTCATTACCAAGACCATATTCTAAAATATGTTCTTTATGAGTTTTTTCTAATTCTTTTATTACATTGTTGATGTAATCAACATCAGATTCTTCTCTCATATGTTTTGTTGAGAAATTAATATGTGCGCCAGAACCATTCCAATCACCTTTAATTGGTTTTGGGTCAAGAGTAATATAATAAGGACCTCTATATTCTGCAACACTTTCAAGAAGATATCTTGCAACCCATAGGTCATCACAAACACTTAACGGACTAGATGGTCCTATTTGATATTCCCATTGTGCTAACATAACTTCTGCATTTGTTCCACTAATTGGTATCCCTGTTTGGATACAAATTCCTGCATGTTCTTCTATTAGTTTTCTCAACTGTACAACATTTCCACCTACACCACAATAGTATCTTCCTTGTGGTAACGGAAAACCTTTTTCGGGCCAACCGCATGGTCTTTCGGTTTTGGAATCCATTATAACATATTCTTGTTCGATACCAAACCACATTTCAGAATCCTCATATTTTTCTGAAAGTTCTCTTAATCTGAAACGAGTATTAGATTCGTGTGGAGTTCCGTCTGGGTTCATTACTTCACAAAGGACAATATGATTACAGCAATTAGGATATAGGTCAAAAATTTTCATTGCATTTCTATACAACTTTACAGGTTTTAGAATGCAATCACTGTTCTTTCCTTCTGCTTGCATTGTAGAAGAACCATCGAATCCCCATTCAGGAATTGCATCAATATCAACATCACCTTCTATCTCAACATATTTCGTTTTAGAACGAATATTAGGTGTATCATAACCATCCAACCAAAGATATTTTATCTTTTTTAATTTCATATTTTTCTCCATTCCGTTAATCTCAATTTCGCTTTCAAACCATTATATGTATTGGAGTCAATAATCTTTTGAATCTTTCGAGTAGACATTTTATAAGCCATATCATTGATGTCTTTTTCTTTTATATCATCCGGCCAGATACAAACATCTCTTCCCAATTCAATAAGTCTTTCAATGTATGCACATATATGTTTATTGCGTGGTTCGTTATCTAAAATATATGTCATCTCTGAACCTTCCAAACGAGAAGGAACATCTTTCAATGCACCCGCACCTACCAATGCTGTTGCGTTTCGTAGGAATAAAGAATCAATAGGACCTTCTACAACATAAACTCTTTTTTCTGGATTTACTCTCCAAAGACCATACCAAAGACGGTCAATACCTTTATCATATTTGACAGTAATATATTTTAATGTTTCTCTGGCATTTACTTCTTCGTGCATAGATAATGCTCTGCCCTGACAACCAACAACATCTCCTTGACCATTAAAGAATGGAATGACTAATCTTTCTTCTTTTCCAATATTTACAGAAGATGGGTCAAGTTCTTTGGTGAAAGCACCAAAGTCTTCTGCATAATAAAGAATTCCCCAATGTTGTTTTGGAATCTTTCTCATATTGGCAAATTTAACAGCAATGTGATTGCTCGGTAAGTCTTTTAGACAATCGATTGAATCAAGTACCTTATCTTTTCTTTTGAATTGTGGGGGTTTGTCTTTGAAAGTAAACAATTTTTCTTCCTTTTTCTTGTCGTGGTGTTCATTCTTATCTTTGAAGTTTTCATAAGCATATTGCTTACAGAGGGATGGTGATACCTCCTTCAAGAAATTATATATGTTAGAACCGAACCCACAATTGTGACATTTATAGAAATAAGCATTTTCTTTACAATAAAAATATCCTCTAGTTTTTGTTTGCTTTTTACTAGAATCGCCACAAATGGGACATCTACAGTTCGCTAGGGTTTCTTTTTTCCAAGAGAACCTCTCTAGTTGAGAGGACACGATGGATATAAACTTTTTATCAATGAACATACTCACTTATATTTTCCATTCTGACACTTCGTCTGTTTTTACCTTTTTAAATGTTTCTTCAAATGAACGAGAATCATAACCAGAACCATAACCGTCCCCGTCTTTATATTTTTGGTTTGTATCAACCAATGTGGCTTGTTGTTCTATTTTTGCATCACTCAATTTCATTTTCGCTCTTGTTACACCTATGACAAATTTCTTATTAGAAAAAGCATCGTTGTATCTGTTCTTTAATTGTTTTACTAATATCTGTCCCTGTTCTTCCAATTCTTCAGTAGAGATTATGGCAAACATAAAATCAGCAGTAGCAGGAAGACCAAACGATTCGGATGTATCTTCAAGACCAACATCAGTATTTGAAAATCCACTTCGGTTTGTTTGTGTTGCAGTAAATACAGGAACATTACACTCTACTGCAAGACCTCTAAGTTCTTCTGCGATAGATTTAATATATTGATATGAATTTACATTTCCACCTGTTTTTAATCTGGACGAAGAACATATATTTAAATAATCAATGAAAATAATATCTGGAATGAATTTCTTTTTCATTTTTAACTCATCAATAATAATCTTAAAATGGTTTGCATTTGCTGTTGCGGTGGGATATTCCTTGACTATCAACTTCCCAGAAATTTTGCTTGTTGCACGATTTAATTTTTTGTTGTACAATTCTTTTGGAAGTTCTTTTAATTCATCCATAGTAATGTCCATAAGATTTGCATCTATTCTTTCTGCAATCCTTTCCTCTGCCATTTCTAATGTTATATACAGTACATTCTTGTTCTGCGTTAAACAGTTTGCGGCGTGATGACACATGAATAAAGATTTACCGACACCTGTTCCTGCTAGAATTACATTTAATGTTTTTTGCGGTGTTCCACCATTTGTAATGATATTAAAGAATTCAAGGTCGAACGGAATTCTAGATTCTGTCTTATGGTAGAAATCATATCTCTCATCAGAATCTTCAATATAATCATGTCCAATGTGTGTATCAAAAGAAACCGCAAGAGCCTCTGAAAGTATTTCTGGGATTGCATTTTCTGTATTATTACTCTTACCGTCTATAATATGAATAGATTCCATAATGGCATTATATAAAGATTTGTCTTTGCAAAACTTCTCTGTTTGGTCTATTAACCATTCAAAGTTTTCTTCTTTTGATTGTAGTGTATCAATAAAATCAACAGAATTTTTATATTCATCTTCTGTGATATCATTTCTATCATCGAAACTTATTTTAATAATATCTTTTGTGGGTATATTGCTATATTTTATTATAAAATCACGGATTGTAGAAAATAATATTTTCTCTATTTTGTTAGAGAAATATTCTTCCTTGATAAACGGTAAAACCTTTCTACCGAACTCTTCGTGTAGCATCAAATTTTCTAGTATCGTCTTTTCAATCGTTGTCATTATTATCTTTTGCTAATATTTCTTTAAATTCTTCTGCGTTCTCTCTGATATAATCAGTTGCAGTATGATTGTCAATTATCCCTTTTACTATTTCTTCTGGAGCAAGTGGAATATCTATGTTATTGAAGTTATCTTCTACCTTTAATTCTTCGTCAATAACATCTACCAAAATATCTCCCATATAGTTAAGCATATCTTGGTCTTCTTCTAAATTGTTTGGGTTATCGTGTAGTATATAATCAAATTTGCAGGATAGATTACCATCTTTATCTGGTTCTTCTGCAAAAGTAACTGTACCAAATGTCCAATGTAGTCCTTTATATTTTCCTTCTTCAACAATTCTAATTCCAGATAATCCATCATCTGCATCCGTGAACTCAAAAGTATTTTTTAAATCAGTCATTCTTATCTTCCTTATTCTTGTATGGAAATAATTTGTTGAGCATTTCTTTTCTCTTTTTACAAGAATCACACTCTTCAATTTTACCACCAGTCATCTTCTTAATTGCTTTGGAAACTGTGTCCCCAAAACCTTTACTCTGTTTCTTCTTCTTCGACATCTATATCTTCTTCTATGTTACCATATTTAAATTCTTTTGCAACTGCAACTTCAAGTTTTTGCATAACATCTTCGGTGAAGTATTTCTCTGGGTCGTTGTTGATTGATTTTTCAAATGCAGTCTTGCCATTTGGTAATTCAATACGAGTAGACACTTTCTTAAATATATCATACTTGACTGCAATAGGCACTAAACCATAATAAGGATTCAAACCAGTATCGTAATTCAATTGTACTTGTACTTCCTTATTTTCCTTTGTCAATCTACCTTTGTATAATTTACATTTAATAATACCACCGACAATATCTGTTCCGTCCTTGTCTTTCTTCTTGGAAAGATAAACAATAGTGGATGCGGCATACTTCAAACCAGTACCACCACCCATCTCTTTCATTGGAACATATGCACCGATGACTGCATAGGTGTGGTTTGTCATAATCAAAGGGATACCTGCTTTACCAAGTTTCAATGTAAGAACACGGAATGTTGCTTTGATAACTTGTGCCCTTGTCATATCTCTTGTTGTCTTACCTTCTGCGGTATCGTTCATCTCTTTTTCTGTAGACAACATACCAAGAGAATCAAGAACAACCAACACAGGTTTGTTGTCTTTACTTTCAATATATTTGTCTACGATTGAAATTGCTTGGTGACGAAATGATTCAACAGTTGCAACAGGGAAGACTGCAACTCTAGCAGGGTCCATACCTCTTTCAGAAATCATATCAGAAGTAATTGCTTGCTCTGTGTCAAAATATAAAATCACACCCTCTGGATTATCATCAAGAAATTTCTTACACATACCTAATGCAAAGAAACTTTTTCCTGTTGCAGATTCACCGGCAAGTGCAATTATTTTATTGTTGGGAATGCCACCATAGAGTGAACCAGATAGCAAAGCATTAAAAGCATGCGAACCCGTATCAATGAAACCAGTTATATCACTTCCATCAATTCCTTCGGAAGCAACCCCTGCATACTCATTACCAGAATTTTTAATAATACTCTTTAGAAAATCACTCATTTAGTTTTCTTTACCTTTTTCCGTGTTGCTTTCTTCTTTGGACTCTTACCAGACTTCCACGCCTCGTTTACTTCTGGTGTAGATTTATCATCTGCTTTAAATGTTCCATCTCCCTCTCTGGCTCTTTTGTTTGTTCCAAGCATAATGTCCAAACTGTCAAATGCTCTGTTGATTGTTTCTTCGATGTATGTTCCTGTTGTCATAATAACTCCTTTATCTCTTGTATAGTATACTCTAACTCATTACATTTATCAACTATATTTTCATAAGTTTCTAAATTACAATTCTTATCTGATTGGCATTTCTTCAGATATTTTCTGTTCTTTTTTAGTTCTGATTCCAACATATTTAGAATCAATTTTGTTGACTTTCTCGATAGGTCTTTCATGCAAGACACTCCATTCCCACTAATGGTCTTGGTTCACCTCGAAAAAGAATATTGGCAACAAGTTCTCTGTCGCCAGAAAAGTCTTTGAACCCCACATTTACAAAACGAGCAACTATTGCTACATTTCCTTGAACATAACCAAGTTCATTATCTAATCTATCTAAACTCGGACACAAACACCATCTCCAATCTCCTTTGTCTTTGATGTCTTTGTCTGCCATATCTAATTCTATTCCAGATATTGGGCACTTTTGATTTTGTTCTTGAAATAGATTTTTTAAATATGAAACATCAATATCCATTGTTGCAAGTCTGTCCGTAAAAAATTTATACCGTTCCTCTGCAAGCAATGGATTGGTAGAACCAGTTTGACTACCCCTTGCTCTTGCTTTTTCATTTGCAATTGCACTGTCTAGTAACATTTTAAATGTACATTTCACGCAAACAACCCTTCTAGTGTTTGAACTTCTTCCCAGTTCCAACCAATCTTGTCTAAAATTCCTTTGAGTGGTTGCAAGAATGCCTTTTCAAATTGGTGGTCGTAATCAATATATTTTTCCAACTCAAACTCTTTTGGTAAATCATTTGGAAACGCAACCACTTGGTCTTGACCTACAACACCACCCAAAGGATTGGGAGATTTCAAATGCACGAATTTAATCTTATCCCCATCCACAATCTTTCTATATTTCTTGTGAAGTCCTAACCTATCCACATAGTGATTGTAAATCAAACTACCTTTGACTGCAATTGGCGTAGACTTTTGATAAATGAATTTGTGTGATGCATACTTTTTAATTCCATTCACACCTCTTGGGAATGCAATTTCTTCTACAGAAAAGGTTTTGAACTTCTCTCTGAAATCATCAATAAATTTAATTACCGTATCTTCGTCTGTTGTAAGAATGAGATTGACTGCTTCCTTCAAAGAATCTCGTACAACCTGTGGAGTAGAACTCCTTGTAGTTTCGATTCCCATAATCTTTTGTTTCGGTGGGTCGTAACGAACACCTTCCGAATCATAGACACGCATCATATATCTTTTCTTTGCAGTCCACACTGCTTTGTCTGCGATGACTTCTCGTTCCATCGATATAACTTCAGGACACATCGCACCCATAGTTTCAGATAAATCTGCATACTGTTTTTCAATGAATGGTAAAATTATTTCTTCGGACGCTTTGTGGAGGAATTCCACCATCTCCTGCTTCGTGTTGGTGGAAGGACATACTTTGTCCACAAGATTACCACAACGCAAATACACACTATCTGTATCACTAGCGACAACATAATCATACTCCTCTGTCTTAAATGTTTCGTTTAAAAATGTATTTAGTTTATCTGCAATGAATTGAATAATCAATTGTCCACTCAGAGTGATTGCTTCTGCTAAATCTAAATCGTAATATCTACCGTACTCATTTCCCAATGCACCATAACAACTATTCAATTGAATCTTCCGTACCAATTGGAAGTTATGATACTTGGTAATTTCCTTATCAAGTTTCTTTGCAACACCACCCTTTGCAAGAGTTGGCATTGCCATCGTACCAACACCCTGTCGGTGCTTCTGTGCTTCAATCATCTTATCCTTGTACATCTTTCGTTCGTTGTACAACTTCTCCATAATTGCAGGAAGAAAACCTTTCTTTTCTTTTGTGTAGCATGTACCATTTGCGGCAACAGCATAATTCTTGTCGGTGTGGGACTTCAGTGCTTTCTTGAAATGTTCAGATTGTTCACCAAGAACACCATTGGGTGTAATCATATAATCTTTTTGTTGTTGTATCTTTGTTTCGGGAGATAGATTCAACCAACGAATAATAGAAGGATACAAACTTGCAAGGTCAAACGACACAACCCAATCGTGCATTCCTACAATCGGTTCTTTCACATATGCACCTGCGTATTGTGTGTTCTTTTGTCCACCTTTCTTTGGTGGAATTGCAATATTGTGTTCGTGCAGGAAGTGATAAATGATTGAGTCCCAAGTTCTCAACTGTCCAAACACATCCATATAGTTTCCAAGTTTTGCGGAGTATGCAAGAGTAATTGCCAGTTCAAGCAACTTCATTTTATCTTCAAGTTGCATCACCAACCGTGTATCAAGAACATTGTATTCCATAAATCTTTGGAAATCATTTTTATAGAAATCTGACATAGAATCATATTCCGAATAGTCAAGTTTCTTCTCACCAAGTTCTACCTCTGCAATATGATTCAATGCATAAGATGCCTGATTCACATATGTAAATGTCTGATACAATTCGTAGTAGTCGAGTGTAGAAATCCCGACCAATTCATATACAACATTCTCTCTATTGAACTTTGTAATTGTTCGTTCTCTATAGTCCTTCCAAGGAGAAAGTCGTTTTGATTCTTTCTTCCCAAGAACATTTGTAATTCTGTTTACAAGATATGGAATATCAAAGAATCGTACATTCCATCCTGTAATAATATCTGGTGCTTCCTGTTCCCAAATGTCAAGAAATGCTTTGAGTAAATCTTCTTCGTGTGCGAACTGTTCTTGGTAATGAATATCTTTTGCACTCAAATTGAATACACCCAATCCCAAGACAAACATTTTGCCATTGAAGTCCACAGAGATTGCATTCACTCGTTCCTGTGCATCTACAATATCAGGGAATCCGTTTTCACTTTCGCATTCAATATCGATGTTTGCAACCACAATATTTGACATATCTGGTTCGACATCTTGTTTAAAGTTTTCTGCAATGTATTGGCAAACATAATCTGTGTTACCGTAAATGTCAAATCCCTTGACATCTTTATATTGTTTTACAAAATCTCTTGTTTCTGGAATGTTGCCAGGTTTAATAGGTTCAACATAGAACCCATCAAGTGTAGTCCAATCTGTTTTGTCGTTTGTCGGAACATACATTGTGGGATGGAATTCTTCTTGTCGTGAAATACGATTACCATTCTCGTCTACTCCACGATAGAGAATATACTTTCCCCTCATTGCAATGTTTGTATAAAATTCACTCACTAAGATGCT
>TARA_R110001592_G_scaffold26839_3_pt1 | contig 15128 bp, 22 predicted proteins | sample TARA_R110001592 | Tara Oceans TARA_R110001592 (sample SAMEA4398387) | marine metagenome | biome: Polar Biome; feature: [SRF] surface water layer (ENVO:00010504); material: water (ENVO:00002006), including particulate matter (ENVO:01000060) such as... | depth 5 m
GGTAAACGGCGAGCCCATAACCAAAGAGTCTGTTAAGATGAAGATGGTTGAATTGATGGGAGATAAGTTCCCTGATGTCTCTATCCCGGACTCTACTATGAACAGCTATGCTGTTGCTTATCTATCTAGCGGTCTTAGGAAAGAAGCCTTGGACCAGCTTTTCGAACGTGAAAGCGAGAGACAGTCTAAGGGTCTACCTAAGTTAAAACTAAAGCTGTGAAGGCGGCGAAGAAATCAGAGAGAAGCAAGCTAAAAGTTTCCTCTACTAAAGTTGACGTATCCCCACCCTCTGGATATCACTGGATGGAAGAGCAGGGGAGGTACTATCTAATGGAGGGCGAGTATAAGCCTCATCCGGGAGCTGTAGAGAAAGCTTCTTTTAAGCTGTCTAGTCATGGCAAATAAAAGGAATCAACCTTACAGCTTAGGTCTTCCTAAAAAATATTCCGACCCTAGCCAAGGAAAAGAAATCAAAGCTTCTGTATCCGAAGATGTATCCAATAAAAAGGACATGTCAGATATGTATAAGAAAGGAGACAGGATTGGTCTTGGTTTATTCAAGAAGAGAACAGAAGCTAAGGAGGGGACTAAAGTGAAAGCTAAACCACTTAGTTCATCGACATCAGGTACGTTACAAAAGAAAGCCAAGAGTTCCGGAATTTCTTTCGGAACCCTAAAGAAGGTGTACCGACGTGGACAGGGTGCTTGGCTTTCATCTGGTTCAAGAAGAGGTGCTCCGATGGCTGCATGGGCAATGGGTAGAGTCAACAGCTATATAAAGGGTTCTCGTAAACACGATACCGATTTAAGAAGCTAAACAACAACTATATTTGCTATATGGAATACGGAAGAAAATACGGAACGGGCGGCAACGTCGATAGATTAAGAATGGCTTTCGGAGGCAAGATGGAGTACGCCGATGAGGGACGTAAAATGCCATCTAACTTTGTAGGAAGAAAAAGAGGTCGTGACGCAGACACTCCGTTTAATGACGAAGTCGCTATGGAAGCTGGCATAGAGATAGACTACAGTGATAAGTACCGATACTTAACTGAACAGGAGAAAGAGTATGCTGTTGAACTTGAGTCAGCAGGTCTTCTTCGCACTAGCGGTAAAGGTGGCGGATATATTACACCTCAATCTATGGAGAATCTAATGTCTCCAAAAGCAAGATTAGCAATGGCTTCAATGATGAGGGAGATTAAAAAAGGAGAAGAGCCCGGCGGAAAAAGTTTTGGTCGGGGTAGAATTGAAAGAGGTGGGACCGCTGGTTCACAAAGAGCAACGCGACCTGCTCTCATTCAGCTTGCTCAACCTAGAGGGTATAGCGAAGAGGAAGAGGAAGAACCGAACCGCTCGATTCAGTTTGCAGGTATTGGTCCGGGTGGCCGCACGATAAGAGGAGACGAAGGTCCAGCAGGGTTTGGAACAAGAAGCCCTGAGTATTAAAATTCAGGGATGGTCACCTCAATGACCTCTATAACCTCTGAGTCTTTAATCGTAAATTCTACACCATCGAATGCCACATCGTATGGACGAACTTTAATTACAAAAGTTTCTCCAGTAAATTCTTCGTGGTTGAATCCAGCACAGCGTCCAATAAAGAACTCGTCTTCATCTAGTTCCTCAGGCTTGAAGGGGACTACCTCTCCATCTTGTATGATGTAGGTGTCAAGTACGAAAGAACTACCTCCGTAATCTGACGGAAGTTTAGAAGACACAACACTAAATGTATTGTCCTCAAAGAAGACGATAAGCTGCGCTTGTAAAGTAACTGGTAATACAATTAAGGCAAGTAAAAATAAATTCTTCATAATGAATTGTGTTATGGGGTTCCCTTATACAACGCTGCAAGATTCCGTATATTGTGCCCATGCTTGTAAAACGAGAAAAAAATTTTCAAAGAGTCTCTAGAAAAAGCCATAAGTCTATGGTGGATGGGGGTTCTGTAGACTGGCCACCCAGTGGAGCGAAGTCTTTTGAGGAGGTTCTAGACAGGCAAGTATATAAGGAATCTAGGGGTAACCCCTTAGCCGTTTCACCACGAGGCGCTCGCGGACTTGCTCAAATCATGCCGGATACCGAGGGCTATCTTATGGAAAGGGGTTTGATTCCTGAAGGATTCGATGCCTTTAACCCAGAACACTCAAGGCAAGCACAGCAGGCTTACATGGGTAACCTTATGAACCGAGACTGGAATAAAGGTTCGGAGGAGATTAAGATTGCTAAAGCTCTGTCAGCATACAACTTTGGACCTACAGCTACAGTCCGTGTGCTTAATAAAGCGAAGGAGAAAGGTACCGACATATATAACTCTCTTGATTGGTTGGAGGATTTACCCCTTGAGACTAGAGATTACATTTCGAAAGTTCTAGGGTATAACGAAAAGTTTGACGGAGAGTATGGAGGTTATATACTAAGAGCCGAGAACAAATGAACTTAGGCGCTCAAATACTAGAGGCTGCAATTCTAGCCAGCAAGAAGAACTATCACAGCAATCGTTCTAGAAGACGTGCTTTAGACAGAGAGATTAATAGGCTCTCCTCCCTCCAGCTTCCTGTAGATTCTTTGGACGAGGAGTCTTCCTGATTGCGATAACCCCAATCTGTTTTCGTGATGTCCCGCCTCATGGAACATAGCGTTTACAAATGAGTCCACTCCTTTTCCGGGATGAATTACCTCTATGTAACCTTTCTGTTTTAACGGGAGGATAGTTCTTTCATACAGCTTATTCTTACTTTTCTTCATCGCCTTTGCTAAATGATTAACTGTAAAGAATTCGTAGTCATAGCAAAACAAGATTGCTTCTATCTCCGCTGAACCTATGTTGTAGTTTAGTTTAATGTCTCTCATCACCATAGAGAGTTTCTTTAAGTCATTCCTCTTGACATACCTTTTATTCAATTTACTAAAATCCCTTCGCCTTCTACCCGGATGATGTCTACTCATTAGTAGTATATTTGTTTCAAATTTAAGAATATGGCTACTCTTAGCGGAACTAGACTGAAAGATACATACACCGGTCTATTGAAAACCAGTGATGCGAGTAACTTTACGTCATCATTAAAGGTTATTCAAGACGGCTCTGGAAATGATTCAGCTCTGTCTTTATCTACATCCACCGTCAAGGCAGCTGCTTTGCAGGTTAATACTATTACAGGGGGTAGCACAAGTTCAAAGGCTCTAGTGTGGAATGACAGCACAAAAGCAATCGAGCATAGAACCTTCCCGTCTAACTCTACGGTTAGCACAACCCTTGGTGGAAGCGCTGCGCCTACCATAACCATCGAAGCTGCTGACGCATCAAGCACTACGATTACACTGGCTGCAACTGACGGATTGGGTTACAGTCGAGCAGGCAACACAATTACTATTGGAAGGGGTAATGAAACAATCAACCAGCTTAGTACAAACACCACTCTCCTTGCCAGTAACTCTGGAAGCACGTACTACTTAAACTCTGTTAATGGGTTTGATATTACATTGCCTGCTGCGGCTCCCGGCATTGTTTTTAAATTCATTGTTATTGGTGTTGGTACTGGTAACATCGACATTAATACAGCGTCTGGTGATTTTGTTTACGGGAAAGCTATCGTGACTTCTAATTCAGCCACTGGTCAATCTAGAGTAGGAACGGTAGCATCCTCAGCAGGCAATCGTAATAATATACAGCTCGACCCTGATTCGACTAGTAGCGGTGGTCGTCAAGGCGATGTTGTCGATGTTGTTGCTGTAGACTCTACTAACTGGTTAGTGACCGCTAATCTTACAACATCTAGCTCTACAGTAGGTTCTGTATCAGTTATGCCTGCCCCATAATTCGTATCTTATTATCATGGATGACATTTTAAAGAAGGCTATGTTTGAAGAGGTTGCTGATGTCCTCGCTCAGGTTGAGGAGATAGCAGAGAAGTATAAGCACTCCGGTGAGTTGGTTTATAGCACTGCTTTCGCATACCTAGAAGAAGAGGGTGAGAACGAAAACAAATGGACTTTGGCTTATGGTCATAACTGTAGTGACTCGGAAGAGTTTGAGCAGTTAACGACACTTCAGATTGAAGCCTTTCATCAGGGAGGAGAAGAGGATGAAATAGATTTGCCGGGTCTCTTTTTAAACTAAAGAGAAATGAATGTAATTAGAAAGATTGTCATTGGGCCAAACCCCAAGGACGCAATGGCGTACTATGTAGGGATGAAAGCTGGTAAAGCTAAGGTCATCGCAATCAAAGAAGATGAGGCTTCTCTATATAAGTATAACGTAAGAAGATATCATGTTTACCTAGAGGACGAAGATTCAACGTATATTTGGAAAACGGTTGAGAACCAACCAATCCTAATTGAATACGATTGTAATTTTGAATGAAGACATTAAATCATTTCTTCGTAAAGGTTCCTAATAAAAAAAAGGAAACCTTAAAGCTTGGCGATAAAGAAATTTTTCTAGACACTAGGTTCAACGAGTTTGAACACAGGATATGCTACGGAGAAATATTGTCGTCACCTTCCAAACACGCCACAGGCGCTAAGCAGGGGGATACCCTATTCTTTCATCATCACGTAAACTCTGCTGCCAACTGCATTGTTGATGAGGAGAAAGGTATATACATGGCTATGTATGACCCCGTAAATAAAAGGGGTAGTCACGCTATCGCATATAGAGATTCGGAAGGAGAGATTCACATGCTGGCTGACTGGGTTTTTCTAGAGCCGTTAGAAGTCGATGAAAAAGAAGAGGTCTCCGATAGCGGAATAATCATTGCTATAACTAAAGAATCTAAAGATGAGGCTAGGGTATTCTCCCCTAGTAACTCTATGATTAAGGAGGGTGTTGTTAAGGGTGATGTCGTTGGTTTTTTAAAGGATAGGGATTATAAGATGGTGTTAGATGATTCCTCCGTTGTTTACAGAATGATGGCAGATGATATTCCCTATGTCGTCAGGTAAGTTCACTACAGTAGATGCGGCTCAAAGACTCATGAAGTCTATGGAGATTGCAATAAATAATATGATTGATGAGGTTAAAAAACCTGTTGACCCTGAAGCTGGAGGCAGTGCTAGAAAAGCTGAACTGCAAAGTATTAAACAGACGGCGGTGGACTGCAAGGAACTTCTGGTGGAACGGCAGCGCCTTGAACAGATGGTAAAGGATATGAAATCTACAGGAAGTATAGAATCGTTAAAGGATTACTCTGGTGGATTCGCTGAGAAATTTAGCAAATAGATTATGGCAAAGTATATATGTGGTAGCTGTACTAATGAGCAAGAAGCTCGGAATGTATCCATAAAGGTTTTAGATGGTGAGGCACGAGCTGACGTAAGGTGCGATAAGTGCAATGAGTATATGAAATTAAAGAACCCTAAGTCAGGTATGCCTAGCTTCAAAACTAATCGTTGGGGTAAAGTATTGTAATGGAATCGTTAGTAACATTAGATGACTATACTGAAGAGGTTGTTAAGATATGTCCCAACGGTACAATCGGAGATATCATCGAACTTGGTGGGCTTTTCATTGGCCTTCCCAAAGTCCCGAAGAGAGGCATCCAAGGAGAGGGTGTGGAGACAGATTTGCAGATGTGGGGAAGAGTACCTATGCCAAAGGAGCTGTCCCGTCTTAGAAGTATGGACGAGTGGGCAGAAGCGCCAAAGGAGTTTCGAGAGAAGTTTCATCCATATATCGAGGAGGAATTTAGAAGGCGTAGGGAAGGTCTTTGGTTTTACAATAAGGGTGAGGCTACTTATATTACAGGGAGGCACTACATGCTCTTACAATGGACGAAGATTGACATTGGATACCCATCGTATCTTGCATTCCAACGTGACATCTTTATACACATGGCTGCGTGTGAATCTGACCCGCGTTGTATCGGTCAGCTTTATACTAAGTGTAGGCGCTCTGGCTATACTAATATCTGTAGTTCTGTTCTTCTCGATGAAGCTACTCAGGTTAAGGACAAGCTTCTTGGGATACAGAGCAAGACGGGAAAAGACGCGCAGGAAAATATCTTCATGAAGAAAGTGGTGTCTATGTTTAGGCACTACCCATTTTTCTTTAAGCCCATTCAGGATGGTACTACCAACCCTCGTATGGAGCTAGCCTTCAGGGAACCATCTAAAAGAATTACAAAAAACAACAAGACTTCTTTTGCTGGTGATGCATTGAATACAGTTCTCAATTGGAAGAACACAACAAATAATGCATACGACGGAGAGAAGCTTCATATGTTATATCTGGACGAGGCAGGGAAGTGGGAAAAACCCTCTGATATTAGGGAGGCTTGGAGGATAGAAAGGACTTGTTTAATTGTTGGTCGGCGTATAGTAGGAAAGGCTTTGGTCGGGAGTACGGTAAACCCAATGGGTAAGGGCGGTTCAGAGTATAAACAGATATGGATGGATTCAGACCCGTTGAAGCGTAACGCTAACGGTAGAACAGTATCTGGCCTTTATAGATTATTCGTACCAGCTTATGAATCTCTAGAGGGCTTCTTTGACGTGTATGGCAACCCCATTATAGAAGACCCAGATAAAGAAGTTAAAACGCTGGAGGGGGATATGATGACCTTTGGGGCTAAGACTTTTTTAAAGAACGAAAGAGACTCACTTAAGAATGACGCTAAGGAATTAAACGAGCTTATACGTCAGTTTCCTTTTACACCTGATGAAGCGTTCCGAGACAGCGTTGAGGGAAGTTTATTTAATATCGGTAAGATATACGAACAGGTAGAGCATAATGATTCGTTATACCCTAGCCCAGTTGTTAGAGGTAATTTTCAATGGCAAGGCGGAGTAAAGGACACTAAGGTTTTATTTCTTCCCGACCCTAGAGGTAGGTGGTATGTTTCTTGGATGCCTCCCAATTCAGAGCGAAGTGTTATAAGTTCACATAAAGGTTCTAAGATACCCTCCAATCCGAATAGGGGTTGTGGGGGAGTTGACTCCTATGATTTAGATGCTACGGTAGATAGCCGTGGGTCGAAGGGAGCTTGTCATATATACAACAAGTTCAATCTTGACGGGGCTAGTAATATGTTTGTTGCTGAGTACGCTAGCCGTCCACCAATGGCCAAGATATTTTATGAAGATGTTTTAATGGCCGCCGTCTTTTACGGCTATCCTCTATTGATAGAGAATAACAAGTATGGAATCGTAAGACACTTTGAGTCAAGGGGTTATGACGGGTATGTAATGGATAGGCCAGCTCATTTAAAAACACCTAACTCTTCGGCGAACGTAAAGACTAAAGGGATTCCTTCTAACTCGCAGGACGTGATACAGGCTCACGCTTCTGCAATTGAAGATTACATTCACCATCATGTAGGTTTAAATGAAGACGGTAGCCCCGGCTCTATGTATTTTAATCGAACGCTAGAAGACTGGGTTGGCTTTAAGATAGACAAGAGAACTAAGTATGACCTTTCGATAAGTTCGGGTCTTGCGTTGCTGGCTGCTCAAAAGGTTAAGATAGATAAGCCTGAGGTTAAATTTGAGGATAAGGTTTTTTTCAGGAGATACAAGCTGACTTAACGCTCGCTGCATATTGTTATATTTGCACTTGAGCCCAACAAAACATTTCATGACCCAAGGGAGCAACAATAACAAATACGGAAACTTTCCAGACCCCTTTGCGGCCTCAGAACAGAAGCTAGAAAAGTCTTACGGTTTAAAGTATGCCAAGGCCATTGCTAGTCAGTGGGGGAATGGGGATGAGTCCTCTTCTCTTTTGCGTCAAAGAATGCAGGACTTTGAGAAGAACAGAGACTATGCTAATGGCACACAAGACACGTCTATTTACAAACAGATTCTAAATGCTCTCGACCCTAACAATGGTGACGGAACCCTGCTTAATTTAGATTGGAGTCCTGTTCCTATTATACCTAAGTTCGTAAAGGTTGTTGTTAATAGGATTCTTTCCAGAAAGCCATACCCCTCTGTAGATGCCATCGACCCTATTAGTAAAGGGGAGAAGGATGAAGCTAGAGCTGAAGTAGAGGCATCTATTAAGGATAAGGATTTATTGATGGAGGCTAAGTCTCTTGGTCTTCGGCCAAGGATTGACCCTGAAATTCTACCCGAAACGACAGAAGAGGCAGAGATTTTCTTGGAGCAGAACATGAAAACGAACGCAGAGATTGCGGCGCAATTAGGTACTGCCTTAACACTTGACTGGAATGACTTTGACCAAACTGTCTACAGAAGAGCTGTAGAGGATTTAGTGGTTTGTGGGATAGGTGTGGTTAAAAGAGACAACGACCCTAACTATGGGATAACGACTAAGTATATTGACCCTTCTATGTTCCTGCATAGTTTCACTGAAGACCCCAATATGTCTGACATCTTGTATGGTGGTCATGTGAAAAGGATTAGCATTCAAGAACTTAAGAGACATGCCGGCAGTCAGTTATCTGAATCAGATTACGAGAAGGTTGCCCGTTCAGTAAAAAGCAAATCATACAACAATAAAGACCTGTTCGGAAACAGAGGGCATAACCAGTCGTCTGGGGTAAATACATTTGGCTATGATGACTACCTAGTTGAGGTAATGGATTTTGAGTTTTTGTCTGTCGATTGTGTTTACTACGAGGGTAAGGAATCTCAGTTCGGGAACCAAGGTTTTTATCATAAGGGTGGTGAATACAAAGAGCCAACAAGTTCTGTATACGACCGAGAGCCACACAAGATGGAGAACCAAATGGTTTATGGTGGTTGCTATGTAATGAATAGCGATATCATATATAACTATGGTAAGAAGAAGAACGTCCCAAAAAATGTTCACGACCTAACCAAAGCTAGACTGTCTTATAGCGTAGCGTGTACGAACCTTAGGAAGATGCGACCTAAGTCTATAGTTGGCGGGGTCATTGGATTCGCTGACCAACTACAGCTAACCCATCTTAAGATTCAACAATCTATTGCTAAAGCTAAACCTGATGGTGTTCTCGTAGATATTGAGGGGCTTGAGAATGTACAGTTAGGAAGAGGGGGTGATTTAGAACCTCTCCAAATCCAAGACATCTACGAGCAGACAGGTGTGTTTTACTACAGAAGTAAGAATGCAGAAGGTGGTTTCCAAAACCCTCCCATCCGCTCTATTGAAAACAACATTAGAAATATAAACGAGTACATCGGTTTGTATAACCATTACCTACGGATGATTCGAGACTCTACGGGAATCAATGAGGTTATGGACGCTAGTACACCTAAGGGTGATGCTCTAGTTGGCGTGAGGCAACAAGCTATGGCCGCTGGAAATAATGCTCTATACGACATTACTAATGCGAGCATGGTGCTTTATAAAAAAGTATGTGAGGACGTTGTTAAATGCTTGCAGGTAATACCAACAGAGTCTGTTCTTTATCGTGTCTATCAAAAAGCTATTGGCGAAAGGAGTATGGATATTCTTAGCAGCTTTAACGATTTACCGATGTACAATTTTGGTATCCGTGTTGTTCAAGAGATGTCGGATGACGATAGGGTTTTCCTTGAGCAGAATGTACAGGCTAGTTTAGCCCAGAAAGAGATAGACCTTGAAGATGCTATGGCTGTGCGTCAAGTTAAAGATGTTGACCAAGCTCAAAGACTGCTTGCTGTAAAACGCAAGAAAAGAATTGAGTTAATGCAGAAACAGCAGCAGGCCAACATTCAAGCTCAAGCTCAAGCTAACGCTCAGGCTTCTCAGGTAGCTGCTCAGGCAGAGATGCAGAGGATTCAAATGGAAGCGCAGATAGAAGCTCAGAAGATTCAAATGAAGGGTCAAGTAGAGGTTCAAGTTGCTGCCGCTTTACATCAAATGAAGAAGGAGCTTGAGATGATTAGGGCTCAAGCCAGCCTTGGATTTAAAACCGAGGACAAGGAATTTAAGGAGAAGATTGAAACACTAAAAGAGGACAGGAAAGATGACCGTGTAGTGAAGCAAGCTGTCGAGCAATCAAAGCTTATTTCTCAAAGACAGGGCTCAAGAGGCGAGCTAGATGATTCATCTGTTCAGGGTAATCAAGACGTAATCAACGAACTATTTGGAAATGAGTAACGCGACTAAGATTAACCTAGACACCTCATCGAGAGTAGATGTAACTTGCAGAAAGGGGGACACCTTCTCTCTTCGATTAACCGTTACTGCCGCTGATGGAATTGCAGTGGGGTTTGCTGCTGACGATATATTCCTGTTTCAAGTAAGAGACTCCGATACGGGTGACTTGGTTACTAACGGGTCTAATACTTTTTCAGCAAGTGTCACTGCTGATGTCGCAAACGCGGGTGGAATAAACGATGGTGCCGGCGTGACCAATACGTCACTCAAGTACATTGACCTTTCGGTGTCTGCGGCCATAATGAAGACCATGCCATCTGGACTCTATGTATATGATGTCGAGCAGAAGTCAGCAGCAGTTGTATCTACTTTGATTTTTGGTACACTTAAGGTGAACGAAGATGTTTCAATAACCGCGTAATGAAGCACCATGCCTGTAAGTGTAACCCAGCCTAAGAATGTAAAAATATCCAGCCAGCACGGTGACATCATTAAGGTGTCTATTGTTAAGGGTGGGTCGGATATTCAAGTAGTCACTCTTAATCAGGTGGCGAACAACTCTGTCACTATTGGTGGTGCGATTGGTGCTGGACCTGCTGGGGCGACAGGCGCACAAGGCCCTACTGGTGCTACAGGTCCTACAGGCGCTACTGGTCCTGCTGGTTCTGCTGGTGCTGCTGGAGCTCAGGGGGATACTGGACCTGCTGGGGCACAAGGCCCCGCTGGTTCTGATGGTGCTGACGGTTCGACTGGCTCAACTGGACCAACTGGTCCTACTGGTCCTACTGGCCCTGCTGGTTCTGCTGGTTCGGATGGTTCGGATGGTTCGGACGGCGCTGCTGGGCAGGGGGTTCCTGTTGGTGGAACAGCAGGTCAAGCACTTACAAAGATTAATGGGACAAACTACAACACCCAATGGAGTGATGTGAGTTCTAACATTGCATCGGCTATTACAATCTCAAATAACGACGCTGCCTTCTCACATATGACCACCCCCATAACTGCGGGTACTTCTATTGAGGCTGTTCTTAGAAACATGTTAGAGCAGTACAACGTAACCAATATATCTTTATCTCAAGTAAAGGCCGCGTTCCAAGCGACTAACGGTAGCTATAGCGCAACGTCTAATGTTTCTAGTTTAGGAAACAGAGAGGTAGGGCAAGGTGTTAGAGTTGATGGTTTTACATTTAGTATAGGTGATGCGTCTCAAACAGGAGACACTTCTGTTCTCTTTAAGATTGGGGGCTCGACTGTTCAAAGTGGGATATCAGATACAGGTTCTCCTGTTACACTGTCTTCCGTCAATACTCAAGACCCCGGAACGGCAGGTTCAATGTCTTATCGGGTTCAAGCCACTGATAATGGTGGTGGAAGCGATGTAACAATAACATCTACTAAATCGCTTAACTGGCTGTATAGAGTTAAGTTCGGTGCTTCGAGTACGGCAACCTTAGCAGACGCAGCTGCCGCACAAACTCTTTATGACGGTCTTAATGTTACGGGTGGATACAACAATATAAAAAGCTCAACTGGCAATCTTTCCGTTAGCGGTAACACAGCTACAAATACAGCGGGAAACTACACTTGGATTATCTACCCAGTAAGTTTCACTACTATAGGTTCTATCCTTCAGGGGGCAACAGAAGTTATAGATGCATTTCAAACCGACCAGCAATTTAATATTACAAATCAATACGGGGTAACTGTAGCTTACTATTTTAAAAGAAGCAACATCACCCAAGCGTTTTCACCAACTGCAAACCTTACAATAGATTTCTGATATGGCAGTTAAGTTTCCAGACTTCCTTCAAAATAACAATCCCAATGCTGTTCTCATTGACGCTACTGAGAATCAAACAAAAGGGTTTGGATTTTTTGATGCCATAACGGGAGGTACTATTAATAGGAATAGCTTGAATTCTGCATTGCAGGTAACGGGTTACTTGGCTATCGTTGGTTCTACCGCTTATATATATAATGGTGGTGGATGGACGGATACTAGCAACTGGTCTGAAGTGGGTAGCGGGGCAGGTTTAGATAATGTAGTTGAAGACGAATCGCCTGAACTGGGTGGCAACCTAGATGTACTTGCTAGGTCTATTGTGTCTAGTTCGGGCAGAGATATTACTTTCACGCCTAACGGAACGGGTCATGTTAATCTAGACGGGGTTGTAGAGTTTAAACGATTTGCATCGGGTAGTGAACCGGATGCGTTTTTGGGTGGTATGTACGCAGATGAATCCGACAGGCTGTATTTTGGCGTGACTTAAAACTGCCTATATTTGCTTTTAGAAACTAAGAACTGATAGAACATGGCTAGTTGGAAAAAAGTATTAACACATGGTAGCGCTGTAAGTGATACTGATGGACTCGCAATCGGTACAGCGAATGGCACAACTGCGGCTAGAGAAAAAATAACTCTAGCAGACGGTGTCACAACAGACTTCGTTGAAATTGAAGCTGGAACAGGTCTTACTATTTCTCAGGCGGGTGGCGTTATCACGTTGGTGAATACTATCACTCAGACCAATGACACAAACCTTTCTCAAGAAGATGTAGAGGATTTCGTTGGGGGTATGCTGGACGGAACGGAGACGGGTATCGCAGTAGATTACAATGATACCGCTGGTAATATTAACTTCGTTGTTGCTGACCAGACGCTACAAGCAGCATCGACGGGTAATACCAACCTGAAGCTCACCATGAGCAATCCCACCACCGATGATGATATTACGCTTACTTTAGCAGGTGGTCTTACGGTCGATAGCGTAGGCGCAGGCGTAGCCACCCTTACATCGGCCAACGACAACACTCAGCTTTCTCAAGTGCAAGTTGAAGATATTGTCGGTGCTATGTTGGACGGTACCGAGACCGGTATCACTGTTTCCTATGACGCTGCCAACAACAATATAGACTTCGTTGTTGCTGACCAGACGCTTACGTCGGCCTCGAACTCCAACAACGTAATTATCAGCCTGTCCAATCCTTCTGGAACCGCAGACACGGTTGAGATGGTAGCCGGAAGTAACATTGCATTTTCAAGTGTTGGAGCTGGGACATTTACAATTGCCGCAGAAACAACGGCGGCAACGTCTACTGCTCTTACAGACACCACGGACGCGACTTCGTTCTTGGTTCTTTCAGGGTCGGCTACTGGTGACAACTCACTCCATACAGACGCTAGTGGACTCGTCTACAACGCCGACACCGAAACGCTTACCGTTACAAATCTTACGGTTGACGGGACAACCACAACTTTAGATACGGCAAACCTTATCGTTAAGGATAAGGTGGTTATTATTGCTGATGGTTCTACTGACGCTGCCGCCGCTTCAGGTGCTGGTATCACGGTAGATGTTGCCTCTACAGCAGCGGATATGCCGGAGTTTTTATGGACAAATGGAGGGGCGTTAACTGGTTGGAGCTTATCCAACTATGTGAACGGAGGAGCTACCGACCACCCCGTAGCTATCATGGACTTTAGCGCTGACTCCAACGCTCCGACAGATAATTCGGGGGGTGTTGGTAGTTTCCATTTTGACTCTGGCGATAGCAAACTTTATGTACGTATTTCTTAATGGGGTTATTACAAAGAGGTGTTGATGAACGCAAGGTATCTACAGATACATTAACCGCGCCTGAGATAACCTACCTTCTCAAGACGATTCACAATTGCGAATTCGAAGGTAAGGATGTACTTTTGTTGGCGGATGTAGTAAACAAACTACAGAATCAATTAAAGGCTAAATAAATTCAAACCAGTAGTTCAATGAAATTCACCATCAACGAAATCAGTTTTCTTAAGAACTCTATCGAGTCGGTTAACATCAAGTCTATCGATGCTCCCACAGTGGCTAAAGTCATAGAGAAAGTATCTAAGGAATTTGAAAGATTGCAAAGTATGGAAATGTCTAATACTAAAGGGCAGTCTTTAAATATTTCTAAGTAACATCTTTCCGATTAAATTATGGGAACTTGGAAAAAAATACTTACAGAAGACGACGTTACCAATACTAATTTAGGTAGCTCAAACCTGACTTCGTCTGACTCAACTAGGGTTTTTACACTAGGTTCGGGCAGTGCTTCATTTCAGATTAAAAACGAGGAGAGTGACATTATTTTTGAGACACTTAACTCAAGCGCTGACGTATCAGGCACTTTAATTGCTGGCGGTTTTCACCTATCAGAAGACTTTTCAAGTGCGTCTAACCAAGGGTACGCTAAGTTTTACCAAGGTGCTCTTAACTCAAACTACTTCAGTATAGCTGCGCCAACGGCTACCGTTGTAAATCAGCACATGCATTTTCCTAGGTCACAGCCATCTGTTGGACAGGTGATTCGTGTAGCGGATAACGGGGTGACAGGAACCAATCCCTACGTTATAACTACTGAGTGGGCTGACGCTTCTGGAGCAACCATAAACAATAACGCTGACAATAAAGTTATTACAGGCAGCGGTACAGCGGGTACTTTAGAGGCGGAGTCAAACCTTCAATACAACGGTAGCTCCAATATTTTAACTGTAAACGGTCAGGCAAAAATAAACGATATACTTTGTACCCCTCAAGGAATATCAAACGATGGTGATGTTGGGATAGGCTCAAGAACTACCGCTATCGGAGGGAGTGCTAATACCAACGCGGGAAGGGTTTATTACTACACATCGTTAGGAGCTTGGGCGGCGGCATCTGGTAATACAGAAACTCACAACGCTTCGTTATTTGCAATGGCCAGAGACAGCAATAGCTCTAACGGTATGTGTTTTGAGGGGTTTATTAAACCCTCTGTTTTCAACTCTTCAGGCTCGCCATCCAGTTCGACCCTTGCGGTTGGAAAGGCTGTATATCTAAATTCAAACGCCAGTGTCACTACTGATGTTCCTTCAGCCTCTGGTAGTTTCGCTAGGATTTTAGGGTATGCAACTAGCACTACAGTAATGTACTTTAGACCTAGTAATGAATATATAGAGATAGCGTAATGACATGGCAGACATTACAGCATATAGCGGAATAGACATGGCAGATATCGCTAAAATAAATGGGATAGAGAAAGCCTCTAGTGGGGGCGGAACAGCTTCAACCACGCCGACAATTTCGGTGGC
>TARA_R110001592_G_scaffold225276_1_pt1 | contig 15125 bp, 14 predicted proteins | sample TARA_R110001592 | Tara Oceans TARA_R110001592 (sample SAMEA4398387) | marine metagenome | biome: Polar Biome; feature: [SRF] surface water layer (ENVO:00010504); material: water (ENVO:00002006), including particulate matter (ENVO:01000060) such as... | depth 5 m
ACAACATCACTGAAGGTGGTTTGGATGGGTTAAAAAACCATTGGGAACTAACCATGTCTGATTCGATAGCAAAAATATTGCAAAAACAAGATTATATAGTGTCTTTAAAAAAGATAGAACTCGATCCCAATTCTTTTGCCGATTATATTTTCCCTTACCACAAACATTATGGTTTTAATATTGATTATTTTGGAGAAGTTATAGTGCCTAAAAAAGGAGTGGAAGTAAAGCTCAATAAAAATAACATTCATTTGTATAGAAGAATTATAGAGGTTTATGAAGAAAATGAATTGGAAATAAAAGAAGGAAATTTTATTATAAATGGAGAGGTTTCGAACTCTTATATTTTTAAAATTAATTATTATTTTATGATGGGAGATAATCGTCATAATAGTTCTGATTCCCGTTTTTGGGGTTTTCTGCCCGAAGATCATATTTTAGGGAAGGCACAAACCATCTTATTTTCAACAAACAAAACTGGAGCAGGTGAAAAATACAGGTGGAATAGAATGTTTAAGTCTATTCAGTAATTTGTTAGGAATACAACAATAATCAAAAATTCTACAGCAAAAATAAAATTAAGGAGTGTAATTGTTAAATAGTTTTACATTTAAGACTAAACTATTAAAAAAATGAAAAAATTATTATTAAGTATCATTACACTTTGTTGTAGTATTCAATTTTATGGGCAATCTTTTAATTTTAACGAACCTATCGTTTTGGGATATTTTCCATCATGGTCAGAAAGTTGGGCAGCAACAGGGCAAAATTCGAAGTTAAGAGAAGTTCCTGCTCATGTAAATTTTGTTTTTCTCTCTTTTGCAAAACCAGATTTAACTTATGTTAAAGGCTCGTATGACATTTCAACGACAGGTATTGAAGTTCCTTACGATGGTTGTGCATTAAAAGAAAGTGTAGCTGCATTAAAAGATAGAGGTGTAAATGTTATTCTTTCAGTTGGAGGGGAAACATTTTGGAATAGCCCTACTGTTTATGATGATATTGATTACCAACAAATTAAAGATTTGGTAGATGATATAGGCTTTGTTGGTATAGATTGGGATTTTGAACCTAATGGCTCATTTGGAAATATTGGAAATGCTACCAATGTTCAACACTTTATCGATTTCTTTAATAATTCGAGAGCGTTAATGCCTAAAAATGAAGGTTATATTTTAGCTTGTGCTCCTGCAGGTGTAGGTGCTTTAGGAGGGCAAACTAATGATGATGTAGCTTCGCCTTTTGCATATACAAATAGAAATACCTTAACAGGAGAAACAGATGCAAATTTATACAATGGTACAGTTATTACTAATGGAATTAATTTGTTTGGTTTTTCATCAACAGGACACATGATTCCAGTAATACAAGCAGTAGGAGATAAGATAGATTTAATTGCTTATCAAGGATATAACACAGGAGCAAGTACAAATAGAAGCATAATGTATGATGCTTATGCTTATTATGCAGAAACTTATGGGTTTAAAATTGCGGCTGGTGTTCATTTTCCTGATGAACCTTGGGGACCTTATTATACTTATACACATACTAATGTAGCTTCTTTGTCAGAACATATTGCAACTTACCCAAACAGAGTGGGTGATAATGATGGAATAATGATTTGGCAAGTTTTATTGGCTGATGCTTCTAGTTCAGGTTATTCGTATTTGAATGTAGCGAGTAAAGTTTTAAGTGGAGTTGCCGAATCTACTGCAATTACTGATGCTAACGATTTTTCAGTTGTTACCTATACTGGTGGTTCTGTTGGCTGTTCAGGTGGAGGAGGAGGAGGCACTTTTTGCGGAGTTAGTGAGTACGATGTTAGTCAGAGTTATCCTACAGCAGGAACTCAAGTTTATTCAAACTGTAAGGTTTGGGAAAACCAATGGTGGGCAAACCCTGGTGAAGCACCAGGTTCTAATGGAGTTTGGCTAGAGGTAAGTGATTGTTTAGAAGGATCAGGTTGTACAGTTGGAATTAATAAGGTGGATACTGAAACTGATTTTGCTTTTTATATTGCTAAAAGCCGATTAATATTTATGTCGGGCAATGAAGAGATAAGAAATGTTAAAATATATAATTTACAAGGCCAGTTAATTGAGGATGTAATGGTAGAAAAAGAAAATAATTTCATTTTGTTAACTAAAATAGACAATGCAGGAGTTTATTTAATACAATTTGAAGGTGTTAACCATATAATTATGAAGAAAGCTTATTTTAAGTAGTTAAGTAATAAGGTAATGAAATGATTGAGAAATATGAGGCTGTTTAGAAAAAAAACTTACTCACTTCATTACTCAATCACTTTTTATTTAATAATCAAATGCTTCAATTTCTCTAACTTCTCTAGCCTGTAAATTGTTTAAGAGCATATTACCAATACGCACACGAACTAATCGAAGTGTAGGGAACCCAACTGTAGAAGTCATTTTACGAACTTGTCGAAACTTACCTTCGGTAACTGTAATAGAAACCCAACTTGTAGGACCGTGTTTATCGTCTCGTATTTTTTTATTCCGCTTTGGTAAATCAGGTGTTTTAGATAGCCGAAAAACATGACAAGGTAGTGTGGTATATTTTTCTCCTTGAACTCCAATTTCTACACCATTTTGCAATTGTTCAACAGCCTCAAAAGTAATGTCGCCATCAACTTGAGCGTAATACTCTTTTTCTACTTTTTTACTCCTAATGTTTTCGCTTTCTTTTCCATCAGTAGTCAATAATAATAACCCTTCAGAAGCCTCGTCTAACCTACCAATTGCCATAGTGCCTTCACAGAAATTATACAATTCGCCTAATAACTTTTTTTTATGACCAGCATTTTCGGTAAGTTGACTGATGTAGCCATCGGGTTTATATAAAATGTAATGGTGGTGCAATTTTAGGTGTTTCGTTTAACCGTACTTGTTGGTCGCGTTTCAATGCGACTTAAATTGTGTTAAACGAAGGTCGAGTATTTTTAGGAGAAAGTCAAGGGTTGTTAATTAAAATCAATAACTAGTTAATTATAGTTTCTATTGCCAAAAATAGAACTACCAACTCTAATCATATTACTACCACATTCTAAAGCCAATTGGTAATCTCCACTCATTCCCATACTTAGAGTTGAAAGTTTAATGTTAAAAGTTAAAAGTTTGTCGAAAAGATTTTTTAAAGAGGTAAATTCTTTTTTTATTTGAGCTTCATTTTCGGTAAATGTTGCCATTCCCATTAAGCCAACAATATTTACATTTTTTAATGATTTAAACTCATCTGATGCGAGTAGTTCAATAACTTCTGCTTCATTAAAACCAAATTTCGTTTCTTCTTCTGCGATATGAATTTGCAACAAACAATTAATAACTCTATTGTTTTGCTCTGCTCTTTTATTTATTTCTTTCAATAATTTAAAACTATCTACACCATGTATTAAGCTTACAAATGGTGTAATGTATTTTACCTTGTTGCTTTGTAAATGACCAATCATGTGCCATTCAATATCTTTTGGTAAACTATCGTATTTTTCAGTAAGTTCTTGAACTTTATTTTCACCAAAAATACGTTGACCAATTTGGTAAGCTTCTAAAATGTCTTCGTTAGGTTTAGTTTTAGAAACTGCAACTAGGGTTACATGTTCTGGCAAAGAAGATTTAATCTGTTGAAGGGTTTCAGTAATACTCATTATTTTCAAAGGTAAAAAGATTCTTTGACTTTATTACATTTCGTTCCAAATGACAACTATATATTCAAAACAATAATAGAAAGTCCCCCTTTTTGGTATTTAGGGGGGCTAATCCTCCAAACTATAAATTGTTAAGCCACTTCTCATTTTAGGTTCAATCCAAGTGCTTTTAGGTGGCATAATATCATTTGCATCGGCAACAGCTTTTAGTTGTTCTATGGATACTGGAAATAACCCAAAAGCAACAATAGCTTCTTCACTATCTACTTTTTCTTGTAACCCTTCAGCACCTTTAGTACCTTCCATAAAAGCTACTCTGTTGTCAGTTTTTAAATCTGTAATTCCAAGAATCGGAGTTAAAACATTTGCGGTTAATATTCTAGCATCTAAATTCCCTACAATGTCTTCTTCATTGTAAGTTCCTTTTTTTGCTGTTAACGAATACCATTTCCCCGCTAAGTACATCGAAAAATTATGTTTGTGAGTAGGCGAGTAAATAGTTTTTTTCTCTTCCAATTCAAATTGTACTTTAATTTTCGTTAAAAAATCATCAATACTTAATTCGTTTAAACTACTTACAGTCCTGTTGTATTCAACTATATTTAGTTTACTTTCCGGTATTAAATAAGATAAAAAATAGTTGAATTTATCTTCTGGTTTGTAGTTTGGGTTTTCCTCACGTTTGCTTTGTGCGTAAAGCACAGAAGATGCGGATCGATGATGACCATCAGCAACATAAATATCATTGATATTTTTAAAAGCATTGATTAAGACAGTGACATCATCTTTATTATCAACGAGCCATAAGTCTTGTTTGATTTTGTGTGAAGAACAAAATTCTACCTCAGATCGAGTATCAAGGTATTTATTGATAACAGCATCAACCTCATCATTATCTTTATAAGTTAGGAGTACGGGTTCTGCATTAAATTGGCAAACATCTAAATACAGTTTAAACGTTTCTTCACGTTGTGTTAAAGTGTGTTCATGTATTTTTATATTCCCATTTAAATAATCATCAACAGCAATTCCTGTAATTAAGCCTAAATAAGTGTTGGTTTCTGTTATTTGTCGATAGATGTAAAAAGATTCCTTTTCATCTTGTTTAAAAATACCATCATTACAAAACTCATCAAACTTTTCTTTTACATTCTCAAACCGTTCAATTGAGTTGGGTTGCGTTTTATTATCCTGACGGTATTCAGGGTTTATTACATGTAAAAATGTATAAGGATTCGTTTCAAGCTTGGCCTCCAGTATATGTTTTTTATAACTATAAGCAGGCATAGATGAAACCAAATAGGCTTTATCTCTTGTTGGACGAATTGCTTTAAAAGGAATAATTTTAGCCATTATATTTATTGTTTAACCACATAGAAACATAGTTTTCTATCGAATATCGAATAGAAGAATTATATTTATTAGGGTTAGCTATGTGGTTAATAAAACTATCCCAATAATTCTTTAATCTGACTAGCTAACTCTTCTCCAATTCTATCTTGAGCTTCTATAGTTGCTGCTCCAGTGTGAGGCGTTAACGAAAGTTTTGGGTGTTTCATTAAATCTTCTCTTGGAGTAGGTTCGTTTACAAAAACATCAAGTGCTGCGGCAGCAACTTTTCCAGAATTAAGGTTTGCAATTAAAGCATCTTCATCAATTACACCTCCACGAGCCGCATTAGCAATCATTACTCCATCTTTCATTTTAGCAAATTCTTCATTGCTTATTACTGGTTTTCCATCTGCTTGAGCAGGTATATGCAATGTAATAAAATCAGCTTGAGTTAATAACTCATCTTTAGAGATGGTTTTAACTTCAACATTAACAGTTTGATTTGCTACTTGAACATCAATAGTTACCTTATCAATAAAAGGATCAAAAGCAATGACATTCATTCCGCATCCTAAAGCATATTTAGCTACAGCTTGTCCTATTCTGCCAATTCCTAAAACACCTAAAGTTTTACCTCTTAGTTCAATTCCTTTTCCGTATTTCTTTTTTAAGGTTTTAAAATCAGTATTACCGCCATTTGGCATTTGTCTGTTAGAATCATATAATCCTCTAGCCAGACCAAATAAGTGAGCCATAACTTGTTCTGCTACCGATTGAGATGAAGCTGCTGGCGTATTAATTACATGTAATCCTTTTTCTCGAGCATAAGCAACATCTATGTTGTCCATACCAACTCCACCACGTCCAATTAATTTTAAATTAGGACAAGCATCAATTACTTCTTTTCTAACAGTTGTTGCACTTCTAACCAAAACAGCAACGTAGTTGTTGTCGTTAATAGCTTTTGCTAAGTCAGCTTGAGGAACAGTTTCTGTGATTACTTCAAACCCTGCTGTTTCTAATTGTTTTTTACCTATCGGTGCAATACCATCGTTTGCTAATATTTTCATTTTTTATCCGTGTTTTTTTGTGAATTCTTTCATTACGTCAACTAATACCTGAACACTTTCTAATGGAAGAGCATTATACATTGAAGCTCTATATCCTCCAACATCTCTATGCCCTTTTATTCCGCTAATATTAGCAGCTTGCCACATAGCATCAAATTCATCTTTTAAAGCATCATTCGTTAAAACAAATGTTGGATTCATATTACTTCTGCTGTCAACTTCTGCTGTTCCTTCAAATAAAGGATTATTGTCTATTTCATTGTAAAGTAAAGCGGCTTTTTGCTCATTTATTTTTTCAATCCATTCAACACCACCATTGTCTTTTAGCCATTGTAAGTTTAACATAGAAACATAAATTGGGTAAACAGGAGGAGTATTAAACATCGACTCTTTTTTGATGTGCACCTGAAGATCTAACATTGCAGGAATATTTCTTCCTGTTTTACCTAAAGCACTATCTTTTACAATGTAAAGTGTTGTTCCTGCAGGGCCCATATTTTTTTGAGCTCCAGCATAAATCATATCAAAATCGGCAACATTTATTTTTTTACTAAAAATATCAGATGACATATCAGCAATAATAGGAATACGGCTAATTGGAATGTTTTTTAATTGTGTTCCAAAAATGGTATTATTTGTAGTGATGTGTAAATAATCAGCACTACCTGGTATTTGATAGTTTTTAGGAACGTAGTTATAGTTTTTATCTGCAGATGAAGCAACTTCGATTACTGTTCCTAAGCGAGCAGCCTCTTTTTGTGATTTATTTGCCCAAGTACCAGTGTTTAGATATGCAGCAGAACCGCCTTCCTTCATAAAATTATAAGCAGTTTTAAGAAATCCTAAACTTGCTCCACCTTGTAGAAAAAGAACAGAATAACCATCTGGCACATTCAGTAATTCTTTTACTAAAGCTTGGGATTTTTCCATTACTTCAACAAAATCTTTACTTCTGTGCGAGATTTCTAATAAAGAAAGATTTAAGTTATTAAAATTGATTACTGCTTCTGAAGCCTGTTTTAATACCTCTTGAGGCAAAATACAAGGGCCAGCACTAAAATTGTGAACTTTTGACATGTTTTGTACACTTTAAAGATTAAAATTAGAGTGCAAAGTTATGAGAAATATTAAGGTAGCTGAAAAAAAAAGCTCCTAATTTATTTTATATTTTTTGAATGGTATTTCCTCCAATTATCACCTCGTTTTTAAGTGATATTTTATAGTCAATATATTTACTTTGAGTAAGTGATATTTCTTCAATGATATCTTTATAAGTCATATCATCAGAAGAAAAAATAACTTCATTTACATTGTAAATTTGAGCAATATCCTTTAATTGATACTTTTTACCAGTAAAAAAATCTTCATCTTCGGCAAGAAGGTTATTTGATGAGTTGATTTTTAGCAATTCTACAGATGCGTTATTTTTATTAAAAAGTTCGTTTATTTTAGAAATAAAATTTCTGCTTCCAGCTACAATTATACTCTTCTTGTTATTCTTTTTAAGTTTTAATTTATTGAAATAATTCAATATAAACCGACTTGAAGGGATTAGTGTGGTAATTCCAATTAAAATACTGACTAAGAATTTGTTAGAGAATGAATATTCTTTTGGAAAAACGAAATTTAAACCGATGAGAAGTATAGAGCCTAGAAGCATTCCTGAAAAGGTTCTATTGATTCGAACAGTTTGAGTGTAGCCTTTTAAAATTGCTTGACCAACTACAAAAGAAACTACAACAAGAAGAATGTTTAATATACCGTATTCGTTATTTATTTCAATTTGATTTGGAAAACCTAAATAAGGTTTTAAAAAGTTTAATAAGAGTAAAATAAGCAGTATAAATCCAGTATCAATAAGTGGAAGTTTAAAGTAGTTAATAAATCGAACGACTAAAGCTAAAGCTGCCCGAAGATATATGGCTATATTGATGAAAAATGAAAAAGCTTTAGCATTTTTTGTAAAGTGTTTTTTAGAGAAAATAATCATGGCGTTGTAGAACACAAAAACGTAGTTAATACTTCCTTTTTTTGTGCTCTCACCTTTATAATGGATAATTTTAGTTGCTGGGAAATAGAAGTTTTTATACCCAGCTTTAATTATTCGGTACGATAAGTCAATATCTTCTCCATACATAAAGAAACTTTCATCCAATAAGCCTATTTTATCTAAAACACTTTTACGCATCCACATAAAGGCTCCCGATAAAATTTCAATTTCATTGGTTTCATCTTCATCTAAAAAACCTAAATGATATTTGGCAAATTTTTTAGATTTAGGAAACAAACTTGATAGTCCAAATATTTTGTAAAAAGAAACGCTAGGTGTTGGTAATCCTCTCTTAGATTCGGGTAAAAATGTACCCGTTCCATCTATCATTTTAACACCTAGTCCACCTAGTTTTGGATGTTTATCAGAAAACACAATGCATTTTTCAAACGTATCTTCTTCTACAACTGTATCAGGGTTAAGCAATAAAACATATTCTCCTTTTGCTAATTTTATTGCTTGATTATTAGCGATAGAAAAACCGACATTTTCTTTGTTAGCAATAAGTTTAACTTGAGGGTATTTTTCTTGAACCATTTCAACTGAACCGTCAGTTGAAATATTATCTACTACATAAACTTCAGCATCAATATCTTGAATTGCTTTAAAAACAGATGTTAGACATTGGTCTAAAAAGTTTTTTACATTATAATTTACTATGATTACGGATAGTTTCAAAAGCTTATAATGTTAACGTATTTTCAAAAGGAATTCTATTCAATATTGAGCGTCCAAGTGTTAATTCATCAGTATATTCAAGTTCATCACCAATTCCAATTCCTCTTGCAATTGTAGAAACCTTAACGTTTAAGTCTTTAAGTTTTTTATAGATATAAAAGTTTGTTGCATCACCTTCCATTGTGGTGCTTAGCGCCATAATTAACTCTTCTGTACCTTGAGATTTAACTCGCTCTATTAATTCATTTACTTTTATATCGCTAGGTCCAATGCCTTCCATTGGAGAAATAATTCCTCCTAAAACATGGTATTTTCCCTTATACTGATTGGTGTTCTCAATTGCTATAACATCTAATGCTGTTTCAACAACACATATAATGTTTTCTGAACGATTTTCGTTACTACAAATGGAGCATATTTCAGTTTCTGAAATGTAAAAGCAATTATTACAATAATTAATATGTTCTGCTAAATCAGTAAATGCAACACCAAAATCATGAATTTCTTTTCCACTTTTGTTTAATAAATGTAAAACCAAACGCAAAGCCGTTTTTTTACCTATTCCTGGTAGGGAAGATAATTGATCTACAGCATTATGAAAAGAAGAAGAGGATATTTGCATCTATTGTCAACAATTTGATGTTATCAAAAATACTATCTTAGAACTCAAAATAAAGAAAAAGAAGGCATTTTTGTTATAAAATGTTTTAAACAAACCATGAATCCTTATTTAATAATTGGAATAATCTTAGCTTATTTTTTGATGTTAATGGTTGTTTCTCATTTTACATCTCAAAAAGCAGACAACTCAGATTTTTTTAGTGGAAAGCATCAATCACCTTGGTATTTAGTTGCTTTTGGTATGATAGGAGCATCATTGTCAGGTGTTACTTTTATCTCTGTTCCAGGTTGGGTTGGAGGAAGCCAATTTTCCTATATGCAAGTAGTAATGGGCTATTTTTTCGGATATATTGTTATTGCTCAAGTTTTAATGCCATTATATTATCGACTTAATTTAGTATCCATTTATTCTTATTTAGGTACTCGGTTTGGTCAATACTCATATAAGACTGGAGCTTCATACTTTTTATTGTCAAGAATTATAGGTGCTTCTTTTCGTTTATTTTTAGTGGCAAATGTTTTGCAATTATTGGTTTTTAACCAATGGGGAGTGCCTTTTTTTGTAACTGTAGCCATTACCATTTTATTGATTTGGCTTTATACTTTTAAAGGAGGAATAAAGACAATTGTTTGGACAGATACCTTACAAACCTTATTTATGCTAATTGCAGTAGGAGTAACAATTTACATAATAAGTACTAGACTAGGATTAGGTTTTTCAGAATTAATAACTGAAGTTAAAAATAGCGATTATTCTCAAATTTTCTTTTTCGACGATTGGAACGATAAGCGTCATTTCGTTAAACAGTTTTTTAGTGGAATGTTTATCACAATAGTAATGACTGGGCTAGATCAGGATATGATGCAGAAAAATTTAACCTGTAAGAATATTGGTGAGGCAAAAAAGAACATGTACTCTTTTAGTGTTGTGTTAATTATCGTAAACCTTGCTTTTTTGGTGTTGGGAGCTCTATTGTTTATTTATGCAAATAAGCTTGGGATAACAATTCCAGAAAGAACGGATAATTTATTTCCCATAATCGCTTCAGAGCATTTAAATATTGTGGCGAGTGTCTTTTTTATTTTAGGATTAATTGCGGCAGCTTATTCAAGTGCCGATTCTGCTCTAACATCACTAACCACTTCTATTTGCGTTGATTTTCTAGACATAGAAAAAAAAGATGAAAAAATTAAAATAAAAACGAGAAAACAAACACATATTATTATTTCGTTTGTCTTGTTTTTAGTTATTCTATTATTTAATTTAATTAGTAATGAAAGTGTAATTAGTTCATTATTTAAGGCTGCGGGATATACTTATGGTCCTTTACTGGGACTTTATGCTTTTGGCTTATTCACTAAAAAAAATGTTCAAGATAAGTTAGTACCAATTATTTGCATTCTATCTCCAATTATCAGTTATTTAATAAATATTTATAGCGTTGAGTTGTTTAATGGGTATCAATTTAATTTCGAAATTTTAATAGTAAACGGATTAATAACATTTGTTGGTTTATTTTTAATCTCAAAAAAGTAAAGATGAGTAGCGTTATTTTTTAGGAATATAAATACTTTTATTATCTTGCTGAATTAATTGAGAATAACTCAAAATATTTATACTTTTGACTTAAAGAAAATTTTAAATAATGAAGAAACAATCAAAACTAGCTATAGCCTTATTGGTAGCGTTTCCTATTTCACTTCTTACTTCATGTTCTGATGATCCTAAACCAACAGAAGAAGTTGCAGAGGTTGTAGAAGAAGTAGTTGAAGAAGAAAATAAAAGTTATTATCAAATTCCTTCTCCTGATGAGATGTTTGGATTTATTAAAGAAAGTGGATTGAAATACAATTCAGCTTCATTAAATCCAATTCAAAATGCAACAAGTTATAATGATCCAAAAAACCAAGCATTAAATTTTGGGATTTATTCTGCTGATTTAGCTTATACTGCTGCTTTTGAAGAATATCAAGAGTCGATTAAATATTTTGGAAGTATTCAAAAGCTAGGTGATCAAATAGGATTGTCTGCTGCTTTTGACAAATCTTTGATTGAAAGAATTCAAAATAACTTAGACAATGCTGATTCATTAGTCGCAATTACAAATACATCTTATTTTTCTGTAGTTGATTATTTAGAACAAAATGAACAAGGAGATAAGTTAGGTTTAGTTGCTTCTGCAGGATGGTTAGAAACTGTTTATATTGCTGCAAATTCAATTAATTACGATAAAGATAAAGCTGCCGTAGAAAGGTTAGCTGACCAAAAATTAACATTAGATAATTTGATTGCATATTTGGAAAAATACTCAGAAAATGCTGATGTAAAAGAGGTGCTAGAAATGTTTATGGAATTAGAAGAAACTTTTGCTATTTTAGATGAGGTAGATTCTGGTGCAGGAATTTCTTTAAAGAAAAAAGAAGGTGGTAAAATGGTTTTAGGTGGAGGAAGCACTATTAAAATATCTAAAGACCAATTTGAAGCCATTAAAGCTAAGATTAGCGAAATAAGAAATAATATTGTTAAAACAGAAGCTTAAAAAGCAAAAAAAATAAAATTCAAATGAAGCATTTTTATAAAAAAATAATATTAGGCTTAGCAATATTAGCATTGCCATCATTTTCTTTTGCACAATACTGTAATAATTTTCATGATAGTTATTGTGAGTATTCAGAAAATGAAATGTACAAACCAAATGGACAATCTAAAAGTGCATTATTTGGTAAAGGACAAACTTCTGAATTAAGCGTAATTGTATATAAAGGACAAGATTATAGAATATCTTTATGTATGGATGAAAATTTAGGTTCTGGAATGGAATTTAAAATCTATGAAAATAAAAAAGTGAAAGTAGAAAAAGTTACAGAGACTAAGGAAATGGAAGATATTATAGATGAGAACGGAGAGCCTACAGGAGAACAGAAAGAAGTAGTGAGTAAAGAAACCTCTATAGTGTATGAGAAGCAAAAATCTTTATTGTATGATAATACTCAAGATAACTTAGCAACAGAATTAGAATTCTCTGTTGAAACTACTCAACGATTAACCTTTGAAATTTCTATTCCAAACGAAGGTGGTTCTGGAAAATCTAGTGTTTCTAAAGGAAAAGGTAAATTAGTTAAATCAAGCGATATGGGGTGTGTAGGTATTTTAATAGAACACATGACTACACCTAAAACAGGATTCTACGGTACAGGATTTTAATCCAGTAATAAATATTAAATTTAGCCCCGCAAATAGCGGGGCTTTTTGCTTCTAAAAGAACGTGGTTATGAATATTGGAGAAATTAAGAAAGAGATAGATCAAGCAAATTATATTGTAATTACAACACATAAGTCTCCAGATGGAGATGCAATAGGTTCTTCTTTAGGTTTGTATCACTATTTAAAAAATAGAGGTAAAGAAGTTGTTGTTATTGTTCCTGATGCTTTTCCTGATTTTTTAAAATGGATGTCTTTATCAGATGAAATAGTATATTTTGACAAGAATAAAGAAGCAGCAGTTAGGCACATTGAGAAATCTGATTTGATTTTTTCGTTAGATTATAATGCTTTAAGTAGAATAGGAGAGTTAGGTGAAGTAATAGGAGAATCAAAAGCAAATAAGATTGTGATTGATCATCATCAAAATCCACAAGAATTTGCTAATCATTATTATGTTGATACTAATTGTTGTTCAACAGCTCAATTAATATATGAGTTCTTAGATGAATTAGGTTCTATTGATTCATTAACAAAAGAAATAGCTGAATGTCTGTATTGTGGAATTATGACAGATACAGGTTCGTTTCGATATCCATCAACAACAGCTAAAACACATCAAATAATAGCTCATTTTTTAACGTTAGGAGTAAATGGAGCTAAAATTCATGAATACGTTTATGATACCTACTCTGAACATCGACTAAGATTAATAGGATATGCTTTAACTCAAAAAATGAAAGTTTTCCCAGAATATAATGCAGCTTATATTTCCTTGTCTCAACAAGAGTTAAAAGAGTTTAACTTTCAAAAAGGAGATACAGAAGGATTGGTAAATTATCCGCTTTCTATAAATGGGATAAAATTTGCCGCATTAATTACCGAAAAAGAAAAAGATATAAGTATGTCAATGCGGTCTAAAGATGATTTTTATGTAAATGAATTTGCGAATGAACATTTTCAAGGAGGAGGTCACATATATGCTGCTGGAGGTAAGTCAGATTTATCTTTAGAAGATACAATCATTAAATTTGAGGAATTACTGAAACAATTTAAAAATTAAGAATAGTGAGGGTAATTTGTTTTTTTATATTAATAATCATGTTGTTTTCTTGTGGAAATAATGAAAAGGTGGATAAAGCAAATAATGTTTTTTCCCAAAAAGAGATTAAAGAAAATTTAATTGAAGCCAATAGAATTGCTGCACAAAAAGAATCGATTCAAATAGATGGTTATGTAGCTCGCCGAAAATTAGATGTAACTAAAACTGGTACAGGATTAAGATATTTAGTTTACGAAGAAGGAGATGGAGAAAAAGCAGTGAATGGTAAAACAGCAGTAGTTAAATACGAGGTTTCTTTAATAGATGGTACAGTTTGTTACTCAACCAAAGAAAAAGGAGCCGAAGAATTTATAATTGGTAAAGACAATGTGGAGAGTGGACTACATGAAGGAATTACTTACATGAAAGTAGGAGATAAAGCTAAAATTATTATCCCCTCTTATTTAGCACATGGTTTGGCTGGAGATTTTAACAAAATACCAGTACGCTCAACTATTATTTATGACATTGAATTAATTGCATTAAAGTAATCTTGAAATTGAAACGATTAATTCTAATATTTTCCACTTTACTTTTTTTAGTTGCTTGTCAAGATGAATTTGAAGGATATACATCAATTAATGACGGAGTACACGTAAAACTTATTTCTTTCGAAGATGATGTTCAGTCTTATCAAACCGAAAACTATATAAAAGCTAGTTTTAGTGTTGTAGATGGCGATGAAATAAAGTATAGAAATTACAAATACATTCCTTTTATTCCTGTAAACAAAAAGTTTGACGAAATATTTACCCAATTAAACAAAGGAGATAGTTTGGAGCTATTGATTTCTAAAGAAGTTTTTGTAGATAATAGCTTTGGATTTACTGCTATTGACTTTAGATCGGATTATGTTAAAGTAAATGTAAAAATTCATGATTTTTTAAGTCAAAATGAATATTTACACTTTCAAGAAATAAAAGATGATGAATTAATTGAGCAGCAAATACTAAAACAATATTTAACAAATGAAAAAAGTGTTCAAAAAATAGATGGTATTTATTACGCTAAAATAACAGCAGTAGAAGATCAAAATATTGAGAGAGGAGATGTAATTAATATTAAATACGTAGGTAGTTTTATTAATGGCGTTGTTTTCGATACCACCTTTAGTAAGCAATCTTTTGAATTTACTTATGGAACACCAAATCAAGTGATAGAAGGAATAGAGAAGGTGTTAAAAGTTCTTAAAAATGGGGAGAAAGCAAAAATTATCATACCTTCGCAGTTCGCTTTTGGAGATAAAGGTTCCAGTACAGGAATAGTACCTCCTTATAGTACAGTAATTTATAATTTAGAAATAATAAACATTAAATAAAAATGAAAAAATTAACTTTTTACGCTTGTTCAGCAACACTATTATTTGCCTGTGGAGGCAATCAATCTAATGAGTCAGTAACTTTAACAAA
>TARA_R110001592_G_scaffold8794_2_pt1 | contig 15124 bp, 15 predicted proteins | sample TARA_R110001592 | Tara Oceans TARA_R110001592 (sample SAMEA4398387) | marine metagenome | biome: Polar Biome; feature: [SRF] surface water layer (ENVO:00010504); material: water (ENVO:00002006), including particulate matter (ENVO:01000060) such as... | depth 5 m
TTACACTAATATTGAAGATGTTGCAGTTGGAGATAGTGTAATGACTTTCGACTTCTCACACATGAAGTTAATGCCACAGAATGTCATGCTACTTATGGTTCCTAGAGAAGGTATCAAAGTTTATGATGTTGAATTATCAAATGGAAGTACACTAGGTGTTACTGGTGGACATCCAATACATACCGAATCAGGATGGAAATATGCTAACGAAGAAGAATGTAAAGTTGAGTTAGAATCAGGTGCAGATTGGGGTGATATTGAATTAATGGGTGAATTATCAGAAGGAGACAAAGTGTTTACTATCGGACAAGAAGAAGTAACAGTCAAGTCGGTAACAGACAAAGGAACTGCTACAGTTTATCATTTAAGTGATATCGAACATACACACACTTACTTTACAGATGGTGTGTTGGTTCATAACGGATTTGGAGGCTCGAAGAAATAATGCCACAAGGTCAAACACAAACACCAATCTCTACTCAGGTTCAGAATCCATTTACTTTTAATGTTCAGAATCCGTTTACTTTTAATGTTCAGAATCCGTTTACTTTTAATGTACAAAGTCCGTTTACTTTTCAGGGTCGTTCACCGTTTACTTATCAGGTATCTTTTCCTGATACATATCCTGCTAACGGACAACAACCGTTTATAGGAAACGCAAGACAACCTTTTACATATCAAGCAAGGTCTCCGTTTACATACCAAAAACCTGCAAGAACACCGTTCACATATAGTAATAGAGCGCCGTTTACTTATGCTCGTCAAGGTCAAACACCGTTTACTTATCAAGCACCTGCAAGAAGTCCGTTCACTTATCAACATAGAACGCCTTTTACATATGCTAGACAAGGACAAACACCTTCGACATATCAGAATAGACAGCCAGGAACTTATTCTAGAACAGGTCAGACACCATTTACATATAGTAATAGGTCACCATTTACTTATCAGAGAACAGGTCAGACACCATTTACATATAGTAATAGGCAACCATTTACATATGCTAGACAGGCACAAACTCCTGCAACATATGCTAGACAAGGTCAAACACCAACGACTTATCAACATAGAACACCAAGTACATATGCTAGACAAGGTCAAACACCTACTACATATCAAAACAGACAGCCAGGAACATATGCTCGTCAAGCACAAACTCCTGCAACATATGCTAGACAGGGTCAAACACCTTCTACATATCAACATAGAACACCGAGTACATATGCCAGACAGGGTCAGACACCATTTACTTATCAACATAGGACTCCATTCACCTATGCAAGACAAGGTCAGACACCAACGACATATCAAAACAGACAGCCTGGGACATATGCTAGACAAGGTCAAACACCTACTACATATCAAAACAGACAGCCAGGGACATATGCAAGACAAGGTCAGACACCGTTCACTTATCAGAACAGGTCTCCATTCACTTATGCTAGAACAGGTCAAACACCTGTAATTAGATGGGATAATGCATTGTCACAACAATGGCCTGCGACACCAGTCTCAAGTTAAACCTTTAAACTAAAAAAAAGGACTTTTCGAAGTCCTTTTTTTACACCTAAATATTGTCATGGAAAATATATTATGTTAGAAAAAATCAAGTCTTTAGGAGAGGCAAAAAACACTTTAACCACTGAAGAGTCCAAGGAGAAAACATATCACCTTGGTTCAATGACTATTGGTCATGCAGAAGCAGAAGGTGAAGAAGTCGTTCAAATCATGGAATGGATGTTTGAAAATGTTCTTCCACCATTAAAAATATTTAAATGGGGAGAGGTACTTGAATTCAGAAAAAACAAAAAGTTTGTAGGATTCAATGGTCTAAGAAACAAAGCACTTGATTACCATCAGTTCTTGCATCATGGTTATAGTAGTCTAAAATGGACAGACAATCATGCAGGATTTGGATTTAAAATAGATGGGGAAGACAAAAACATATTTGATTGTGTTCCTAATGTAAGACCCTCACATAAAGAAGACCCAATGGCACAAGAAAGTTTGGGTTCGTGTTATTATCATTCTGCAAAAGCACATTGGTTGACTCAGAGTATTATGAAAGAAGGACTTTGGGCTCCAATTCAAGGGTTTACAAATAATCCATATGATGATATGATACAATTTACAATTCATCCAGGCTCAGTTCGTTCTTGCATCTTTGAAGAAATTGAAGATGATAATATGGAACTTATGATATGGGACAAAACTGGTCAATTAGAACACTTACCATCTTCAACATTTAAAGAAGCAATGGAATACTGGAAGGGTAAGTTAGAGAAACAAAACTCACACATCAATATTTCATTCCTTTACTGTAGAGGTGTAATAGAATGGCAAACTGATTTAGCAGAACTAGGATTCAGAACACAAGTATTTGATTTTAATGAGAAAGTTTCTAAACTTTCTGCCGGCAAACCCTTGACAATATACATCGGTTATGATAGTAAAATGAACGACCTAGAAAAGGTATGTGAATTCTCTATAAGAAAAACTATTAAAGATGCACATTCTAGGGGTGATTTTAGAGAATACATGACGTATGAACCAGTAATCAAATACCTTGACATTTCAAAACTTCCCGACTATAATAGAGAGTATGCGAATCAAAGTACTGAATTTACATACAGTAGATTCCTTATTCCTCATTTAGAAAACTATGAAGGATTCAGTTTGTTTGTAGATAATGACTTTATCTTTACTAAAAACATACTACCAATGTTCTATTACTTGAATCCTGAAGATGCAATTGCGTGTATTAAGTATCCACATTATGAACATGATGAGTCTAAATTTGATGGAGAAATCAATATAGACTATCCATGTAAGTTATGGTCTTCAATGATGTTCTTTAACAACAGTCATGAAGATTGTAAAAAACTAACACCTGAAGTTGTAAACACTTGGACTGGTAAACAATTACATCAGTTTGACTGGACGGATGCAATATCCGAAATACCTCAGAAATATATTTTTGTTGAGGGTTATGACAATCCTGAAGAGAAGTGGGATTACACTGGAGTACATTACACTAGGGGTGGGCCATGGATAGATGGGATGGATTCTACCTCTATAAATAACCTTGAGGTATATACCAAATACAAAAACCTCTATGAAAATGAACCAAAATAGGGTATAATAGAAAGATTATAGGAAAATAATTATGAAGAACGCACTGATATTTACAGAAGAGAATAACCTCTTTGTTAGAAAACCAAACGGACTTGAATATGAGTTCAACAATGTAGACTCACCTGAACTGGGTTTTGATTATGATGTTCTAGTATATGATGACATTGAAGTCAAAATTACGGACTGGAACAGAGAAGTTAACTTTGATGAACAAGACAAAATCCCACTCACTGATGCTGAAAAAGAAATGTGTGAACAATACATTGAAAACTCAGAACCACCAATGGGAACTAGTCTAAACAATCAAGTTATGAATAAACTCAATCAAATGGTAGGTAATTACTTATCAGAATGTGTTGATATGCATGGATTCAACGATTTAGGAGAAGTCACTTTTGCAGGTAGAGAGGGGTCTAATCACCCACATAGGTCTAATGCAAGACGTGTAATGGAGTATGGTGATGCAGTATATAACATACTAGACCAAGTTTGTGCTGAAGTTATGGCAACTCGTGAAGATTCTTTGAAAGACCAAGAACAATACGAACAACATATCCCAAGACCAACAAACCTTCCCGACCATAAAGCAAGGTAATTATGGAAATCGTTTATCTAAACGAACCATTTAAGATACAGGAACTACCATTAACAAAAGTTTATGTATTAGATGATTGGTTAGCACAACCCCTTCATCATTTTTATGATGAACAAATCTCTCATAACAATATTTGGAGTAAAACTAATCAAGTCGCTGGTGGTTCATCTACAGGATTACCTCACCATAGTTTTTGGGGAGCAACCTTTTTTAGAAATGACTATAAAATGGATGATGATACTCCAACTGAGACAACATGGTTTACAAGATATCTAGATAGACGACTACAAACTGAATTTGGTTTTAAATGGGTTAGATTCCAATACGCAGGTTTAAATTCTCAAACTCAAGGTTTACAAGGAACTACTCACCAAGATTGTGATATGAATGACGAATGGAATCTATCTTTCCTGTATTACCCAAATAAGTTTTGGAATAAATCATGGGGTGGAAAGTTAAGATTGTATGACGAAGGACAACAAGGTTTAGACGGAAGAGACGAACATATCAAAAATCATCAAATTGGTGAGATAGAGTTTAAACCAAATAGATTAATTATGTTTGATGGTAGGATACCACATGGTGCAGATGCACCCGAACCATCAGCAAGATATATGGATAGAAGGTCTTTAGTAATTCGTGGTGACGAAGTAAGACTTGAGGAAGAGGGAGAAAATTATCATGCCAACGATAGACTTTCATACATACGATAAAGAGACACTAAAGAATTTTAAACCAGTTCTTGCGAAGTCTATTCAACCCGATTGGTGGAAAAAGGCAAAGGTTGCAGAAGTTGTAAACGGAACTATTAATAAGACAATTCGTTCGTGTCCTGCAATGCAAGATTGGTTATCATCAGGATATATTATTCTTGCAAACAGAGATTTATATGTAAGAAATGGTGTTACTATTGACGATGGTGATTCTAGATATTGGCATACAGAAGATACTCGTATGGGTGAAATGGAACAATATGCATCTCAAACACATCCAACCGTTCAAATGCATGATGCATTCAGACCTCATGGTGGAATGGATACTCCAATGAAAGATGCATTTAAAATGTCTAATCCTTGGAACATAACAACCCCTAAAGGATACTCATGTTTCTACTTAGACCCATTTTTGTTTCAGAATGACTTCTTTGCAACATGGCAGGGTATCATCGATACTGATAAATTCTCAGTAAATAAAGATAACTCACAAATAATTTTATATCCAAAAACAGATAAGTCCTTTGTTATAACAGAAGGAACACCTATTTGTCAAATTATACCTTTCCAAAGAGAAGAATGGGTTGCAACTTATTCTGTTAAAGACCATAAGTCTTACATAACTAATCTATCAGAATACAGTACAGAACATCCCGAAGGTTACAAAACAATGACGGAATTATCTCGTATTGGTTATGCAGATGAACTTAATAGAGCAGGGCCATATAAAAGGGGTAGAGTTTGGACTCCTAAACATAAAGACTTTAAAGAAGATTTAGATGGATGTCCGTTTGACCCTAAGACGGGTAAAATGAAACCTGAATACGAAGAAATGTTCAAGGAGAACGAAGATGGCAGTTAGATTATTATTTCCAACATTTCTATTCCATAGAGATATAACACATGAATCCTTGGATGAGAAACAAGGTGTGACCAAGGAATATATGGGTATGCTGAGGGATGAGATGGACGCTATGAGACGTAGAGACCCAAAGGGTAGACAACTATCCAATCAATACACTGGTTGGCAGTCAAATGATGCAGTAGAGAGCAATCCAATATTTCAGAAGTGTATAAACAGAATTATAACTGCATTTAATGAAGAGGTTCTTCCTTTTCATGGTCTAGACCCATCAGTAGCAAAGTTATCAATATCTAATTCATGGGCAAATATCAATGATAAAGGTGCTTGGAATGCACCACATTTACATAATGGTTGTTGGTATTCGGGAGTATTATACATCAGTGCAGACGGAGATGAAGGACGATTGACGATGATAGACCAACATGAGAAGGTTGTAGCAGACTTTCCACATAGTCAGAGATACAGTACATCATTTCCTTTTGAACCTAGAACAGGAGAACTTATACTTTTTCCAAGTGGTGCAATGCATATGGTAGAACCTAATCCTACCGACAAAGAAAGATACAGTATATCATTCAACACAAATATGGAATACCTAACTAATGAAGCAAGAACTGGAGAAATAGAGAATTACTCTAGAGATGAATTTATGTTTGATTTAGATAATAAGGGTAATCCGATAACTTCTAAGTAACTAGAAATTCTAAATAGTAGTATGGAAATAGTAATCGATGCTCACATAATTTGGAATGTACTTCTAACATTCATCTTAACCCCTTTAGGTTTTTTGGTTCGTAATATAATGACCGAACAATCTAGGCTTTCAATTCTAATCAATAGAACAAGAGAAGAGGTGGCAAAGGATTATGTCACAAGAGACCAAATAGAAAAGGACTTCCAACGCATGATTGACACTATTGACAGAATAGACGAAAAAATAGATAGACTCCAATCTAAAACATACTTCCAAGAATAGGTTCCCAAATGGTATAAATAGTAATAGTTAAGATTATTACTATTGGAAAACTATTATGGCAGCACCAAATTCAAAGGCAACATTTAAAGAATACATCAAAAGAGCATTGGGAGCCCCAGTTGTAGAGATTAATATAGATGACGACCAACTAGACGATAGAGTCGATGAAGCACTACAGTATTTCCGTGAATTCCATTACGATGGAAGTATTAAAACCTATCTAAAACACCAAATTACTCAAACAGAGATTGATTCATTTAAAACTAATGAGTCACACGCAGCTGCGACAACTGGAACACAGGCGATTGCGAACCAAACTTACGGGGAAGGTAAGAATTATTTAACACTACCCGAACACGTTCTTTCAGTTATAAATCTATTCCCGTTCTCAAGTGGAACACAATCAAATATGTTTGACCTACAGTATCAACTTAGGTTGAATGACTTGTGGGATTTGACATCTACAAGTGTTATGTATTACTCTCAGGTTCAATCACACCTTGCATTACTCAATGATATGTTGGTTGGTCAGATACCTATAAGATACAATATGCATTCTAATAGATTATACATTGACTACAATGCATCAAAATTGACTGCAAATGAGTGGATTATAATCGAATGTTACAGGAAGATAGACCCTAATGATATGACCGATGTCTATAACGATATGTGGTTAAAGAAATATGCAACTGCAAAAGTTAAGTATCAATGGGGACAAAACCTTTCTAAATTCGGTGGAATTGCTTTGCCTGGCGGAGTTACACTCGATGCAGAAAGAATGATGACTGAAGCAAACGAAGAGATATTAAGATTAGAAGAAGAGTCTAGACTGAATTACGAAATGCCAGTCATGGACATGATGGGGTAATAAATGCCAACTAATGTATTTTTTAACCATGCAGTAAACACTGAACAACACCTCTATGAAGATTTAGTTGTTGAGTCGTTAAGAATGTATGGACATGAGTGTTTCTATCTACCTAGAGAGGTAGTAGAAGAAGACACTATACTAAATGAAGACGTTCAGTCTAGATTTGGTGATGCATACTCGGTAGAGATGTATATTGAAGAGGCAGAAGGATTCGAAGGAGAGGGAGACCTAATGTCTAAGTTTGGTGTCTCAGTTCGTGACACTGCAACATTCGTAATCTCACTTAGAAGTTGGGAAAGATTTATATCCTTAGATTCAAACCTTGCAACATCTTTAAGACCTAACGAAGGGGATTTAATACACTTCCCTATGAGTGGTTCAATGTTTGAAATCAAATTCGTAGAACATGAGAACCCATTCTATCAAGTCGGAAAACTATTTGTGTTTAAATTGCAATGTGAATTGTTCGAATACAGTGGAGAAGACTTTGATACTAATGTTACAGACATTGACCTTATCGAAGATGAACAAGCATACTACATCGACCTAACAATGGCCGCAGGTGGTTCAGGAAACTATGTGAACAATGAAAATATTACACTAAGTAGTGTTGTAGTGGGAGAAGTTATCTCTTGGAATCCAGTAACTAAAAACTTAAGAATCAGAGATAATACGAAGACACTACTTGTTGGGGATGTTATCGTTGGTGCATCAGGAAGTGCATCTCATACGATTGGAAGTATTGTGGATGTTATGACTATGGCAAATGATGGAAACGCAGATAACCTAGACTTCGAAACAAAAGCAGACGGGTACTTAGACTTCTCAGAAACAAACCCATTTGGTGAGGTAACATAATGATAGAAAAAATAATTGCAGAAGTAGTTGGTTGCGACCAAAATTTAGTTAAAGACGATTCAAACTTCGTGGAAGATTTGGGTTATGATTCATTGAATGTTGTTGAGTTAATAATGCAAATAGAAGAAGAGTACGACATAGAAATGCCTGATGAAGACGTAGAAGAACTGCATACAGTTAAAAGTCTGAAAGATTATATAGAGGTAAATGGATAATGTTTGGGACTCATTTTTATCATGAAACTATTAAGAGAAGTGTGTCTATTTTTGGAACACTATTCAATAATGTTACAATTAAAAAAACTAAAGCAGACGGAACAGTTCTTGCACAACAGATAGTTCCAATATCTTATGGCCCAAAACAGAAGTGGTTATCAAGACTTAACGAAGAAGCAAACCTATCTGATAACAACAGAAGTGCAATCAGTTTACCTAGAATGGCATTTGAAATTACTGGATTTGAATACGATGCAGCTCGACAACAAAATAAGTTAATTAGAGCAGAAAAGGGTGGACTAGATGCAAACAAGTCTAATAGAGGATTCCAATATTCACCTGCACCATACACCATAAATTTTACTTTGTCAATACTTGCTAAACAAGCAAATGATGGACTACAAATAGTAGAACAGATACTACCATATTTCCAACCCGAATACACCGTTTCCATGAAAATGATTGATGAGATGAGTGAAGTTCGAGACGTTCCTATTACACTTACTAGTGTATCAATGGAAGACACTTACGAAGGTGAGTTTACAGAAAGAAGAGTAATAGAACATACTCTAGAGTTTTCTATGAAAATATACTTCTTTGGCCCAGTTTACACTGGTAAAATTATTAAGAATGTTATTGAAAGAACATATATCAATCCTAATGTCACTAAAGGGTTCACAACAAACGAAGTATCGACTTCGGGTCTTATTAAAGAGGTCAAACACTATGAACCTGCATTCGGAGAGATTGCAAACGCACAAAGTTCGAGTACAACAGTGAACTTTGCAAGTGCGATAAATAGTTCTATAAGTGTCGGAGATGAAGTTTTCGATACAGGATTGACGACCAATCCAACAATTAGTGCGATTGCAACCGATAAAAAGAGTATTACACTTAGTGGTGCAATTACACTTGCGAATAAAACAACACTTAAGTTTGTGGGTTCGGTAGACCCTGAAGACACTTTCGTAGTTGCAGAAACGGTAAATTTTTATGATGACGGTACTGGTTCAACATTTGCAGACAATCAGACTGAAGATGCGAGTTAATTATGGCAAAAGATATAGATTCTAAATTGGATGATATCCTAGATATCTCTACAGAAATCACAAAAGAAACCAAAGTAGTTAAACTACCTGCACTTCAACGTGCAGAATCAGTAGACAACGACTACAAGTATGGTCGAGAAACCCTTTATAACCTCGTAGAAAGGGGTCAGGATGCGATTGATGGGATACTTGACCTATGCAAAGAAACAGAACACCCACGTGCTTATGAGGTTGCAGGACAACTTATAAAAACCGTTGGTGATACTGCAGAAAAACTTTTAGACTTACAAAAGAAAGTCAAAGAATTGGAGTCAGAAAATCCAAATCTAAAAACACAACACAATCACTTATATGTGGGTTCCACTTCAGATTTACAGAAATACTTGAAGAAAAATAAAGAATAATGACTGATGCGAAAAACGAAGGATACTTAGGTAATACCCTCATTAAGAAAGCTGGGGTAGAACACCAGTATTCAGAAGAAGAGTTGAATGAATACCTCAAGTGTTCCAAAGACCCAGTACACTTCATTGAAAATTATTGTCAGGTCATCTCACTTGACGAAGGTATGGTTAAGTTTAAACTTCGTGGGTATCAAGATAGACTTATAAAACACTATGATTCAAATAGATTCAACGTGGTTCTTGCATCAAGACAGTCGGGTAAGTCAATTACATCATGTGCATATCTAATATGGTATCTATTATTCCATCCCGAAGTCACTGTAGCAATCCTCGCCAACAAGGGTGCAATCGCACGAGAGATGATTTCTCGTATAGTTACTATGTTAGAGTCAGTTCCCTTCTTCTTACAGCCTGGTGTTAAGATTTTAAACAAAGGGTCGATAGAATTTGCGAATGATAGTAAACTAGTTGCAGCTGCGACATCTTCAAGTTCGATTCGTGGTCTTTCAATCAACTTACTATATCTAGATGAGTTTGCATTCGTAGAGAATGCAGAAGAGTTCTATACTGCAACATATCCCGTGGTAACATCGGGTAAAGATACAAAAGTTATTATTACCTCTACTGCAAACGGTGTTGGTAATATGTTCTATAAACTGTATGAAAGTGCTGTTCAAGGACAATCTGAGTACAAATCATTTACAATTAACTGGCATGATGTGCCAGGCAGAGACGAAGAATGGAAGAGACAAACCATTGCAAACACTTCAGAAACCCAGTTTGAACAGGAGTATGGTAACAGTTTCTTAGGAACAGGTAATACACTTATTAGTTCAAATTGTCTATTAGGTATGAGGTCGATAGATTCTGAGTGGTGGAAAGAGGACTTTTCCATGTATAAAAGACCCAATCCCGACCATACCTATATAATAACAGTAGATGTTGCAAAGGGTAGAGGAATGGATTACTCGACATTTACAGTCTTTGATATAACCGTTCAACCGTTTGAACAGGTTGCAGTGTATAGAAACAGTATGATATCACCTATGCTGTTTCCTGATATTATAAATAAGTATGCAAGGTCGTATAATGAAGCATTGGTGATAATCGAGAATAATGCAGAAGGTGGAATGGTAGCAACCCAATTGCATTTTGATATAGAATACGGAAATGTGTTCGTCCAAGGTCAAACCAAGGCAGATGATATTGGTGTGACGATGAACAAAAAGATTAAAAGAATCGGATGTTCTACTTTAAAGGAACTGTTAGAAGAAAACAGGTTAACACTAGTAGATAGAAATACGATTACTGAACTTATGACATTCATAAATAAAGGGATGTCGTTCGAAGCTGCAAAAGGTTATCATGATGACTTGGTAATGAATTGTGTGTTGTTTAGTTGGTTTGTAACAACTGAATATTTCCACCATCTCACCAATCATCAAATCAAAGACCTTCTGTATTCAGAACAACAAAAGTTAATAGAAAATGACTTATTGCCTGCAGGTATCTTCGGAGACCCAAGTGCAACCCCCGAAGCAACATCTTTTGTTGATAATGAGGGTGATAGGTGGTATGTCAAAGGAACATAATAGAGATTTAAACAAAGAGAATGTAATATGGTTGGTGAAGTTAGTATTGTTATAAATAAAACAGTAAACAACAACTTTTTACATTAACAGGAGAAAAGTATGGCATTTCAAGTATCACCAGGCGTTCAGGTCAACGAGATTGACTTAACAAATGTTGTACCAGCAGTTTCAACGACTACGGGTGCATTCGCTGGTTCATTTCAATGGGGCCCTGTTGATGAAGTAATAACAGTTTCAGATTCAAAGGGTTTAGTAGACACGTTCGGTTCACCCGTTAATACAGACGCTGGTTCGGAAAACTTCTATACAGCGGAATCATTTTTAAAGTACGGTTCATCATTAAGAGTCGTTAGAATTAACTCAACAGGTTTAGCAAATGCTAACAATGGTGGGTCTTCTAACACAACACTACTTAAAGGTGGAGACGATTACACACAAACATTTAAAAGTGGTGGTTCAGCAGGAACAGTCGGTAAATTTATATCTAAATTTGCAGGTGTTAGGGGTAATTCACTAAAAGTATCAACTTGTGCATCTTCAGATGCATATTTCAATGATGCAGTGACTACTACCAGTGCAGCTGAAGCACTAGGTCAAACAACAATATCGGTTACTGCAAGTAACGTATTCGTTGTAAGAGACACAATCAGGTTTACTGGTCACGCAACAGACTATAGAGTATTATCTGCTCCTTCAGCAACTACAATTACTATTGAAGCACTTAATCAACCTGCAGGAACAGGACTTACTGTTGCTGTTGGAAATAATGTAGCTATCGATAGATACTGGGAACATCATGGTTTGTTCTCAAAAGCGCCAGGAAAATCACATTCTGCAGTTGCAGGTGGTGGTTCAGATGACGAAATTCACGTTGTAGTCATAGACGAAGACGGAGTATTCAGTGGTAAAACACACACTGTTCTAGAAACACACGGTTTCTTATCATGTGCTTCAGACGGTAAAGATGCACAAGGTGCTTCAAACTACTACAAAGATGTTCTAGAATCACAATCATCATATGTTTACTGGTCAGGACACTCTACAACAACTCACGCATCTGTATCTGAAACAAGAACAGTTGCAGGTTCAGTATCAGTTGCATTCGGAAGACCAACTGCACCTGAAAATTCATCATTACAATATGGTGCTGATGGAAGATTAAGTACTGTAGGTCAAAAACATGGTGCATGGACAACTCATTTTGGTGATGCAAACTCAATAGACTTATCTTTCCTAATCGTTGGTTCTACAAGAGTAGACGATGGTACAGGAACAGAAGTCGATACAGTTGCAAACTGGACTGCACAAGTAAACCAAGGTATTCTACTTGCAGAAGCAAGAAAAGACTGCATGGTTATCGCAAGTCCAAGACGTACTTCAGTAGTTGGAGTATCATCTGAGTCAACACAAACAACTAACGTATTAGCAGACTGTAATACTGCAACTTCTTCAAGTTTCGCAGTATTAGATTCAACATGGATTTATCAGTACGATAGATTCAACGACAAGTATTGTTGGATACCTGCAAACGGACACACTGCTGGAATTATGGCAAGAAGTGACCTTCAAAGAGATGCATGGGTAAGTCCTGCAGGATTCTCAAGAGGTCAATACTTAGGAATAACTAAGATTGCATATAATCCAAGTCAATCATCTAGAGATGACTTGTATCGTGCAAGAGTTAACCCAATAACAACCTTCCCAGGCCAAGGAACAATCTTGTTCGGGGACAAAACAGCATTAACAACACCTTCTGCATTTGATAGAATTAATGTACGAAGATTGTTTATCGTATTAGAGAAAGCAATATCAACCGCTGCTCAGGCACAATTATTTGAATACAACGATTCATTCACACGTGCTCAGTTTAGGGCTGCAATCGAACCTTTCCTAAGAGACGTAAAAAATAGAAGGGGTTTAATAGACTTCTCAGTAGTTTGTGATGAAACAAACAACACTGATTCAGTCATGGATAGAAACGAATTTGTATGTTCTATCTTTGTAAAACCTGCTCGTTCTATTAACTATATAACATTGAACTTTGTCGCTGCTCGAAGTGGTGTTCAGTTCGAAGAAATCTATTCAGCAGTTTAACAGGAGTAATATAAATGTCAACAATAGACCAATTTAAGGCACAATTAATCGGTGGTGGGCCAAGAGGAAACAGATTTAGAGTCTTTCTACCCCGTGCTGGTAACAAGATTGAGTTCTTGGCAAAAGCATCGCAAATTCCTGCTGCTACATTAGGTGAAGTTTTGGTTCCTTTTAAAGGAATGACACTTAAACTTGCAGGAGATAGAGAATATGCAGATTGGACTGTAACCATTATCAATGATAATGAATTTTCAGCGAGAACTGCATTAGAATCGTGGCAAAATGATATACAAGGTCACGGAACTTCTACAGGAATGGCGACAACAGACTACTTATTGAGTAGAGCATTTGTCGAACAGTTAGGTAAAGACGACTCTGTCCTTGCGAGATACGAATTTTTCAACTGCTTCCCTAAAGAAATCGGTTCAATCGAATTGAGTTACGAATCTGAAGGTTTGGAAGAGTTTGAAGCAACATTCGCTTATTCTCACTGGGAAAGAGTAATTTAAGTACACATTAGTACGGTGAATATCACTATGATTAGGTGGTATAAATAACATTATGGATATATTTGGATTTGAAATCACTCGTAAAAAAGACGAGTTAAGAGCTGCAGAGGTTAAGAACGCTAAATCGTTCGTACCTCAAGTTGATGATGACGGGACTCCCGTTGTATCACAAAACGCAGGTTACATCGCAGGTGGCGCTTATGGTGCCTATGTCGATATGGAAGGTGGTATCAAAAATGAGGTCGAACTCATTAGACGATACCGAGAAACCTCTCTAGTACCTGAATGCGATGCAGCTATTGAAGATATAGTTAATGAGTGTATCACTTCGGATAGTGCCGATAGGATAGTAACACTCGACCTCAGAGATGTGAAACTCTCTGATAGCATCAAAACCAAGATGCAAGACGAGTTTTACAACATCTTATCAATGATGAAGTTCAATCAGAACTCTCATGAAATTTTCCGAAAATGGTACGTTGATGGAAGGATATACTTCCATAAGGTTGTTGATGGCAAAAGGACTAAACAAGGTCTTGTAGACATCAGACAGGTTGACCCTCTTAAGATTAAGAAGGTTAGAAATGTTGAGACTAAGAAAGACCCTAAAGAGGGTGTCGAAGTCATAACTAAAGTTGAGGAATTTTACGTTTTTAACGATAAAGGATTCGACAAAACTGGTACTAATGAAGGTACAACAGTAAGAATTGCACCTGAGGCAGTATGTTATACTACTTCAGGATTGTTAGATTTTAACAAAAATGCAGTTATAGGATATTTGCATAAGGCATTGAAGACTGCAAATCAGTTATCAATGATGGAAGATGCACTAGTAATCTATAGATTATCTAGGGCTCCTGAAAGAAGAATATTTTACATAGACGTAGGTAATCTTCCTAAGGCAAAGGCAGAACAGTATCTTGCCGATGTTATGAATAAGTATAGAAATAAACTTGTTTATAATGCAGATACAGGTGAAATCAAAGATGATAGAAAACATATGAGTATGTTGGAAGATTTTTGGTTACCAAGAAGAGAAGGTGGTAGAGGAACAGAAATTACAACCTTGCCAGGTGGACAAAACCTTGCAGAAATTGACGATGTAGAATACTTCAAGAAGAAGTTATATCAGTCATTAAATGTTCCTAGTTCTAGAATGGAAGCAGAGAATGGATTCAATATGGGTCGTTCTTCTGAGATTTCTAGAGACGAACTTAAGTTTAATAAGTTCACTAACAGACTTCA
>TARA_R110001592_G_scaffold316495_1_pt1 | contig 15099 bp, 17 predicted proteins | sample TARA_R110001592 | Tara Oceans TARA_R110001592 (sample SAMEA4398387) | marine metagenome | biome: Polar Biome; feature: [SRF] surface water layer (ENVO:00010504); material: water (ENVO:00002006), including particulate matter (ENVO:01000060) such as... | depth 5 m
TCGTGAAGACAATAAGGTTTTGCTCTAAAAAAGAAACCTTCCTAAAATTGAACCTTATTTTCAATATCGAACAAACAGCATCACGAACCCCTTTCGTGTAATTTTCATCTGCATGGAACGAGAGAAGAAATTTTCTGAATATGATGGTAAATAGAGAAACACATTTATTTGTGTGAGCAAATAAGCAAAAACACCTCAATCCGAGGTGTTTTGTTCTTCTTCCAGCGCTTGCTGCACCTTCATTTCTAACCATTCAGTCATATCGGTATTTTTCACTCGGTCATAAATTTCTTCAACCGAGAGAGTTAAACCGATAGACTCAAAAGTAATTTCATCGCCAAGAAAATAACGTTTTGACTGCCAGCCTTCGCTTTTCCGTACGACTTCGATATCAACTAAATCCTGTTCGACTAGCACATATTCTTGAAGTGTTGGGATTTGCAGGTAAGCAGAGCGTTTAATTGTTTCATCTGTTTTTCGGGTCGACCTAGAAAGTACCTCAACAAGAATAACAGGTGATTCAGTAAATAAATCACTGTCCTCAAGGTTAGAGCAATCCACCAAAACATCAGGGTAAAAATATTTACTGCCAGTTTTTACTTTCATATCAGATGTAAAGGATTCACAAGGGCTTCCTTCAAGGTGATTACCAAACTTCCGATAAATATTACCTGCAATACGATTGTGAGCAGCTTTCGCGCCCGACATTGCATACACTTCACCATCAATATATTCATGTTTGATATCTGAATGTAGCTCGTCTTCTAGGTAATCCTCTTCACGTATTCTTTCTTCAGCTAACTTACTTTGCACTGGTGCCATAACGCTATCTCGATGCTTGCCTATAGTCAGTATATATTACTCATATTTAGAAAATGTCAATTCTAAAAAAATTAAAGCTAAATCTACTAAATAATCTTCAGATTCCAGCTCTTCATAACTATTGAGCCTTAGTATTAATGAGTGAACTAAGGGAGCACCTTTAACAAGCTGGTCATCAATTTTCCCTTTTCCTTTATCTAAACGCCTTATAAATGCGTCAGGCCACGCATATCTGAGATACCTAGACGAGCGCCAGGACTTCAATAAATCGACTAAAGGCGACTCCAAACGACCTTTTATTTCAAGGCCACTTCCCAAAAGCTCATGAATATTGCTTTTTTAAACAACCAAAGATTCTGAGCGTATGCTGTATACAACTTATCCAAAAATTCAAATTGCCATATTCGTGCATTTCTGCCTTCTTTAGTTCCAGGAATAATTAGTATATCCAGTTGTTGAAACGGCAAGATGTGTAGTACTTAAAGTAATGACCCAATTGCGATCTATATCAAAGAAATCATGCCTAGAAGCCTCACGAGACTCAAATCTAATACCTACCGATTTTTCTCCTGCTATCAAGTTCTATAGCTTTTTCTAATCGCTTCTTAAACTACTCTATATTCTGGATCTGCTCATAGTTTATTTTCATAAAAACAATATATAACAATAAATTATAATAAAAATATTATTGTATTTATTAAATCTGCCACCAAATCTGACACCGATTTGCTTTTTCTCACAAATGTTATCTATATCACCTTTTCAATAGGTGGCAGAGGGTTTTATAAGGTAGCAGAAGCGCCGATTAAAGTCAGGGTATTCTGCCAGCATTCTGTTCTTGCACCATAAGTTGGCGGCTATTTGCGACCATAGATTTAAGGATATTACTTATTTGAACCAGTAAACAAAGTTAATAATAAAGACAGCGTACTTACTTTACTCCGAGCAGAACTAAAACTATAGTGTCTAACAAAGTGTATAACACAACTCGGAATATTCTATGTCTGGCAGATATGCAAAAGCACCATTGATTTATATGACTGCAAAAATAAAGACCACACCCTTGCCTAACCTTACGAGTGATCAGTGGGCTTTGATTGAACAATTGATGGTCAAAAATGGTTTGCCAGAGAAAGTCACAAGTAAAGTAAAAGAAATTAGCTTCAACGCCTCTAATGAATCAAGCCAGGAGGAGTCTCCTGTATCAACATCATACGTTAATCGACATGGCTTTTTCAGTGCAGATCGCTCTAATGCACTAATTATTGAAAAAGATGGTATTGAATGGCGAACATCGTCTTACATACGTTATGCCTTTGTATGCGAAAAATTTCAGCAAATACTTGAAGCACTTTGCGAGCAGATTAGTGCCTATCAGTTTGTCCCTACACAGGAGCTTTCATTGTCCTATGTAGACCTGATTGCTCCCATAGGTAACAGAACTCTTTCTGAATATTTTTCTAATTCAGATAAAATATTGCCATTGTCTGCCATTACCGGTTCTGAAAAAGATCTTCAGAACTTCGGGCTCTTGCAGATAAATCGTATTGTAGAACCTAATAAACGTATATTTATATCGTTAGATCAGTTGCCAGTTATTGAGGGTAGACCTAGCCGGTTTTTGCCACAGAATATGATGGAACCAGATAATAAACTATCAATGCCCTTAAAACTAAGAGATGAGTGGAGCAATATTCTCCTTAATCATTATGCGCTTCTCACCACACAAGCAGCCCTTCTTACCAATACATCATTGAAGGATTTAAAATTTCAAGATGCTTGTAAACCAATTCATTCGCTCACAAGGGAAACATTTAAAGGACTAATCAATAAAGAAGTATGTGATATTGATTGGGAATATATAACTGATGGAAGCCAGGGGGCATAAATGTCAATCGGTGCACAAAACTACATAGATAATAATTTTGAACACTTCAACGAATTGGCTAACAGAGTTTATCAAACTCAGTTAACTTATCAAAATTCAGCGCATCCACAGTACAATGTGAATTCATTGGTGTCTGTTCGCTCACAGCAAAATACTCATAGAGCTCTTTTAAAATACGATAACAATAAATATGCTTTAGTCGTATTCACTCAAGGAAGTCAAAAAGATCCTATTAAACCAATTTCTTCTACTCTGACGATTAATGAAATGGTACAGAAAATAAGAAACACTTTCGGTTTAAATAATGTGCAGGTTGCTGACATTATCCGTGTATCTAGGCCTTCTCTATACAACCATATTGCAGATAAAGAGTCTCCTAAGTCTTTAGAGACGTATCAGACGTTTTACGAAATTGCCGAAGAAGTTTCATCCAAAATCAAAAAGCCCTTGAAACCCGGCCTGAAGTCAATTTTAGTTAATGGAAAAACGTTATTAGCGCACCTTAAAGATAGGAATGTTGATAAATCCAGAATTGTGAATGCTGCGATAGAAATTTCAAAGAAACTTGAAGAAAGTCATGAAAGCGTGGACATTTCGACTTTTGAGCAACGAAAAATATCACACCGCTATACTAAGGCGGGATAATCCATGGCGTGTGCAGAAAGTATTCTTATTGCAAAAGGAGTTGTGCAAGGCTGTTTACTAAAATGCCACACTCAACATTTATCAAAAGAAACGAAAGATGCTATTCAGGATGGTCGTGCAAACGCGTCAACCAGACAAAAGCCCGTAAGTGACCAACATTTATTACTCGTTTTATCTCAAGACTGTGATATCAATAACTCTGATGACCACTACATTGAGGTGCTTGCTGTTAAGCCAGTACCTATAAAAAAGGTTTCTGATAAACAAAAAAGTAACAGAAATTATAGAAAACTTCAGGTGCCAGTTCACAATGGCTATTTGCAGCTTGAAGCCGATCTTATAAGTATCATCCCTAAACAATACCTAGAAAATTGCGACCTCTTAATTGATAGCGTTCTCGATGAAAGGTCAAAAGAAATTGTCATTGACTGGCGAATCGGGCGATACAACCGTCAGCCATTTCCTGACAAATTTAACCGTGACTTTTTAAGCGCTTACTTAAAAAGCCCTGAATATAATCTTGGAGCATACTTAGAGCAACATAATGAAGATATTTTGGATCTTTTTGTTTACGTATCGCCTAAAGATGAAGAGCAGGCTGATGAATATCGAGTTTCTATTACCGCGCTAATAGCTGAATCCTGTACAGATGAGCTAATGGAAGAGATCAGAGAAGCTTTATTGGGTCATTGCCATGTCTTGCACGACATGCTGAACTCACTAAAAATGATTCAAATAGACTCATCCTATACACCTGATAATTACGATTTTTCTCAAGACCTTGCCTTAAAAACAAGTGACTTTACATTACTGGATTCTATACATTTGCGTCGAATAACACTTGATTATTTATGTTGTTCGTAATAATTATACAGTATAAATTACTAGTTAATTTGTAACTTATGTGGACTCCACCAGTGTCAACAATAAGTTACTTTTAGTTTTGGGTTTTCGATATCACACAAACTCAGCATCGCACTTATCTCAGACCAGCCCCAAGGTTTATTCTTCTGCATTAAGTAAACCAATATTCCCGCCAGAATTGTTTGCGCGGAAATAGTCCATTGCGAGGAGCGTGAATCCCACGGCGCAATTTAAGCATGTTGTTTCGGGACTGAAAAAAGTTCGGTAAATTCTTTCTTCTCATCATAGACAAATAACCGACAATCACGTGTAGTAATTTGATTAAGAAGATGCAGTATTATTTGAGTCTTACCTGAACCTTGTTGCCCTACAATAAAAAAGTTTCCAGACTCTCTTTGACTGGAGATTGCTATTTTTAAATGAATCAGCAGACCTATAACTACACGCTTATTTTTTGACAACTCTACCTTCAATAGAGAGCGAGCATGCTTAAATGCTTGTTTATTAATAAAAAGGGGGTGGTTAACTAGCGCCTCCTGGTACAAGATATAGGGGTGAAGAATTTAAGTGACCCAGCTAAAACCAAGTCGACCCTGGAAGCAGGATTAGACTACCCACGAACCTACCGAGAATTCGTGGAATGGTTTCGTGACGAGGAACCCTGTCTAGCCTATCTGGAGAAGCTACGCTGGCCTAATGGTTTTGTCTGCCCAGCGTGCAGTTCTGTTTCAGATCCGTGGCGGCAAACGAGGGGAAGACTAGTTTGCCCCAGATGCAGACACCAATCATCTGCCACTAGAGGTACCATTTTAGACAAAACTCGTACACCTATTACGACTTGGTTTGAAGCTGCATGGCATATGACAAAGGCAAAGAATGGTTTGTCTGCAAAGACACTTCAACGGACATTGGGTACAAGTTACCGTACAGCATGGAAAATGCTTCACCGGTACAGAATCGCCATGGTCAGGAGTGAACGAGAGCCGCTATCTGGGATTATTGAGATCGATGAAAGTTTTGTGGGTGGCATTGATCATGGCGGGAAGCGGGGGCGCGGTGCCGATAAGGCAATCATTGTGATTGCAGTTGAGATAAAAGAACCAAAAGGGTTTGGTCGAATTCGGATGCGCCATATTCCTGATGCCTCGGGAGGTACGTTAGTTTCCTTTGTCCGCGACATAGCGGCCACTGGGGCGACGATACAAACTGATGGTTGGGGCGGATACAATGATCTAAACGAAAATGGCTATGTACACCAACAGAAGATAATTTCACCAAGCGATACCCCAGCACACGTTGCTATGCCAGGAGTTCACCGCGGCGTTGCGAGTCTGCTCAAACGGTGGATACTCGGCACACACCAAGGGTCTGTCCGTGCTGAGTATCTGCAATCATATCTTGAGGAATTTACGTTTCGATTTAACCGCCGCACGTCACGCAGTCGCGGGCTGGTTTTTCGAAGATTGCTTGAGCAGGCTGTCATTACGGGTCCCATAATGGAGTCCGAAATGGCTCATAGCCTTGAAGATAAGCACCACAACATGTAGTGGGTGGAGGCGCTAGTTAACCACCCCCTATGTTCTTTCTCTGTTACTTAATAGAGGTGTTGTATTGTGGCCGTGTTTGGCAAGCTGATAGATATGATTTAGTGGCGGCTTTTGCCTTAAGCGGTTATAGCAATCAACTTGGTCAATAAAGTTAAGCTGGCCTTCTAACTCATTAATATTTCCTTCAACAACTTCACCTGCAACTGTCTTTGTGAATGACCCTGTATGAAATAGACTATGGCATTGAGATTTAGCTGTTCTCCAATACTCCTTTTTTACATTTGGCTTTTGGTTAACAACGAGCCCTGTCACATCCTGCCTAGAATCCTTAAATTGAATTCTTGTTTTTTTATCGTTGATGAAAAAGCCTGAACGTGTAATTTCACTTTTTAGTTTTTTCCCCGCAGTATATTCATCGTTTTCCAAACTCATGATCTGTCTTGGAAATACCACCTCCCGCGATGAAAAGGTGAGATCGTCTGCATATCTAGAATAAGTACAGGAATGTTTTTCAGCCAAAGCAGCTAACCGAATATCCAGGGAGTGGGTAATCAAATTTGTTATGACTGGTGAACAAGGGCTACCTTGTGGGAGCTTGTTTTCGTAGCAGGCGATCTGAGCAATGACAGTTGCTATATGGTGGTCTAGTTTAAAATTTTCATTTTTAATAAAGTAGCCTCTGACCCTGCCAAAATTGAAGCTATCAAAAAAATCCTCTAAATCGATATTCAATACATTCTTCTGATCTATATGCATCATGGCATTCGTGATAATTGATCGCTTTCGAACAAATCCATGAGAAAGTGATGGTTGCTTTATCTCGGCGTTAGGCGCTTTGACCTTGAGGGTTTCATGATTATTCGATTGAGCGTTCTTGTCTCTCGCCTTGTTTAGTTCTGAATTTGGGAACTTCGCTTTGTTGATTTCGTCAATACAATCTAACAAGAGCGTTGAAAGTCTTGATTGAAGGCTTTTTAACTTATCGATTGGTGCATTAATTTCACGTACACCCCCACTCTTTTTGGGGATAGTAAATTGGATGTACTGATTCTCAGGTCTTATCCTGTAAAGAACATTAGTAAGGAATGAGGCTTTAACCCCAAGCAGTTCAGCAAGCGCTTGCTTAGTTGTTATATTTTTAAGCGTATCGAGTTTATCCATAACAGCTAGTTGCTAAATCCATTTATTAAGAAAGGGGGTGGCTTATGGGCACTCTTTCGCACTAAAGGTCCACTGAGCGTCAACTGTAACACTCTGAAGGATGCAATCCTGCCGGGCATTTTTTTCACTGATCGCGATACGCGATCCAAAATCTGCCCATAAGCCGAAGCGCCAATCTATCAAGTAATGGTTTTATTTACAATCTAGGAACAGATCCACTTATAACTTTGAGGGATTATTTAAGACTTACTCATGCGCCCATTTGAATCGCCGCTTTAAGCCATTGCAGAACGTCACATCTAGAAGTCCTTTATGCTGCAATTGCCCGACCACAATGCCTGGCGATATTCCAATAGATTTTGCAAATGCACAAATCGCGGCTTTGCTAAAATTTCGCTCAGAGATAAATTTGGCAAATGCTTTTGGAGGAATAAGCTCATGTTCCGCAAAAATATTAGCCTCATGTTCTTTTTCCTGATCTAAACCATTAGCGCCTTCAAGAAAAAGTTCTTTTTTCCCATGAAGTAGAATATGCCCAGCCTCATGAAAAAAGGTAAACCAAAGGTGATCATCTGTCTTATATCGAAGGCTCAATTGAATAATAGCTTTATCTTTATTAAGCCAGCGAGTAGCACCACTGACCCCTGTTTTAGGCAGTGAAGGAACAAATACAACAGCAACGCCAGCCATAGAACAAAGCTCTTGCATGGTCGGTATAAAATGAGCTGGGTCTTCAGTGGTTAAACCTCGGATCTCATCGAGAACTTCTCTGAACTTTGCTTTGTTGTATGGTTCACAAGAAATGCTAGCGGCTTTTAGCTCACCTTGTCTTAGCCACGCAGACACAGCTTCTGGAAATACCTCATGCGTTTGGTTTTGGCGGTATGCGACATTTAGATTTGGCCACATATCATCCCACTGCTCAACATTGGCGATGCCAAAAAAGCGCAATATTTCGACAAGCTGGCCTTTCTTGTCTTTGACCTTTTCTATCCAGTTCATTTTTGTCATTTCATTAACTGGTATATGTTTGAGCCAATCCAAGTCTCGTTCTAACTGTTCCTCTTCTGCTAGCCGTGCCAGAATCTCCTGATAATGCGCTTCAAGATTCAACCAATATTCAACAGGCATACCTAATGCCCGTTCAAACTTAATCGCCGTTTCAGGGGTAATGGCTGATTTGGCTTTCAGTATCGAGATAATATGTTTCGGTGTAATACCTGTTCGTCTAGCCAATTCTTGCTGGGTCATACCTCTAAGCTCTAATTCCACACTTAGAACTTCACCAGGTGAGACAGCATAATCGGGCTGGAACTCATTTTGTGCATCAACCATGAGTATCCTCCACTCCTTTAATTTCTATCGCTGTAACTTGAAACCAATCTAGGCCGCCCTCTGGCCTCATTGCTCTTGTCTTATTGGTAAGGGGATCATTTATCGGCTTAAAAAGCAGCCTGTAGGGATGATCCAAATCTACTGATAATTGTCCCTTTTTATTTCCCTTGAGCTCGTGGCACCGATTCGGAGGGCTGTAAGGTGGCGCAAAAACACCCAAATTGGGTGCTGCTCGAAGCTGAGTCATGATGACCTTCAAGAGTGCACTACGCCTTGGGCCATGTGTTTTAACCATGACCTTTGCTTCACTGAGCTGTTTCTGAAATTTCTTACTAGTGAAAGTAATATCCATATAAAAACCTTAACCTATATGGTTAATCATTTTAGTTTAGATGGCCAATATAAACAAGGTCTTTGTCCTCTGTAACATCAGGCTATTAGTCCATCATTTCTAACTCAACAGCTTTATCAACTTCCATTTGCTTCTCAGCTAGATGCTCAATTGCCAGCGATGAATAGTTATCCCTGCTCATCAGATTGGCTAAAGCTAAACAATTGGGCTGACACTCAAATTAGGAGGCGAGACCTATGCAGTTTTACTGCGGAATAGATCTTCACAGCAACAACTCCGTTATTTCTTTGATTGATAAAAAAGACAAAGTGATAAAAGAAAACCGGCTAGCAAATGATTTTGACCTCATTGAAAAATACCTAGCCCCCTTTCAGGATAATATTGAAGGCATCGTGGTTGAATCTACCTATAACTGGTACTGACTTGTAGATGGGCTGATTGATAAGGGGTATCCGGTTCATTTAGCGAATATAACTGTTAAGTTTACAAAGCCTGATCAGTGGTCATACGGGAAAACAATTGACAAGCCAGAAGGTCAAGCAACTCACTGCTGAAGATCTATCAAATTATTTACACGATATGTCTGCATTATTCTCTGCCAGGCAATCCCTTCAACTCTGGCAGCAGCTACAGCAACAAATTTCAGACATAGAAGGGTTTGTATTATCACACTGTACAAAAGATGATTTTTCCATATTAACCAGCACACTGGGTATCGGGAAAATAATGGGTATGACCATATTAATGGAAACAGGTCCAATCGAACGCTTTCCATAAATAGGAAACTACTCTTCTTACGCGAGATGTGTTCCGTCATCAAAGATTAGTAACGGTAAGGGTAAAGGGGTCTGGTTAACAATTTGAGTATCCATCACTCGATCCTATTTTTGGTTTTAAGCGAAGTGCCCTCAATACAAGCTAATGGAGGACTGGCATCAAGCCTAATTACACACTGAATAGATGTATTGGGGTACCGATTATTATTTTATGGGGCAGTGATCTACCAAGGGCACTAGCCAAACTGCCAAATGGCAACGCTAAATGCCTTAATCCTGAAGGGTGACTGAAGCACTTCCTTAAGGAAGTAGCACAAAAAAACAAAATCCGGGTGCAAACTGCTATAGGCCAAACAAGAAAAAACGACTGAGCGAAAACACTCGGAACTTCACCGTCCTGTTGACAGCTTACGACTTATGGATGCCCCCTTTAATTGTTTTCCTTTAATTGTTCTTATTGCTGCATGGCACTGCATTATTGCAGCTAGGATGTGAAATAGCACAAGGTTATAGCATTGCCAAACCAATACCAGCTAGTGATATTCCATTGTGGCTCACTACTTGGAAGCCACATGTGACTTGGTAGCACGGATGGGTAAAAACCTATTCTATATTCTGTACCTGCTCTCTCATTTGCTCGATCAAAACCTTCAAGTCAACAGCCGCTTTAGTGGTGTCGGTAACGATGGATTTCGATGATAAGGTGTTGGCTTCTCTGTTCAACTCTTGCATTAAAAAGTCTAAACGCCGGCCAACCGGTTCTTTCTTCTTCAGCACATTTCTGACTTCAAAAATATGGGCATCCAAGCGGTCTAGCTCTTCAGCGACATCGGTTTTTTGCGCTAGCAAGACCATTTCCTGTTCCAGACGTTCATTATTCAGATCAACACTCGCATCCTGAAAACGTTTTAGAATTTGCTCTCTTTGCTTTTGCAGAATCTCGGGTAAGGCAGCTCTGACAGCAAGCACTATTTCTGACATGGTTTCCAAGCGCGTATCAAACAAGGGCGCAAGCTGAGAGCCTTCACGAAGCCGATTTTCATGAAGAATGTTTAAACAGACTTCGAAGGCTTCAACAGCGCCATTGACAATAGCTTGATGATCCTGGGTCTGGTTATCAATCACACCCGGCCATTGCAAAACCAAAAGAGGATCAAGAGCAGCAAGATGATCGAAGTGCTTAGCTAAGGTTAGTTGCGCTGTACTTAAAGCCTGCAGTACATTCTCATTCAGCTGTAAGCTTTGGGTTTGCGCAAAAGCCGGCTGCCATTTCAACATCGCATCCAGCTTACCTCGAGACAGATATTTACGCATTAATATGCGAAGCTTAGGCTCTGCTTCTCGGAAATTTTCTGGCAATTTAAGATTGGGTTCTAAATAGCGATGATTAACAGTTCGAATTTCCCAAGTTAGACTTCCACCCGCAAGCTCATGCTCTACTCGAGCGAATGCTGTCATGCTTTTTAGCATTTATTTCTCCTGGCTATTTTTCCTGCAATTTATTCAAGGCATGTAAATTCTACGCTTTAGCCACTTAGAAACCCACCCTTTAAATGCTAAACTCCCCCTCCCTTTCATTTCACACTGAAAGTTTTATACCAAACTATTTTACAGGATAAGCGAATGAGACCTAGTGGACGCCAACTTGACCAATCACGAGATATCAGAATTACTCGCCAATACACCAAGCATGCAGAAGGATCTGTGTTAATCGAATTCGGGGATACTAAAGTCATTTGTACCGCCAGCATTGATGAAAAAACCCCGCCCTTCCTTAAAGGCACGGGGAAAGGTTGGGTCACTGCGGAATATGGCATGTTGCCGCGTTCTACGGGTTCGCGCATGAATCGTGAAGCTGCAAGAGGCAAACAAACAGGCCGGACTGTCGAAATCCAGCGTTTAATCGGTCGCTCTTTACGCGCTGCTGTTGATATGAAAGCCCTTGGCGAGCGCTCAATTCAAATTGACTGCGATGTCATTCAAGCCGATGGCGGCACGCGAACAGCGTCAATCACCGGCGCTTGTGTTGCACTGATCGATGCGCTTCAAAGCCTCGTTGATTCCGGCAAACTGAAAAGCCTGCCTCTAAAGCAAAAGATTGCGGCTGTTTCTGTTGGTATATACAAAGGTACGCCAGTACTTGATTTAGATTACCCAGAAGATTCTGTAGCAGAAACGGATATGAACGTAGTGATGAACGATGCAGGTAAATTTATTGAAGTCCAAGGAACAGCAGAAGAAGAGGCGTTTGATCAAGAAGAGTTTAATGCCATGCTTGATCTTGCTAAAAAAGGTTTGAAAGACATTTTTATCTTGCAGGAAAATGCTTTAGCGTCTAAATAAAATATTAAGCAAAAAAGGGAGCTGCCTTCGCACTCCCTTTTTTTGTGACTAAAATAAACTACATAAATATATCGTAGTCCATCACTAAGGGTGCGTGGTCTGAGAAACGGGTATCCTCATCAATAAAACCATCTTCTATCAAATTTTTCATGAGTTGAGTGGTGATCTGAAAGTCGGTGCGCCAGCCTGAGTTTTTACGCCAGCCTTTAGCCCACTCAGGCCACCAGGTATATTGATTTTTTTGAACATTTATTTGCCGGAAAGCATCGATATAACCAAAATCTTCAAAAACTGTATCAAACCATGCGCGTTCATGGGCTTTGAAGCCACTAACATCGAGCTCATGATATTTTTTACTGGCATCCATAACCAAGTGCGCTGAATTAAAGCTACCCGCAAAAATAAACTGTCGCCGCTTCCTGAGTGTCTTTTCAAGATGCGCTGCAAAAGCATCCTGAAAGGCATCTTTATCTGCTTGTTTTTCTGGCCGTCCTAAGGCATTTGGCGCTAACATAGAAGCAACACTGACATTTTCAAAATCGGCCTGAATAAACCGACCTTCACTATCTGCTGGGCCATAGGCAAAACCATACATAATGGCTTTCGGAAAATGTTTGGTATAAATGCCTACGCCGCCATCTTCAGGATTTTCTGCGTCTATAAAGTAAGCTTGATAACCTTCTGGATGATAAATTGCGTCATCAAAATCATAAACCTTGCCTTGTAGATCCTGAACACATACCACATCGGCATCGATTTCACGCATCCAATCAAAAAAACCAAGCTCAGCCGCCCGTTTTAAGCCGTTTACATTAATTGATACTACTCGCATAACTGCCTCTTCACTAATTTGCGTGGTATGATACTTGTTTCACATTTTTTGAAAAGAAAAACACTGTAATATTTGATAATTTAGGCGCAAGCAATGCTCGACAATTCTACTTTAAAGTCACACCAACGCGATTTCATCCATTTTGCCATCCAAAAGAACGTGCTAAAGTTCGGCGAATTTACCCTGAAATCAGGCCGAGTCAGCCCTTATTTTTTTAATGCGGGTTTATTCGACGACGGCCAATCCTTAGCAAATTTAGGCGCTTTTTATGCGCAAACGCTTGTCGATTCTGCCATACCTTACGATGTTCTTTTTGGCCCTGCCTATAAAGGTATTCCACTTGGCGCTGCTACCGCCGTTAGCCTTTCATCACTTCATCAAAAAAATGTACCTTTCGCATTTAACCGTAAAGAAGCAAAAGATCATGGCGAAGGCGGCACATTAGTTGGCGCCCCGTTAAATGGCAAAGTCATGATTATTGACGATGTCATTACTGCAGGAACAGCCATACGTGAAGTCATTGATATCATTAAAGCTGCCGGTGCAGAACCCGCAGGTGTTATGATAGCACTCGATCGCCAAGAAAAAGGTAAAGGTGAACTATCTGCGATTCAGGAAGTCGAACGGGACTTCAATATTCCAGTTGTCAGCATCGTTAACTTAACTCAAGTATTAGACTACATTCAGGATGATGCAAGTTTATCCCGCTATGCAGATGCAATTTCGCTGTATCGTTCACACTACGGTATCGCTTAAAAAAGCCCTTTAAGAGCGTTTAGCTTACTTTAAAAGGCTAGACGCCTGCATCTACCAACCCTGCATCTACCAACCCTGCATCTACCAACAAAGAAAAACCGACTAATATAGTGACTGTTTCAAAACACCTTTTTACTAATTTACTGCCTTTTACCAAGGATAGATGTGCGCCTAAATACCCTCCTAAAAGCGCGCCTAAAACTAAGGGTGCCACCCACTCCCACTTCACCGGTGATTGCGTTGCTAACGTAAATGCGCCCATACCATTCCAAACCATTCCCACAAGAATTAAGGTATAAGCAACGGCGCGTTGATAGTCCAAGCCATACCATCTGACTAACCAAAGCGTGACAAATAAGCCGGTTCCAGAGGTAATCGATCCGTTTAACACGCCAATTAAAAATAAAATAGTTCCGCCGAAAAACCATTGTCGTTTAGAAAAAACGTTTGGTTTTGCCTGTAAACCAAGCTCTGGCTGCAACCATGAGTAAAGGCCTAAAGCAATGGTTAACAGGCCTAAAGCAAGCTTAGCAAGATCATCGGGAACCGACAGAATCATCAAGGCACCAAGCACCACCCCAGGCAAGCCAAAAATAAGAATATGCAAGGCAAACTTCCAGCTTAAGCGTTTTTCCTTCAAATGCCTGAAGGTCGCACCCACGCCCAGCGCAACACTAGCCACTTTGTGGGTAGCCAGGGCCACTGAAAAACTCAAACCTAGAAACAGTAAAGCGGGGAATTGCAGTAAACCTGCACCACCACCCGCCATGGCACTTAAACCATTTGCTATAATCGAAATCATAAACAAAAGAATTTGTTCAAATACATAATCCATAAACAATTCCGATTTAAATCGCCAAGCTATAACGTGGGTAATGTTGGAGCTTTATTGCGTAAGTTAGACAAGAAACTTGAAAAGCAAACCATTCTTAATGACAATAATATTCATAAACACCAGAACCAATAAATATCAGCTATACTCAACTTACTAACTAATACCTTTATTTTTAATCAGCAAGGGTAACAATGTTTAATCCTTTCCAGTTATACAGTTCGTATCTTCAAATTTTTAAACCGCGCAGTATACTTTATCGCACACTGTCTTTGGTGCTTTTATCAGTAATTACTTTTCCCTCTTTTGCTGGTCAATTTTATCGTTATGAGAATGAAAATAATGAAATAGTATTATCGCAAACCTTACCGGCCCGATATGCCCACAAAGGTTACGACATTCTTAATGAAAAGGGTCGCATCATAAAAACGATTCCACCCGCATTAACTCCTGAAGAAATCAAAAAAAGGGATGATGCACTTGAAATGCAGAGATTGGCACTTATCGAAAAGAAAAAGCAGGATGCCGCAGATGAAGACCTTAAACAGCTATACAGTAAACCTAATGACGCTGTTCGAGTTTTAAATAGACATGTTCTTGATATTCAAAGTGTTTTTGAAATTAAACGAAGCAAGATTAAAAGCCTTGAAGCACAAATAATGGATGAAGAATCTAGTGCGGCGGAACGACAGCGTAGAGGGTTATCCGTTGGCGAAGATGCTTTAGAAAAACTTCGCTCTCTCAAAAAAGACATTGCCAATACCGAGACTGACATCAAGGAACTCTATAAAAAGCTTGATGAAATCACTAAGGAATTTGATATAAAGATTAAACGCTTGGAAGTCATTACAGAAAAACAAGCCACTGACTATCCTGAGCTCAAGAAACTAATAGAGCAGCTTAATCAACACTTAATCAACACTTAATCAACACTTAATCAACACTT
>TARA_R110001592_G_scaffold24836_2_pt1 | contig 15096 bp, 30 predicted proteins | sample TARA_R110001592 | Tara Oceans TARA_R110001592 (sample SAMEA4398387) | marine metagenome | biome: Polar Biome; feature: [SRF] surface water layer (ENVO:00010504); material: water (ENVO:00002006), including particulate matter (ENVO:01000060) such as... | depth 5 m
TTTTCTTCCACTTTAAGATTGTTCCCTTACCTAAAACTTTTTTAATAGTTTTAATTACCTTAGGGTGTTCGTAATTCAAATTTGTTTTTTCACAGTCTCTTCTATTCATACTACAAAGATAAACAAATTATTTCAAACTACCAAACTAAAGTGCTAAATAAAATACTATAACCATAATGGTTATGTATATAACAGGTGAGATGTCAATGTATTGTGTTTTCATTACACCTATAAATAATAGAAACCCTATAAACGGATGTTAAGTAATTGTTAAATCTACGTTAATAAAATTATTAAGAGAGATTATATAGTTTTTGTTTTGATGGACTCAAAAATATGTTGGTTTTGATAACCGTATTTTTTAACTAATTGACCAGCTACTGCGTTTGCTTCATCTTCTATATCCCCACCAATATCTTGAATTGGCCCATTATTTAATTTTCCATTTTGGTTCTGTTGGTGGTGTACTACCTCGTGAGCTACACTTCTAAGAACGTCGGCTAACCCTCTATTTTTTGAATAGATTTTAATGTCACCATTTTCTAAATTATAATTAGCTAATGTTTTAATGTCACCCCTCTCATTCTGTAAACTAACCGAATAAGGGGTTGTCAGTTCTAATTCATCACTTATAAAAGATAAAAAATCATTACAGGTATTAACATCAATAGTATCTGGTGCATCTACATTTAATGTAAAAACCTGTTCTTTTAAAATAAGTTTTTTAAATTGTGATTCTGTGATTAGTATGTCACTCATATCTTTTAATTATAAATATATTAATAAATATAATTAAAGTTGGTGTCCACTAGTTCTTTGATGAGATTGTCCTCCTTTTTCATTGCAAAACAATTTGCGTGAAAATTAATTTTATCAAAAACTGGGTCCCAGTGTGCCCCATTCATTTTTAATAATTTTGTGGTCCCAATCTTATATGTGTCAAACCCTCGTTCATCTAAATATTCTACAATGTCTTGTGTTGGGTTTGGGATACCTGGCCCTCTATGGTCATATAAACAATCACTACATTCAAATACCATATATTTTGTATGTTGTAAAGATTCACCCATCCCCTTTATAACTCTTGTATCATGACCCTCAACATCTATTTTAATAAATTTAATTATGTAGTCTTTCTCTTCTTTAAGTACATTAGATAAGGTATTAACCTCTACATCGCATATTTTTGTACCTCCACAGGTTAAACCAGCACCACCATTACTGGATGGGTTCCAGTCACCATAACTTTCACTATTATAAAAAGATGTTTTTTTAACTTCATCTGACACACAATGGGTAAAAAGTTTATAATCGTTAAAATTATAATATTCATTAGTTTTTAAAGTTGCTATATTAACTGGATTAGGTTCAAAGGCAAGTACGTGGAGGTCTTTATTTTTACACACTTCATTATAATTAGAAAGATATTTCCCTATACAAGTACCTACATCTATACCAAATATTTTTTTTTCTTTTTCATCTTCACTTATTCTTACAAATTTTTTTAACCCTTCTATTAATTTATCGTGTCCAGCTTCTCCACGAAATTCCTGAGTATTATTACGATAGTACTCACCGTTGGTATTTCCAAATTGATTGTTATATTCCATTTATATAGTATATTATTTTTTTTATAAAAATAAACTTATACCCCAATATAATAAAAAAGTTAATATAGTTAAGGTAAGAAAAATCATAATGACTCCTCTGGTCATAGTTGTTAATCCTAGGTCCTTTTCTTTATTACCTATAACTTTTAATAGTTTTATTGGGATGTGTTCAGTGGGTGAAACCCCCGTTAACTTCATAGCTGCTATTCTTTTTTTCCCGTCTAAAATATATTTCCCACGCTTCATAGCAGTTATGTAATTATACTTTAGGGGTTGGTAACCTTCTTTTATAATACTCTCATATACTTTCCTAAATTCTTTATCTCTATGTATGTTAGGTCTATAGTCCTGGTTAATGTCTTTAAAGGCCACAGGATAAACACTATCATTATGTGGGTTAGTAGGTACTAACTTATCATTATAGTGCTCTAGTATTTTTTTTAATTTATCTATTTTTACCATTTCTTTTTATATATCACAAAAGGATTATTATCTTCATAAGCGATAAGAATATTTAATTTTCTTTTCTGAGACCATTCTTCTATTAACTCTGTTGGTTTTTCAACGCTCCATAACTTTTTTAAGTCTTCAACAGGTACATTATCCTCTTTTATAATCTTATTATCTAGATATGTAAAAATTGCCTCTTTAATTTTATCGTCCATAATATTAATATAAACAAGATGTTACCAATTGGAAAGTTATTGTTGGGTATATTCCTCATAGGACTCTACGAGGTTAAGTGCGAATCCAGCTTTATCTAGTGCTTCTGGTATTTCTCCAAATCCTACCATCCCTATTTGGTTGGATGCATCACTGAGTTTATACTTTAACGCGTCTGGAATACTATTATTTAATTTTGCGAATTTTTCTCCTAATGTTTTAATAAGTGTATTAGAAATATAGGCCATACTTATTTGTCCTCCCACAAATGAGGTAATAGACCCCACTATACTTCCAGGCAATAACTCTATTATTCTTTGCATTACATCAACTACATCCATAATTATGGAGTCTGCTTCATCCCTCAAAGGTTCTTTAAATTTTTCTGGGTCTTCATTAAATTTAGGTACGAGTACGTCTATATTATCCATCGCTACTTTTAATTCTCTTAAATTCTTTAAAATAGCTGGAATAAGTATAAGTGCGTCTGCCCCATCTATACTCCCAACTGCCCCCATAGCTAAGTCACCTAGAAGGTCTTTAGTGACATCACTAAAAGTGCCCTCTCGTAACCCTCTTTTTATTGTTTCTATAGTAAATTTTTCTTTTTCTGCAAAATTTAATAGTTCTTGGTGACTGGTATTGTCCCCTATTTTAAATGGAAAATTTCTTACTGATGAGCTGGTTTTTATGTGTGCTATTTTATTGTTAGGTGTTAAGTAAATAACAATAGTTTGTGGTGTGGCTCCCCAAGACCCACCATAATATAATTTAATCACAGTTAAGAATTTCCTAAAAGATTCTAATTTAGGTGGTAAATCTGAATTATTTCCAGCTGGGATTGGCATCCCACCCGCTTCTGTTAATGATTCACCAGCTGGTGGACCTAACTCATAAGACAAAGTTTTAACAATTTTACCCACATCATCGATAGGGCCCAACATTATCTCCTTATCATAATCTTGTAAATACACATAACCGTCAGGATTAATGTATAGATATATAGGTACTGGGGCCTCATTCTGGTCTAATATAACATACACATCATAAGCTATAGAACCAGGGATTTCTTCCGATATGTTATCATAAGGGTATATGTGGTCTACTTGGTAACCTAAATTATTAAATACTTCGGTTAATTCATCAGTGTACGGGTAGGGTTGGGTGTCTTTTATCTCCACCTCTTTATCTAAATAAACTTCTTGTAATAATTTTTTAATTAGAGTTGTCATGCTTTTATTTGGGTTTTATTGTAGTGTTCCCACCAATTTTTAGTGAAAGTTACACCTCCTTCAGTTAATTTAGTTTTTAGAGTATTTTTCTCTGATTCTTCAATATTAAACTTATGACAATAAGTATCAAATGCTCTAGGAGATACCATCCCCTTACCTAATATTTTCTTACTTTCGTTTAAGTTCTTTGGTGGTAACTTAACCCACTTATCTCTTTGTTCAGCCCTAATCAATTCACCATTTTTACGCATTTGTCCCCATCCACCATATAAACCATATTCTTCTCCACTACTATCATCTCTTACCAAATATTTAATCCCCCCTCTAAAAGACTCTAAATCTATTTCATCATCATCTAATGAATCTATTACGATTCCAATAAGAGTTCTTGGTATCTTTACAGCACCGTCTGGGTAAGAGGAGTAACTACCTGGTGGACTAGGGTCTGGTGTTAAATCCCATGCCATTATTCTGTCACCAATTTCTAAATCTGGACTTAGAGTTTTTGGGTCTGTAATATCAATGTTACTTTCTTTTAGAATTTCTCCATGGTTAACATCCTCTATCTCAAAACCCTCACTCTCATAGTCACCATAATCTGTAGTCTCCATGTCTGGGTCGTATTCCCACCAAGCTGCCTCTGCTCTCTCATGAGCATCTTGTGCGTCATATGCGACTATATTAATAAAGCCACTTCTATATGTGTGTTCCCAACCATCTTCGACTCCATTTACTTCATAAACGGATGGCCATGCTTTAATTGGGTTACTTACCCTACTAAAATCAATTGATTCATCATCAAAGTCCACACCTTTTGCACCATTTATATTGTCTATTGCCCATTTTGCATATCTGGTACTTTTTCCATAATCTTCATCACCTTCTGTGGTTTCACCAAATAATTTAACCAACATTCCCCATCGTTTGATTAACTCATTAGAGAATTGACTCGGGTCTCGTGTCGCTATAGTAACTAAATCCTGTTCACTAAACTTCTTTGTTATTAAGTTTAGTATTGAAATTTCACTGGGTGTAAAATCTCCAGATTCCACATGACCCTGTTCGTCATCTAATTTATCTTGAAGTAATTCCGATGTGGCCTCTTGTACCTTTTCTTTATCTCCCTGTGATTCAGAGACATTATCTTTAAGGTACACCAGATAGTCTCTCCAACTTTCTTCAGCTTGGTGTGCTTTTATTTCACTTGGGTCGTCGTCATACCCCAATTTACGATTTTCTTCTTTTTCGCTTTGGTCTTGTAGTGAATGGGCATATTCGTGGAGTAGTGAACGAATAATGTCTTCCGTGTTTAACATATTAGGATAATAAATATAAATCGTATTATCTTCAGCTTTCCATTCTGCTTTGGTTGTCTCACTGTCCTCTCCTCTCATTTCTGGAATTCCACTATATCTAGCGTAGATATCATTCCAAACTTCAACGTTAGGTGTTTCTTCTTGATATTCACTGGGCCCTAGGTTAGTGACTATGTGTGGGTATACCTTATTTACCACATCTTGTACGGCATATATTAATTCCGAATCTCCTGGTGTGTCGTATTCTTCTGGTGTTACCCCTAGTAATTTATTTTCCGCTTCTTTTTCAGATATCTCTACACCACTATCTTTTTCAAACTCCATTAGAAGTTTCCTGTCTCTTATTTCTGTTTTGTAATTTTTCATGGATATAGTAATGCTTTATTTATAAATACCAATTATTACCAATAAAAAAAGGGTTATTTAAAATAACCCTTGAATATATAGACATCACGTAATGATGGAATTTTTATTTGTTATATTTGTTCCTTCTATCTTGTTCATTCTTTGAACCATAAAATAGTCTTTTCCAACCGATAATTATTAATATTATTATAAAAAATGTTAACATAAGTTTTAAATTTAATTAGTAAAAGGTTTTTCGTGAGGTAAGGAATCTAACCCTACTTGGTTTTTAAAAACCGTCCTATCTTTTAAGAAGGATGTGTAACACAATTCACCTCTCACTCAAACCTGGGGCCTATCTGACATTTGCATCTAGTTCCACCACCCTTAAAGGGTTTAGAGCGGGAGGAGGGAATCGAACCCCCATCTACATACTGGAAGCATGTCACTTTAGTCTACCAAATTAAGCTACTCTCGCAATTTATATATCACAAAGATAAGAATAAAATATGGAATAACCAAATCCTTATCGATTAAATTTTCTTGATTGTGCGTTTTTTAAAAATGGACCGTGTAAAGTAAATCTATATGCTCTTTTTGCTATCTGTTGAAATATATCATTAATCTGGGCCGTAGGTAAGTCGTTATCCTCAATAAATTTAATAGTGGCTCTTGTTAAAATATCTCTCATCTTTTGTCCGTTTTCATAAAGGAACCTCACTTCTTGTGGTTGTGTTTCTAGGAAACCATCCATGTCTATAGGAAATTCACCAGTTTCTTTTGCGTAGGCTAATATCTCTCTAGATAACTCACCTTCAATTACAGTTGTAGAGTCAGTTAAAAAAGGACTTAGGTCGGTAATTCCTGGGTTATATTTTCCCCAAGACCTTAACGCTTCTACCATATCCCCTAACAACATCCTTTCCTCTCCCTTGAAGTACGATAGGATATCTAAATTATCTAATAGCAATCCAGTTTCATAATTACTATCTATAGATTCTTTTAATGTACTCATTAATTTCATACCAATAAATATCTAATAAAGTAGTCCTAGACGATGGAACTTCTTAATCATCTTAGTTTTCTCATTAGATGTTAGTACTAGGTGTTGGAATATTTCATCCATGATGGGTTTCTGGTCTTTTTTTTCTATTCCGAGTAATTTTAGGTCGTCTCGTGAATTAAGTCTGTCAGTTTCTATTAATTGTATTATTTTTCCAACAATTAAATCATATTGTTTCTCTTCGTCTTTCATTTGTTTGTAAAGGAATTTAGTATATTCATAAAAAAAAGAATAGGAAGATATTGTATATGTTTTAAAAAAACTAAAGTAGAAAAGTTGTAATTAGTGCAATTTACTATTATGTCTTCATATTGTAAATTTTTAAGAACCTCGGCTCTGTGATGCCCTTCTATTATACATAAGTCTTTACTCACTAATATATATTCTTTTCCTCCTTTAGGTGCGTACCCTTTTGTTCTTATACTATCTTCCAACACTTTCCATTTATCATAATCATATTCCTTAGGTTTTCTTGTTTTAAAACTATTAATATAATGGACATCCCTTAAGGTTCTTTTAACAAATCTTTTATAACTGTAATCCCCAAAAAATAAAAAATAGAATAACCTATAATTTTTATAAGTTTCTTTTTTTATGTTTATATCTTGGAATATTTGTAACCCTGCTTTCCTAGTAAAATGTAACGAATGTAGATTTATTTTTAATGTGGTATTAATTTTGTATAATATAACACTAATAAGAAACTTCATTGAAATGTAACTTAGGAGTAATAAAAAAATTATTTTAACCATGTTTGTTTTATGTGTTGAATGATATTAACAATAAAAAGTAATGGAAAATATTGTAAATGTTTATAGAAAACTAATTGGGTGTAGTTGGTATTTGTTACTCTTGCCAAGACATCTGTATAACCTAAATTTTTAAGGATTTCTACTCTATGGTGCCCTTCTATTATACATAAGTCTTTACTCACTATTAAATAATCTTTTTCTCCTCTAGGTGCGTACCCTTCAGTCTTAATCTTATTTTCTAAATACCTCCATTCATTATGAGTATACTTAGACTGGTGATTTATCCGTTTATGAAGATTATTCATATAAAAAAGATAGTTGTGAATTCTTTTAACAAATTTTTTGTAATTATAATCCCCGAAAAGTAAAAAATAAAATACCCTATAGTTCTTGTACGTTTCCTCTTTCATATTCACATCTTCAAATACTTGGGTGTCCGCTTTTCGTTTAAATCGTAAAGACTGTAAATTTATTTTTAAAATACCACCACTTTTATATTGTCGTTGTTGTGTATAACACCATATACACACATAACTTATAATGGTAATTAAAAATATACTAAGCATTCCTATTAAATATTTTATAAAAAAATAAATGTATTCTCATAATTTTTCTCATATAGATTACATATTCGTCGTAGTTGATGTCTACTTGTTTTATATGGACATTATGTTCCATTAAAGTATATTTTATTTTTTCTAATTGACTCTCCCCATTTATTAATACTCCGTCTTTGGTTATTCTAATGTCTTCCCAACCCGACTTAGTATCATTAGAAGAGAGTTTTACTGGGATTTCTACTTTTCCTTTTACTTTATTATATAATATAACGGATTCGGCTAATTTTTTATCTTTTTCTAAAATTTCATAGTATTTTTTTAAACATCCTCTGAGTTTTATAACCGTAATTTCTATTTCTTTTTCTCCCTGTTTTATTTTTTTTTCATAATATCTACCATATTTAATCCAAAAGAAAAAAAATAAAACTATTAAAAGTACTATAATGTAAAAAATGTAGTCCATATCTATTTTGGGTTTGTAAATAAGTATTCTTCCCATTGTTGTACTGATATAACGTATTTTACCCTATTTTCATTAATCACTAATACCATCCCTTCTCCTAAATGTTCAATTATTCTTAATTCCATGTATTTTTTCTATTAATTCTTTTTCTAGGGTTATTAATTCATTATAATGTCCGTCAATTAAAGAACAACCTTCCCATTTATTTTTGAATAACCCTATCAACTTATGAATAGGCCCAATATGGTTTATTTTATTTTCTTTATGTGATAATACTTTTTTTACTTTTTCAAAATCTATTTTAATCATTAGTTTAGGTATTTTTTTATAATTGTGTGGATTGACTCGTCTACCGATTCTTTCCAATCGTCATTTTCTTCTTTAATGGAGTTTCTAATTTCTGTTGCTGAAATCGACCCTATATTTTCTGGTGGCTCAAATTCGTTCATTTCATAACCAACACCTCTTCCCCAATTTACCGATTCAATATCAGGTACCATTATTACCATTACGTTTTTATGTGCTTTTGATTCATGATATTTTCTAATAATAGACATAGTCTGTACTGTGGTGAAAGGATTATTATCATCTACTGGTACATCTCTTACCATTATTAAAACTGGTCTACCTTCATTTATCTTTTGTTCTATTAATTCGGTGTGACCTTTGTGGTATGGTTGGTATCTACCTATAAATATAGCGTATTTATTTTCACAAGGAATAGTATCTTTATTTCCGTAATTATTATATTTCCAACTAGTCGGGTTCATTTGTTTTTATTAAACGTATATTTTTATTATTGTTTATTTTTTCTGATAATTCTTTATATGTGTCTTTTATTTGCTGGTACTCTTTTTCGTTTACTATTTCTTCAAATTTATTGGTTTTGTCTTTGTCTACTCTATTGGGTAGTTTTAGTTTAGTTTGTAGGTACCCCTCTACTTCAGTTTTATTTTCCCATAAACTATTATAGTTTACCATTAATGTACCATACCTGTTATTTTCTATAAAAGAATCAAACATGTTCTCTAATTGTAGAATGTCACTTTTTACTATTAATTTATCAAACCTATTCACTATTTCACTAACTGGTCCACCCCAATTTCTTCTCATATTTTGACAGTGTGAATGTATAAATTTTTTACCCTCTAACCCATATTCCTTTCTATTATCCTTATAAATGTTTAATAAAGATAAAATTATCTCCACTGGGTCTCTGAATATAAAAATGTTTTTTATTTGTTTTTTATTAGTAATGGCTGTATTCATTATTTCTTTTGCGTTATAATGTGTTTTCCAAAAATAATTATTTTTATCTTTCTTTAAATTACTTTCTGTTATAGTCTCATATAAAAGACTTGACCCACTTCTACCTAAAGAACTAACAATATATAATTTATTAGCATACAACATAACTTTCCTTATTTGTTATTTTTATCTTTAAGTTTATTAAATAAGGTACGTTTAGGGATACCTAACCCAAAATTATACCAGGCTCTTTCATGGAAGTAATATAGAATTAGTTTGGTGAATAACTCCAACCCACCTACTTTAACCCCTATCATTGGGTCTCCACTAACTAACCACCCTAATAACATGGTGTCTATGGTGCCTACTACCCTCCAAGTAATGGTTTTTAATAGGTGTCTTTTTTTACTAACTAGTCTTTGCATTTTTATTCTTTTCTTCCCATCTTTCTCTTCTTGAGGGTTTGTCGTCTTTTCTCTTCTGCACACTAGATGGTGTTACTGATTGACCTTTCTTTCTACCGAATTTAATTAGGTGTTCTAATTTTATTCTTTGTTTATTGGACCCTGTCGGTGGTAATTTATCTAATCTTTGTTGTGGAGTTAAACTGTTATATGCTTGTTGTCTTTCTTCAGCGTCCTTTCTTCTCTCGTTTCTACTTGTTGGTCCGTTTTTTCTTAATTTTGCCATAGTTTAATATTTTATAATTAATTTAATTACAATTTTCAGTTTTGTAAATTATAGGTTATGATATTTTACATTTTTTTTGCCACTCATCCTTAGTCATTTTTACACCATACAAGTAGTATTCAGATATCTCTTGTGTTTTATTAGTGAGTGCTGGTCCTTTGCTATTGTGTGTCTCTAATTTTCCAGTCCAATTTTCTTGTGCATGAATGTAAGTCGTTGACCCATCTTTTTCTTCTCTTAAATATTTTGTCATTTTTATATTTTTTTATCTATTTGGCTGGATATATACATTCCTACCGCAACACCAACTCCAAATACTGTTATTAAACTAATTATTCCCATATTGTATCTCCATTATTTCCTACCCACATTACATATTCATCTGGGTAGATAGGTACCCATGATGTTTTATTGTTATTTGTTTTATATAATATCCCATCTACTCTTATTACAGTATCTATACTAGCTGGAACATCATTAAAACTACTATATTCAGGTATGGAGTCATAGTAACTATCACCGCAATCCATATCTATATCCATCATATCATCATTAATAGTATCATAGAAACTGGGTGGTAAATAATTCATTATAGGTGATAATGGTCTTGGGTCGTTTTGTAACCCTTCTTTGACTTTTTTATTAAATCCAGTATATTCTCCTACCCCTAAGAGAATTGCAACTACTACTAGGATTATGCCCAGATACCCCATCAGAGTAAACATAGCACTGTCTCTATATTGTCTTTTATTTTTCATTTTTTTAAATTGTGTTGGATTACTTTTTCATAGGCGTATGACCATCTTGCACGTGAGTCTTTATATTGATGTTTAGACTGGTTTGTCATCTTTCTTAATTGTGCGTTGAACTCTTCATTAAGTCCTTTATCTTTAATTGATGTGGTAATATCCCACCAGAAGTCTTCGTAATGTCCCATTTTAATTATTATTGATTATTTTATTATACTTTAATTATAACAAAAAATCCCCATAAAACAAAATTCTATGGGGCGTTTCTTATTACCACTATAATTTTATCTAGGTTTTCTTGTGTTACTTTTAGTAGAACGATTATTTGTTCTGTTATTAGATTTATTGTTATTGATTTTGATGTTAGACCTATTATTGGTTCTAATGTTAGATTTATTACTATTATTATTTATTTTAATATTAATTCTATTGGTGTTGGAACGATTTTTGTTGGTGTTTACCTTAGTATTTCTGATAGGTATTATTTTATTATCGACATTCCTTATAGTTGGTTTAATAGTTCTATTATTTCCTATATTAGGTTTAACTACAATAGTTTTATTTGGTTTGTATGTTCTATTTTTACCATTGTTAAATTTAGGCCCTCTAGGTGTGGATACATAATACCCATTATCACAGTACACATGAACATGAGTGTTAACATTGTAACCATAATGTGGTCTTAAACTATAATAGTACCACCAAGGATGGTAATGTGGTACACCGTAATAATAGTAATACCCACTATAAAACCCCCAATATGGTAACTCATTATGATAATAAACTTCTTTTGTGTGTTCTTGGGTTTCACAACATCTATGGTCTGAAAGACATGATTGCCCTCGTTCCATTAGTTCACAATTATGTTTGGTTGAACTATAGGTCTCTTCATATACAAAACAACCAGATAACAACAATATTAATGTAACAATTAATAAGTTGACCGCTAATGGGACTAAATTGACATGTTGATGAATGTTGCTGATAAATTTTTTCATTTTATTTGTTTTTTAATTAATTTTATTTTTGTTATAAATTTTTTAAAGCTTCTTCTATTGTTGAGAATATTATTACGTCCCCCTTATCTTCAAACACCATCCCTGACGCAAGAATTTTAATATTGTTATTTTCATTAATATGAAGAATGGGTACGTACCCAGGTAAACTACGTTGTTTTACTAAATCATTTTTTTCCCATCTATATTTGTGTGGTTGTGCCCCTGGAATTTTCTCATTTATATCTCTATTTTCGTATGTTATACCTAACTGATTTAAATTGTTTTTTAGTGCCGTACAATCAGGACACCCTTCTTCTGAGTATAATGTGTAGTGTTTCATCCTTTAAATAATTGTTTCTTACCACCATCATAAACATATCCGTGGCCTTCTGATACTAGTGTTTCATTTATACAATATTGTTTACCATCTTTATCCTGTATAAAAATTTCCCCTAAAACTCGTCCGTATTTACCAACGCCGTATGACTTTAATCTAAAATATCCAGAATTTTCCGATACCTCCATTAGTAATTCTTTGTTTCTAGCTTTCGCTTCAAGTCCCTTTGCTTTTTCTGCAAGGTCTCTTGTTCTACTTTCCCAGGTATCAATTCCTTTGTATCTAATTCTTTTCTTAACCCAGATATCGAAACCTACATCTATTAAAGCGTCAATAGTGTCCCCATCGACAACCCTTTCAAGCTTCCCACGATAAATATATTTTTCCATTATTTAGTAGTATATTTCGAAACCTAAATTTAATACCATAACTCTAAGTTCACGTTCAGACCACTTTAACTCTAATACAGTGAAAGTTCCTAGTCTACATTCTAAGTAATACTTTTCTTTTTTGTTTCCGGCATCAAAACCGTTTATCCAATTTATCATTTTGTTTTTTTTATATAAATATCTTATTAATGGTGTTGCTCTCACTAAATATAATATATTATTTGAAGTTGTGAACCTCATTTATATTTATTAATATGAAACATTCACATAAAATTAAAAATACAATAAGACAATTACTTTCGGAATTTCAAATGGAGATAATTAAAAATATCCCATATAAGGAAGGTGAACTTGTTTTAGAGTATGTTGAGGGGTATGAGTTTCCACGTTATACTATATTTTATGAAGTAGGTGACTTAGAAGGGGGTGATACTTCTGGGGAAATCATTGCTGAGTTAGATTCTAGATTTTTTGATGCTCAAATGGCCACCACTATAATGGAATACATTAAAACAAGAGAGTAAATAACCCAACTACGTATAGTATTATTGTTAATAATTTTACTGGTACTGGTAGATTTACCCATTTCTCTGTTAAAAAATTAAGAGCTTTAATTATATAATTCATACCTTATACATTTGCGTTGGTATCCTTTTTCTAATAACCAATCTCTCGCTTCTAATATCATGTCCTTAAACCCACAAAAGAAAAAATGTCCTTGGTTTTCTCCATTAAACACCGATTGATATAGTGGGTGTACATATCCTTTATATCCGTCATAGTCTTCTTGGGATAGGGCTACTTTATAATGAAAATCTTCATATTCTTTTGACAATTCTATCATTTCCTCATGATACAATAAATCTTTTTTTGTTTTTGTTCCACATACTAAATAAATGTCCTTATGTGGGATATTATTCTCATATATGTAGAGTATCATAGACCGTAAAGGAGCAATCCCTGTTCCAGTACACACCATACATAGGTCATGAATAATCTCATCTGGTAATAAAAATTTACCTATGGGTCCTTTTATTGGTATTTCAGTCCCTACTTCTGTATCTTCAAATAGATAGGTGGTCCCTAACCCACCATCTACTTTGTTAATTATGAACTCAAGTATGTTTCCTCCTGGGGATGAAGCGATTGAATAGTGCCTCATCCCTGGAAAGTTTCTTTTTTTGGTTTCATTAAGTGGTAATATAAATGAAACAAATTGTCCTGGTTTGAACTCAAACTCTTTAACCCCTTTTATCTTATTAAAGTATCTGTTGGTGTCGTGTGTTTCTTTTTTTATATCAATAACTTCACTTTGATACATTACTTACTCATATTAAACCCTAACGTAATTGCTACTCTAGTACCTGAATTATAGTCATACTTTTCTTCTGAATGATTATTGTAATCACCATCATAGTGATGAATCGTTCCTTCCAATGCTCTACCAGGTATAACTGATATGTTTATTGGTAGATTAAGATTACCTGATTTGAAGTTATATCCCATACCAAATACCATACCAATTCCTGATAGTGATAGGTTAGGTCCTACTCCAAATTCTAATCCATTATCCATTCTTGCTCCAATTATAGATGATGCTGATGGTAAGAACATTCCTTTCTCCATTCCTCCCACTAATACAATCCATTCTACAATACCTACAATCTGTCCACCACCATCAGCAAATCTTGATTCCCATTGCCACCCATATAATGTGGTGAATGCTGGCCCTGTACTTCCATATTGTTCTTCATCTCCATCAAAGTCAAACCCATCATGTAGAAAATCTGCTATAGGTCCTGCTGATATAAAAGTTAATCCTAATCTAGGTCCTGCTAGTTTTTCAATCTGTGCATTGGCTGTTAGTAACCCTAACCCTAATGCTAATGTTAATAGTATTCTTTTCATATTAAGATTCTACAATATTTTTAGCTAATGGACCTTTCTGTCCGTCCTCAGTTTCAAATGTTACTGATTGTCCTTCTTTTAATGTTTTATAACCTTCAACTTTGATTTCTCCAAAGTGAGCGAAATAATCTGTTTGGTCACTGCCGGCTATGAATCCATACCCTTTGTCTGCATTAAACCATTTTACTGTTCCTTCCATGTTTACCTTTTTTACTTTTGTTAATTAATTTATTTTTGATTTATTATTGTTTACTCAATTTATCCTTCCCACTCTTGTCCAAAGAATTCATAATTCTTTTTAACACTTTCATCATTACCCTCAGCTTCTATACATTCATCTTCATCCTCATATATTGCTTCAGGTGGGCAAGCTGGTACACAAGCCCCACAATCAATACATTCATCTGGATTAATGTAAAGTTGTAAACCTTCTACACTATCTAATGTCTTTACTTCAGCTCCACCTCCAGTTATATCTATCGGTCCATGTATACAATCTACTGGACATACATCAACACATGCTGTATCACATGTACTTACACATTTTGTTCCTATTATAAAACTCATAATTATTTTATTCTTATATATTTTTTATTATTTCTAATATACATTACACCTATTTGTGAGTCAATTACTTTTCTACCTAATAAATCATACATTTTACCATCATTGTTAGTATTTAATTGTAATTCTGTAATTGAAGTTGGGTTACCCATATTCATTAACACCCATGTATCAGTCATGAAATCATAAACTAATGAATCACATTCTGT
>TARA_R110001592_G_scaffold67088_4_pt1 | contig 15084 bp, 18 predicted proteins | sample TARA_R110001592 | Tara Oceans TARA_R110001592 (sample SAMEA4398387) | marine metagenome | biome: Polar Biome; feature: [SRF] surface water layer (ENVO:00010504); material: water (ENVO:00002006), including particulate matter (ENVO:01000060) such as... | depth 5 m
AGGCGCTGCGATGACACTTGTAGCTAAGTTTCCTTTGTACACAGCAGCAGCGAGGACCATCTATTACAGGTTCCAGAACTCGGCGACGATCACTGCTGGAGTCATTCGTCCGTTCATTAAGATTGAGCGCGTCTGAGACACGCAGACAAAGAAAACCCCCGATAGCTTAGGCCGTCGGGGGTTTTTTCTTTATCCGCGAAGAAGCAGTTCTTGTTCGATCATTGCGTTTTTACGCATGTTCTCCATCATCTCATCATATGAGCGGGGGTCTCCCCCTTCTGTTGCTTCTGCGCTAGCTGGTCCCATATTCATGAGCTTCATACCTTCGGGTACTGGCTCTGGTACTGGTTCCGGTTCTGGTTCTGGCACAACTTCTCGTTGTGGTGGCGGGTGTACGGCCCTCACCATTGCGACGACTGTTTCGGGTTTGTGCCCGGAGTCAACCATCTTGCAGAACAGGTCAAACGCTTCGTCATTTTCATAGACATCCGAAGCTTCTGTTGTAAGCCACTTCTCTAAGTGGTCTACTTGTGTTTCTACTTGTTTTGCTTCGATGGCATCGACTTGAGTTTGGAAGCCTTTCATTTGGTCTAAGGCAGAGTCTCGTTCTCTCTGTGCTTCGACGAGAGCTTCACCGTGAAGGTGCGTGGCTTTTTCGTGTGCGTCTTGCGCCTCATTTCTGAGGGCTTGAATCGCAGCCTGGTGTGCCACCTTCATGTTGTCGACTTCTTTCTGCTTCTCGACCATAGGGTCGACATCACCGTGCAGCCATCGTTGGACTCTTAGTTCCTGTTCCTTGACTTCTTTGAGCAGGTTTTCTGCTTCTCGTCTTTGTTTCGCGACGTCTTGGAACTTGTTCGTGTAGCCACGCTGCCAGTTTTGGTACTTGCTTTCGATTCCCTTAATGAGAGGGTCACGGAGACTTTCATCAAGTTTTCCGAACCAGTCTGCAGATTGCAAACTGTCCACTTCTCCGTTCCAGTCAAAGACATCGGGAAGGTCAAGTGTTTCAGATTCTTCCGAAGACTCTGATTCAACAGTTTCCGTAGGCGTTGGGTCGGCGGAGATGCTTTCTCCCCCGCTATCCATAGAGGTGTCAACTGCAGCTTCTGGCGCAGCATCTCCCTCAACGGCTTCAGTATCCTCATTTAAGTACATATTACATCCCTTCAGGTGGCATCATTTGTTCGCCCATAGGAGCCTCTCCTGGGGCAGGCTCTGGAGCAGGTTCACCCATGTCGGCTCCTTTGCCTCTTGCTGCGATTGTTTCTAGCTGCATAAGAGCGTCAAAATCATTGGCAATCAGATCAGCCAGTTCTTGGGGTTCAAGCCCTTGTGTCTTGGCGAGTTCTTGTGCGGCATCGTAAAGCATTTGTGCGCGCTCTTCGGTCACACCCAGCGTCTCTGTGAGGGGCGTGAGATCCATAGCAGCAGCTTCACCTTCAACGGCTTCTTCATCCATGGCCATTTCCTCGCCTTCAGCAGCCATCTCTTCTGGTGCGGCTTCAGCATCTTCCGGTGGGGAGATCTTGTCGATCTCTGCCATGATCTCGTCAATGCTGGGGCCTTGTCCTCCTGGGGCTGCCTTCTTTGGTGGGGCGTTTTCTTTTGGTTCTTCGTTCATTTCGTAGGGGGCGACCATTTTAGACTCCTGAGGATGCGGTAATCATACCACTTTGGTTTATCAAGTTAACGCGGCAACAGCGTCACGTTCAATTTCTGGGTCAACGAGTTCAAACGCAGCTTGCTTTCCAATAGCCCGTACGAACTTATTTGGTAACGTTCTTCGTTCGCCTGTTGATCTATCTTCATAAACAGAAGCATCTCTGCGTGCGTCTTCTTTTACTCGGCGCAGCTTCCGCTCATTTTGATCGGCGGTGACGTGAGCGAACTCTACGAGTTCTGAGTCGGCCATTAAATTCTTAAGTCTGGGGTCTGGCATTACTTTGTCTCGGCGGGTTGGGTTTTCTTCTGTGGTTTGAGTCTACCCTCAGCCTTGAGTCTCTTGTTGTGGGTAGTGACTTCTTTAAGCATCTTGTCGTCGACGCCACGAGCCTTCTTTCTTTGCCAGCTATCGTGTCGGATTTTATCCAATCGATTTTGTTTCTGTGATTCGTTCTCGCCTTCGATGTTGATTCGTTTACCTGGGAACCGTTTTTGTATCGTTGCCATGCATCTATCAAAGTCTTCTTTGGTTTCGGCTTTGCCGAGTACGCCGAAGTCAACTGCGGCAAATGACCCCGGTCCTTGACCGTGGATGGCAAAAGTAAATCCCTTGAAGCTCATCTTGCGCTTGCTGCCGCATTCGGGGCAGTCGTCAGGTCCGTCTGCTCGTTTGTAAAACGCTTCGTATTCAAAGAAGTCGCATCCTGTGCATTCCACGTTGTTGATTAAATAGCTCATCGTTTGTTCTTTGGACCTTCTATTCGAATGACATCACTGGGCTTTAAATTGTCGAGTTTAGCGTCGGGGTAAACATAGTATTGTGAGCCGTCGTCAAAGATTACAAGGTCAATTTGTTCGCCGTTGGGTAGCGTTTTTATTTGTGTTTTGAAGTCTTCGTCTTCATTGGACCACTTTTCTTGGAAGCTTTTAAGGGCTGCATCCTCGCCAAAATTTAATTGGGCTTCTTCGTCTTGAGTAAAGTCCTCGTAGTGTTCAGGGGGTATTACTCCTTTTGCGACTTTAAAGTACTCTTCCGTTTGTTTGTCTATGTAGTTTTCTATCGTGTCCAACTTAGGTGGTGTAGGTCCTTGTGGTCCACGCTTTTTCCTGCCTTTATGGGGCGCGTAGTTGCTCCGTTTATGTTTAATCGTACTGGTTGGTATCGCCCCCGATGGGGCTTTTCCTGCGTTAGTCACACTTGATGTGGGTTTATTTTTTCCGTCGTCGGTTGCTTTAGCCATCTTCTTTATCAAAGTTTCTTCCGCGTACATTGGGTCTGTTTGCGGGTATGCAACCTCTCCAAGGTCGCTAGGTTTTTCAGTAACTCCTGTTGCGGCATCTGACGTAGGGTAAGCAACAGAAGACCCCAACCGTTTAAACAGTTCTTGGTCTTTTTTGCTTCGTTTATCTATTGTGCTGCCTTGAGGTAGTTCAGCACGAAGAGCTTTCATTTTGTCGTCGTATTCGCTCATCGATCCTTACCCTTATGAAGTCCGTGCTTGGCGTATTGGTTACCTTCACGGGTAGCTTTTCTTTTTGTTCGGTTAGCTGCACTGAGTTTCTTTTTGCCTGCTCTTGATGCTTTCAGCTTTTCGATTGTTTTCTTCGGAGCGTAGACCTCACCGGTTTCACTGCTTTTCTTCCCCGACGCGGTTGTCCACTTTTGTTTCGTCCACCGGTCCAGTGACTTTTGCGCTTTAGCTTTGCTCATGAGGTATATCCGCCACCAGCGGCTTTATACTTTTTCGCAAGCATTTGGGCTTTACGGGCAGACCATTGACCAGGCTTACCGCCTTTACCGCCACGTTTAATGGCCTCAAACAACCGCTTACGTTTAGTGGGCTTCGTGTAGTTACCGGCTTCGTTCACGCGACTTTTAGTTTTTTCAGCCATCGGCTGCTCCAGCCCAGATAATGCAAACACGTTGTGACGCGCATTTAAAATCAAGTGCCGAGCAGTATCCAAGTTCTCCGGCGTCTACAGCAGACTCTGGGTCGCCTTCGTCTCCAATGCCCATAGCAATGCATTCTTGCATGTCTTCTGAGGTATCAAAAAAGCTACAGTTACCACAACGCATGGTCATTACGTTTTCTACTGTGTCGTTAAAGCGATCAGCGTATCGTTGCCAAAACTCTTGGTTACCGCCCTCAGCATCTAGTCCTGGGTTAGCAGGCCCATACTCTTTTGTGTCCAACGCATTTTGGCGATTGCTCAAGTTTAGTTCTACGTCTTGAGTTGCTGCTGGGCAGGACTCAGATTTTTGCGCCCCACGCCGCATCTCAGCCATCATGTCGTCGTATTCAGCCATTACCATTTTGCCTTATCGGCCCAATAAGCCGCACTCATTTTGCCTTTAGCGATGTTCTTCTGGTGACGGGACTTGAAGCTCTTACGTTTCTTCTTCATACGATCTGACTCACCCGACTTTGGCTCACCTGCTGTGCTTGCGCCCTGCTCTCCAAATCGGATCAACTTCAACTGATTGCCTTCTTGGGCCAAAACAATATGACTTTTGGCTGGATGGTCAGGTGTACGCTTAGACTTGTTGGCGCCTTGGAGACGGTGCTTCTTAATCAGCGTAGATTTTCTAAGTCTGTCTCTTTTAGACAAGGCCATTTACGCCTCCCCTTCCCGTATTGGAGCGCCTCCACCAGCAGCAAGGGCGCCCTCTGCGCCTTCCATTTGTGTCGCCATTGCAGCAGCCTCTTCCGGCGACAACTGAGCGATTAGCTCCTGCATCTCTGCGTCTTGTTGTGCTTCTATTGCGGGCCGTCCTGCGGCAGCGCCACCAAGACTTTCTTGTGCTTGCATTTCTGCTTGCTGTTGTTGTGCTTCCATCATTGCTTGTTGTTGTGCAATGAGTTCTTCCTCTGGGATTAGGATTCGGCCTGGAAGTCCGAGGTTTGTGAGAATCTCTTCCGTCAACCTTCTTACGTCTACGTTCTCGTTTTGAGACAGGTACGGAAGCATTTGAATCATTGTTTCCGCCATCACGCCGGGGTTCTTTCGGATGGGGTTGTAGCTGACCATACTAAAGTCGTATTCGACATCTCTCAGTTGCTTATGTTCAAGTTCTGCCCACTTGCGGCTACCGGAAATACGTACCATACGAGGCTCTCGCATATACTTCTTCGCCAGGTAGAAACACTTCTTCGCAACATCTTCGATGGCGTCGTTGAGGTGTCCTTCTCTTGTGGCAAGTCGTGTCCGCATTTGAGCGTCAATGATTGCCATTTCAGTCGCGGTTCTTGCTCCAGCAACTTGTCCTCGTGCGGCTTCAGCGAGGGCTGAGATAAACGCGGCATCATCTTCTTGTCGAGCGATGAACTCTTTCACGCCTACCGGGTTGTCTGGCATCGGCATTTCATAGAACAACGTAGCCAATGTTCTGAGAGCTTCACTGTTTGACGGGTTGATTCCAATGAACGATCCAGCAGAAGCCTCTACTGCTTTGTTGAGGTCTTCTTCAGTCAATCGTCCTGAGTCGTACATGATACGTGGGATCATCAAATAGGTGATCTGCTTCATGTGTGTGAGCAAGTCATTGATAGTGTCTTGTTGGTTCAGTACAAGCTGTACTTCACTGAGACCCAGACAATCTACACCTGATTGATTCAGGCTGAACATGCTGTACGGTATGTAGTCAATCTTATCTTCGAATACGACTGCGTCAGCTTGTTTGATGTAGTGTTGCGTAATCCCACGTTCTCGGTCGTAGTATTCGTACACCGTGACCCACTTGAAGGCGTCTCGTACAGAATCTGTAGAGCCTTGTTGATTGGGATCGAGCAGCCATTTCGGGTATCGGTCTGGAGTTACGTCTTTTGTCAGTTCCGCTTTATACAGACCTGACTTCACTCGCCGCTTAAACTCGTCGAAAGAAATGACGGTAGCTTCTATCCAATAGCGAATGTCATCTGCATCACGCACGGTGAGATCAAAGAACACACTGGACGGATTGACGGCTTTGATTACTGGTCGGTCTTTAGCTGCATCCCAGCCAGTCTTAAAGATACCTCGTTTACAGAGGACGGCGTCAATCAGTGTTGTGGACGCCTTTCGTCGGAACCTATTGGTCTCAAAGAAGTACTCCATCAATGACGTGACTGACGTTGCGGTATCCTGTGATTTAGGGTTCCGCGCAGTAGCTGCGACTGAGGGATTTGGTCCAAGCAATGAACTGATTGCCGTGTCTGCGATTGCGTAGATCATGTTCTTCGAACAGAGATACGATTGTGTTCCGGTGCTACCGAGATCACTATCGTTAGACGTAAAGAAGTCACCTCGATAAAACCTACGAGCTTTATCGAAACTCTTCTTCTCTGAGCGTTTGTAATAGCCCAGATGCCGATCAATCAGCTTGGAAAGCTTGGACGCCATAACTACTTCCCTTTATTTTTCATCATCGCAGCAATCTTGGCCATTTTTTCATCCATCTCTGCTTGCGTGATTTCGCCCTTTTTCTTTTTTAGCATGATTGCTTGCTCTTCCGTTGTCTTGCTTTTTACGGCAGCATCATTAGCCTCGTCAGTCACCGTTGCTTTTTCGTTGGCTTTTTTCATTGCTTCTGTGTATTCGTCGTTCATTTTTACTTCCAGGTGCTTGATGCAGGTCTAAAGGGTGAGGTAGCTTCGCGAATCTTTTGATTGCGAAATTTATCGAGTTGATTGATTGTAACTTGTCCAGCAACGTAATCCGATTTTACCTCAGCCGTAGCTTGAGTAAAATGTCTACGCGAAAGTATATCAGCAGCCATAACTGCTGTACGCGCGCGGTCAAAGTGATGAATCGTTCCATCTTCCCCACGAACCCGCTTCTTCCGACTACCGTCATAGTTTAGTAACTGGTGGAGCATACCTCGACTTTGAATCGTTAGGTCTCCTTGTCGAAGCATCTGGACCAACCTTGCTTCTGACTCTTGTATTCGTTTGTTTGTCGCATACCAGCCTGGGTGGTTTCGGTCAGTCCATAGTAGGTTCTGTGTTCCTTGGTCTTTCAGTATAGCGATACACGCTGTAGCGTTTGATTCCACTGCGACGAGGGCGCTGAGGTATCGTTTTTGTACGACAACTAATCTTTGTGCGAACCGATCTGGAGATTCCCGGTCTTCCCAAAACGCGACTTCTTTCCAGTCTGTGGCATCCCATACAGTCAGAGCCGACTTATCACCGGTACTACCAAAGCCTGCAGGGTCGGCGGTAACCAAGTATCGATGTCCTGGTTGCGGGGGTACGAACTCGTGGCAGGCGTAAGCACCAATGTCTGGTTCTTTGATTGCCTTCTCAAGCCACGGTTTCAACACATCAGCGGGCATTACTGGGTTGGTTGTTCCCAGCCATCCGTCGTACGAGTCTGACGGGTACTTGCACGAGAACAATCGGGTGTCACCGACAAACTCTGTGTTCAGCCCCCGTCTCCTAAAAGCTAAATTGTTGGCACTCATTCCTTCATGTTTTGACTGGTATTCTAATTCTGCGTTGGTTGGAATAAAGCCGTCATCCATTTCTTGGCAGCTTTCGTCTTCCCACCACTCAAGAAACAATGGGTGAAACCTACTGGAGCCTTCTAAAGCGGATCGCCACATTTGTTCGTGGTGAGACCCTGCTCTTCCGGGTGTGGACTCCAATATGACTTTTGCGTTTGGTCTTTTGTTTACGGTCGGGAAGATGTTGATTGCGGCTTTTCGTTGCCATTGAGCTTCACCGAACTCGGTGATTACAAGTCGGTCAACCGAACGACCAATAGCTGGGGATCGTCCACCTGCGGTCAAGACTTTGATACCACCACCGTGGATAAACTGCATTTGAGTGGCGCCCGCTTTCTTTCCTGGTGTCAGCGGCATGCGTACATCTTTCGGAAGTCGGTTGTAGGCGAAGAGAATTCGTTCGAAGATATCTTCGGCTGTGTCTTGTCGCTCGGCAATGAGTAAACCCTTGACGCCGCTCAAGTACATGCAGTCTCTGAGTAAGAGCATCACAGACACGGTTGTGATCTTTGCTTGTCGAAACTTATTGACCATTAACCAGCGGTTGTTGTCGTATGCTTCCAGCAACTTCTTCTGTGTATGCGTAGGCTCCATGTACCCGGTTGTTTCATCTTCTCGGACAATCTGACACATCGATACGAATGCGCTTGGTGTGGAGAAAAGCGCACGCACTTTACCCTCATGGATTCCGGGCGCGGTAGCAAACTCTGCTCCGCCAACACTATTAGCGTTTTTCTTTTCTGGTTTATTTCGTGTTTGTCTTCTTGTCATAGCCACAATGGTATCATGCTTATATAAAGATGCCGAGACGGAGAGCGTAATGGCGAAGAAATGGATTGATGACGCGATTAAAAAACCCGGTGCTTTACGTAAGCAAATGGGTATAAAAAAGGGTGACACAATCCCTGCGGCTAAGTTGAACAAAGAATCTACTCGCCTACGCAAGAAGGCTGAAAGAGGCAAGACTTTGTCGAAGGAAGACTCAACGAAGTATCGACGAGTACGGTTAGCTCAAACACTAAGAAAGATGAATCGACCGGGAAAATCTTGACATTGCACAAGTATCTTACTTGCGGCGTTAAACGTGGTGTTGTATACAAGATACAGCACCCCAACTAGCTCGTCAGGTAGCCGTACCGGTCTGACATATACGCTGTGGGCAGGCGAAACCCGTGTTTTACCTATACTTTTTTTAACGAGAAAAAAATGTCCATCAGTACCGAACTGTTGAACACCACGTTTGCGGATCTCCGTGGACCCCTGGTGAACTCTTTTGTTCGTAGCAATGAACTGTTTGAGGCACTCAACTCCAAAGCACGCATGCCCATGGAAGGCGGAACGAAAATTGAACGTTCCTTCTCCGGTGGTGCGCCTGCTCGTGGTGTTGGTGTCTACGTCGGTGACGAGCTACTGAACATGACCCGTCGTCAGCAAATCCGTAAGTATGCGGTTGAGCCACACCGTATGGTTATGGCTATCAACATTCCCAAGCGGGAACTCAACCAAAACAGCGGAAAGCTTGCCGTCATTAGATTGATTGAGGAATATCCTCAAACTGCTATGGAAGCTGCCAAGGCTGACATCAATAAGTATCTACTTACTGGTTCAAGTCGCGGTCTTTCGTTTGCTTCTTCTGAACTTTATGGTCTGTTGACTCTTAACGGTCAATTTGGAGCAGGTATCGGGGCGGGCGTAACGGATGGTCTTCTTGACTTTCAAGCAATCACTGCACAGACCGACACTGTTCAAAGTGTTGCGAAGAGCAGTAGCTACTTCCACTTCAACCAGTACAACGACATTTCGTCTTGGACGGGTAATGGTATTACCCAACTTCGCAAAACATATCGTCAGTGCAGTCATTACGCTGGTGGTGTTGGTAAGGGTCCAGATCTCATCATCATGGACGACGATACCTACACCAACTTCGAAGACAGCCGCCGCGACAATGTTCGTGTGACCGTTGTTGATGACAAGATCGACAAGAGCAACACTTTGGGACTTTCCCTTGGACTTGCTTCTGTTACATCTTCCATCGACCTTGATCGTACGGATTCTGCTTTCAGTGGCGTAGCCTCTGACGGTATTACTTACATGCTCAACACGGACTTTATCGAGTTCCCAATGCTTGAAGCCCCGAACATCTCGGAATTCAAGGAACGGGTTGGCGATCAAGACGTGGTGACAGCAATCTTCGCAATGCAAGGAAACATGATTTGCACTAAGCTTCCGGCTCAGGGTGTTGTTTCCGGCGGCGCGGTATAAAGGAGGTACATCATGGCTGGAAATCAGTTTAAGACAGACGAACTCGGCGGACTTACTTTCTCCGCTACTTACACGACAGAGCAGTATCCGATTGGTACTACTGCACTGCAGCATCCAGATGACCTACCTGCGGCCACCATTAATGGTACCGTTGTTGGGAACTCTGGTGTAAGCGCAACGACTAACTTTGCGTTGCTCTCGGGCAGTCGTGAGTGGGTCTTTGTGAAGGCGATAGAAGTGGTTGCTGCGGGTCAGCTTTGTGAGTGGGATTTTACCACTCAGTACTCAGTTGAACCCAGTGATGGTAATGATACACTCCCGCAGCTTCTTGCAGGAGTCGCGGATAATGCGATTGCTGCGGGTTCCTACGGTTGGATCATTAAGCAGGGCACTTGTGTCGTTTTGGCGGGTACAAGCGTTGTTGCGGGTAGTCCACTTGCTTCCCACGCAACTGAAGGCTCAGTTGACGAAGGTGGCGTTGCAGGCACTACTCTTGGTGTCGCCCTTGAGGCAGACGGTACTACCTTGGCAAGTTATTCCCAAGCGTACATCAACATCCCGTAGCATCTGACTACGTGATACACTTAGGGGGCGTGGCTTTCGGGTTACGCCCCCTTTGTCTTTTGGAGGCCTTGTGGACGTTTCTTTAGCTGCTCTTCGGTCGCGTTTATTTAGTCTTCGCTCGTGGGATTCAACGGGTAAGACACTTGATGACCGAATCCGTTCGGCGCTTAATCTCGCGCTAGATCGACTTGCGGGCGAGGTGCCTGAAGCCCTCGTACCCGATGAGCAGCATGTTGTGCTTCGTCCTGACGTTAACGGTGATGACTCTACTGTTGCTGCGAAGGTGGCTACTTTTCCCACGAGTAGCTCTGATAAACGTCTTCTTTATTTTGTTGACTCTGCCGCTATTTCTATCGCTGCTTCTGGTAGTGCCACAACATGGCGCCCCACGATTACCGGTGAATGGGACGGTATCATGCACTTGGAGATTACGGACTCCAGTGGTCAGGTGCATCGTCGTCAGTCTCTTGAGTGGTTTACAGTTGTGGTCGGTCAAGATCCTGCCGTCACTTATTACGTTGTTTCTATCGACCGCCCAATGCCTGACGTACTTGCGGTTGGTGGTCAGTTAAGTTTCAGGATTCATCAACCTGAGTTTTTTGTTTCTGACGATGTGATGGAAGTCTTGGAGCCAGCGAGTATTTTTGGTTCCAACCGTCAACAGGTGTGGAAGATTGATACGGCGGGCGCTCACAGACAGAACATGATTGACTATAAAGGCAACTCTAAGGGTCGACCTTATCGTTGTTGGAGAGGCCGTCACTTTCAGATTCCTGCTCCTACAGAAGCACCACAAATTGTTCAAGCAACGTCTAGTGGCGCAGTTTTGAACGACGCTTATAAGTGGGGAGTGAGCAACTCGTTGAGAGAAGGTACGTGGTCTGTTCGTTACACGTATGTTTGGGGCAGGCGCGATCAAGAATGGCAGCAGTCTCCACTGATTGCGGCTGGTGGAGACCAAGACCAGGATAGTACCTACAAGCTGAATTGGGCTTATGAGAGTGATGGTACGGTTGCCACAGGTGTTGTGAAGTACGCGGGCGTTAACGATCCCATTTGGGAAAGTGCCCCGTCACCATCAACGGAGTTCACGCAAAAGATTACTCCGGGGTCTGACGGCGGCTTGGTTATTTCAGCTACAAACATTGATGCGATGTTGGGCTTCGGAGACAACAGCCTTGACCGTTTTGGTCGGACGGGCTTACGAATTCGATATTATGTGTCTCACGTTTCAGCCGACGAAAAAGGTACGGGTACGTTCAACTCGGTAGAGACTAATCAACGTTACTACCTCTTGTGTGAGGTTGAGCCTACGTTTGACCATGTGACTCAGCTTGCATCAGACGGGATAACGACGCCGACAAACATCTCAGCTCTGGGTAGTGGCGCCCGTAAAGGTGGTCGGGTTGTATGGACTGGTGATCAGTTGTACGACTACTACCGTCCGTTGAAGCACAGTACAGGCTACTTTGCTTGGAAGGTGTACCCACACCAGGATGCTCGTTATGAGTTGGATCTCCGTGTTTTGCGTCTTCCGCGCAAGTACATCGATGACCAGGATACAGCGCCGATTCAACGAGACGCGGTTCCTTCGCTGATTGAGTTGGCTTTGTACTACGTGAGTCTTGATGACGGAAATGACCAACTGAGTGCCAACGCACATCTGTCTCGGTACCACGATTTGGTGAGGGTTTACCGTCAACGATACGCCAATCCTGGCGGCGTAGTCGAACCCGTGCCTCTCATGGGTTATCGTTCTCGTAACCGCTACGGTACATTCGGTTCTAGCGATTAATTGGTTTGGTCCTCGCATTGTGTGGGGAGAACAACAACAGAGGTCATGTATGTCAGAAGAAGCTAAAAAGTTTTATTCCACCCTTACGGCGATTCCTCGTCTGGATGTCGGTGGTCGTGTCTATCGTCGTACGCTCGTCAACCAGTATGAAGAAGCTTTGGTCGTCAGTATCTTGAGTGCTGAGCCAGATTCAGAGAATTGGTCCGGTACCATGATGACGAAGAACGGTATTGAACATATCAACGGAAACGTTGAGCATCGTACAATTTACGATTGGATGCCGGTGGGTTGGACCTACAGCAAAGAGCTTGTAGGTTGGTTGCCACCGCAGTCGATCCTTCGGGACGATTCAAAAGAGGTGGTTCTTGAGGATCCTATTGAGGCGCAGAAGATTGCCGCCAGCACAGTGTTTGTTGTCCCAACACCTTGGGACGGTGAGAAGTTCATGTCTTGGCGTTCACGAGTATTGAAGTCTGTGCCTGCGTTGAAGGGTAACCCCTCTATTGCAGCTAAACTTTCTGATTCGTGGAAACAAAAGCAGTATGAGATTACACTTTAACTTGAGGTTGCTCAGTGGCAGGACCGACTCAACAGTCTACCAATACGGTGATTATTCCCCCTGGAGAGGGACGCAGAACTTATTCTTCTGCGGCTCTTGCTTGGTCTGTTGAAAACTTAGAAGTAACGACCGACGGCGCGTTGAAGAGTGTCGTCGGTCCTTCTATTTTACGTATCCAAGAAGAGGCGTTTAGCACTGTTACTGGGTACGAAGACACGAATATTCCTCTTGAGAACGTAGATATTCCTCGTGGAGTGACTGACTATGGGTGGAAGTCTGGTCGTCCTCATAGTGTCTTCTTCGCTTCGTTTTTGAACGGCTCAGCAAACACTTTGATCTATCGATTTGGCTCTAAGATCTTCCGGTTTCTGGGCGGCGTTATAGGTCGCGATGAGGTAATTGCGAGTGGGTTTACCTCACAAAGTAACCCTCAGTACCCCGACCAATACATCATGATTAACGACAACGTGATTTGGACAAACGGTGTTGACCGGGCGCAGATTATTTCGTACGACGGTTCATCGGAAGATTTGGGGTACAGCGACCGCGCGTCTACACCAAACGTATCTGGACCAACTCATCCTGGGTTTGACGAGGTGCCCCAATATTACCCGAACGCAATGGGGTATTCTTGGCAGGGACGGATCGGTACTCCCGGTGATGTTTTGACTGGTCGGTCAGGATCGCTCTTGTCGGGTCGTTGGTATTACTACTTTCAATACGAAGACTTAGATGGCAACTTGTCGGAGTTTTCGGCGGCAAGTGAGCCTGCGTCTATTTCATCTAACCAGGCTGACCCCTTTCGTTCTGTTGCCGTTGGAGAAGACGATAAGGGTCGGCTCTCTTTAGACGACAAAGAGGTTGCGCAAGGTACAGAGATCGACGATTTGACACGTCGATTCCTTGTTCGTGCCTCTGGTGACGCCCCTGCGCAAACGGCAGCAATCCATATTTATCGCACACCGGACACCTTACACACGGGTATAACACCCCGGTTTGTTGCTCGGGTTCCGGGGTCTAGACAGTTTGTTTATGACGACAACGCTGCAGACAGTGACCTTGGTCCTGAGTGGCAAGAGACCACAAGTGTGCCCGTCTTTCGGGTTGCCTGCGCTCATCAAGGACGACTGGTAATTGGTAACGTTCCGGGTGACCCTGGGATCGTTCGGCGCTCTGAACCGGGCTTTCCTGGTACGTTTTTGAAGGACGACTTCATTTATCCCGACAGCGGTGGTGCAGAGATTACTGCGTTGGCCTCACACAACAATGTTCTTTTGACGTTTACTGAGAACGCTTTATACGCTGTTGGTGACGACTTTTCGGTTCCTCAGCCCCTTTCTCAGGGTGTTGGTTGCATCGCCCCGCGTTCAATCCAAGCGCGCCGAGATGGTACTTTAATTTGGTTGGCGCACGATGGGTTTTATGGCATGCGCTCGTTGGGTGAAATTGTTCGTATTAGTTCTCCAATTGACCGCGTGTTTAAAAGCGAACTAAACCTGTCACGTCTTCGACTTGCGGCAGCTACTTTAGACTCTGAGACTGGTGATTACCGCTGTGCTTTGGCGCCTCAAGGTGACCGAGACAACACGTTGATTTTTTGTTTCGATGGTGAATTTTGGCGCCGTCAATCATTAGGTATTCACATTGCGGACATGACGACAACAACTGATTGGCGTAAGTACACTTTTGCTATCGGGTCTGATCTGAGAGAGTCGTCTGTCCGAATCAAGGGAACGACAGGTTTTAGTACGTCAACGCCGATTAATTTAAGTCGTGTGTTTGTTTTGAATCGCCAGACAACTGACTGGTTTGGTCCACCCCGTCGTATTCTTTATCGATCAGCTTGGATTCGGGCAGCCGAAGGGGGTCTTGTCCCAACAAACGTTCGTATGCTATACGTGGGTTTATTGGATGCGTGGAACGGTAACGCTACTGTTCGGTTGTATAAAAATGGTTCTTGGAAGCCAATGTCTGAGATGAACGATGTTTTACTTGTTGGTCCAGACGACGGTTCTGACATTGTGAAAGATGTTGCTGGTAGTGCGATTGTGGGCGAATCAAGTACGAGAGATCCGCGACTTTCGTGGCGTCAAATACCCGTGGACATTCAAAACGCTAACTCGTGGGCATTTGAGATTGAACTAATCGGCAGCCCCGGCCCTGGTGCGCGCACCCTTGTGGGTGGTTCTTACCCTCATAACGATGGCCGTGAGTTGGGTGCTTGGACTCGATTGCTGGGAGATGAGACGAAGGCTACAGAGCTTTATGACGCTGCGTACGATGACCCTTCTCTGTGGGAGCTTGGCCGTATCCACATTGCGGCGTTTGCGTTTGATTCTAGTATCGCAACTAAAGGCTCACCTTTGGGTCGTGTTCCAAAAAGGCAGGATAAATAACTAATGCCCTTTGTCTTCCCAAAAAGGTTTCTTCGAACCCGAGACATTCTTGATCCTTTAGACATGAACAAAGATGATGGTCCTGTGATGGATCTTATCGAAGGTAAACTTGACAGGCACAATTTTTATGGTCCGGACTTAAAAAATGCAAAGTTTTCCGCTAGTCCTTTTGGTGCCGCTGGTACCCCTGCTGTAGACTCCGACGCTTATCAATCGCTTCGATATTCATCAGTTGAGTGTCCGGTTCGGTTTCATCACGCAAAATCAAATGACGGTACAGGCCGAAAACCACCAAACTTTGTCGAGCTTGACGGGTCAACTTTCAGGCATGACATTACGGTTCCTACCGCTTCGAATC